>Ga0315279_10000526_pt1 | contig 75361 bp, 77 predicted proteins | sample YL17G06_20_MG_FD_203694 | JGI IMG/M metagenome (GOLD analysis project Ga0315279, IMG submission 203694) | Sediment microbial communities from Yellowstone Lake, YNP, Wyoming, USA - YL17G06_20 | ecosystem: Environmental > Aquatic > Freshwater > Lake > Sediment | place: USA: Wyoming | collected...
ACTGTTGCACTGGCACGCGGCGTAACCATTGCACCTGATGTATCTGTAGTGGCTGTCGACGCAGGTGGCACACGGGTCTGCGGTTGGCCCGGCGTGACCGATTGGCGGGCGACTGCGCTCTCCTGTGGAGGAACGCTGCGCGCTTGCTGGCTGCATGACACACTCCACACTGCCAATGCGGCCAGGATCAGCACGCCTAATCGGATCAGTATCTTGTTGAGTGATCGTATCTTGGTTTTCATAGCACTTGCCCCTCAAGTTATTTGCCTGCAAACCCCAACCTGGCTTATCTTGTTCGATGTAAGTGCGCATCACGCCGAGCGCGCCAAAGGCCAGCCCCAGCGCAAAGACGCCCGCCGCGATCGAGAGTACCGCCAACAGCGTGCGCGCTTTGTTGTGGGCCAGGTCGCCCCAGACTTTGCGGAAGATGAATGTTGTCATGAGTGTGAGTCCGATCTTGCGAAGGCAGGGCATCCCTTGCGATGGCCTACTTCCCCCAGAAGCTATGGCTGAACGCTCCGGATGAAGGCAGTGGCAGTGTCTGGAACGGCACATTGATATAGTCTTCTGTGCCACGATCATTGACCTGCCCTGCAACTCTTCTCAAGCGGCCGTCGCTGAATATGAACAGATACTCGATTCGTAGTCCTTGTATCTTGGTCCAGGCCGTGATGACGTAATTGAAACGTTCAAAGGAAAACACCCCTGGCGCATCAATTTCCTTTGCATCGGAAAAAGTGATCTCTTGCTCAAGGTAATCATCAAGAGTCATCAACACCAACACTTTGGCGACCAGTTCGCGGTTTTCGTCAGTGATAGTAGTGATATTATTGGCCTCTAGCAGTCTGTCGAAGGTTTGGGCAGTGTAACGCTGACCGTCTTGCTCGACAATGAGCCAATTAGCCTGTCGCTCAGATCCTTCCGTACTCTGCAAACCAGTCTTGACCAGGTAAAAGTCGGTTCGAGGGAATAGCTCGCTCCACTCTGGGCGTGTGATAGGTGTTGCTGACTGATCACACTACACCACGGTTCAGTTTTGAGAATCTTGTCGCACCCACCTGCAGAGTATGTCACTTGACCTCCGGGTTGGATCAACTCATGTGCCAGCCACTCTTCCGCAGTCAGTGTGGGTGTAGGTGTGGATACAATGACTGGCGCACTAGCATGCAGCGTAGCTGTCGCGCCTAGTGTAGCCGTCGCCTCTGTCGCGGTAAGTGGCACACGGGTCAGGGGTTGGCCCGGCGTGGCTGACTGACGCGCGATGGCGCTTGCTTGTGGGGGAACGCTGCGCGCTGGCTGGCTGCACGACACGCCCCACACGGCCAATGCGGCCAGGGCCAGCATCCCTAATCCGATCAGTATCTTGTTGAATGGTCGTATCTTGGTTTTCATAGCACTTGCTCCAAGTTATCTGCCTACCTGCAAAACCAACCTGCTGCGGGGGCTCATTTCAATACACCACAGCCAAATACTGGTATTACGCCTTCTGCATTACACTCCCGCTCAAATGCTGGGGATCAAGTGGCTCAGCAACCGGATTGGAAGCAGCGTCTGTCACGGGCATGATGATGGCAACACTTTGGCAATACTTGCTGATGTCGGCTAGATTCCAAAGGCTTGAGCCAGCGCGTCTTTCATCACCGCTTCGGGCGCGGTGTGTCCCGTCCACATCTCGAACCCGATCGCGCCCTGGTAGACCAGCATCGCCAGGCCGGTCAGTACTTGCAAGCCCTGCGCACGCGCGGATCGGATCAGACGGGTCTCTGGCGGGTTGGGCACCACGTCGCACACAAGCAGGTCGGGTCGAGCGGCAGCCAGGGACACGTTGGGCATGGCGTCCACATCGGGGAACAGGCCGATGGATGTGGCGTTGACCAGGATGTCCACATCCGGGGTGACGTGATAGGTTCTAGTCCACGGCTCAAAGCGCGCGTTCGCCCCGGTGCGCGAGACGAGATCACGAACCATCGTTTGGCCGCGCTCAATGCTGCGGTTGTACACAGTCATCTCGGCTGCACCCGCCAAGGTCAGTTCAACGGCAATCGCGCGCGCCGCGCCGCCCGCGCCCAGGATGACGATGCGCTTGCCCTTGGGGTCAAGCCCGGCCTCTTCGCGCACGCCGCGCAGAAAACCTTTGCCATCGGTATTTTCGCCGATGAGCCGGTCGCCTTCGCGGCGCACCGTGTTCACTGCGCCGATCATCGCGGCGTCCGGCGAGATTTTATCCAGCAATGACAGAACTGCCACCTTGTGCGGGATGGTCAGGTTGATGCCGCGCATCCCGAACGCGCGCACGCCTCGAAAAGCATCCGGCAAAGCTTCGGGCTTGACTTCAATTGTCAGATAGCGCCAGTTCAGGCCCGCTGCGGCAAAGGCGGCTTCTTGCATCACGCCGGTGGGATTTTCGGCCACCGGGTAGCCCAAGACTCCGACGAGCTCAGCTTTATAGTTTGCGGTCATTTGGCTCCTTTCTCAAGTTGTTACCCTTGCAAAGGGTTACTTTTTCTCCAGAGTGACTCTTTTGATCAGCCACGCGACCAAGCCGACGACGATCAAGATGAACGAAACGCCGACCAAGGCCCATTTGGCAGTGGTGAAAAGGCTGGCAGCCCAGGCAACCCCTGTGAGTTTCTGGGGATAGCGCAACAGCAGGGTGGCAACCGTGGCGTTTTCTCCGTAATCGGTCAATGCGGCGGCCAAGGGCAAGCGCCACAGCTTTTGCATGAAGCTGGCACTGGCAAAAGCCTGGCGGAAAATGAGTGTCATGAGCAGGCTGAGCAGCAAGCTGTAGAGAATGGGGTAGACCAAGTCGGCGGTCAACTCGGTCACAGCATGATGTTGCCAGCCTTGCTCGCCATAGTCGGAGATTACGTCATAGACCTGTGTTGGCGTATAAGCAAACATCGAGTCAATGGTGGGGACGTTTTTCCCTGCCAGTTCTCGAAGCCTGGCCGAACGTGTCGGAAAGATAAGGACATTGAACGGCAAGATGAGGACGATCAGAACGATGACGGTTTTCCAGTTTGTTAGTTTGGCGAGCATATTTGCCTCCAGACCTTTTGGGTCTATTTCCGCCGCACACGCACGCGAAGCGCGGCGATCTTGGTCGAGTGATTGAAGGGAGCCGGATCAACCGGCGGCGTCCGCACGATAGTCTGCGGGTAGCCGGTGAAATCGGGCGGGACGGGGATCAATTCCTCAATCGAGAGGTAGCCATCGGCGCACAGGCTTTCCAGCGTCCGCATGTACTCGGCCCCGCTCACAAACAGAGCGTTGTTGATGGCGACGAGGTACCCGCCGTCGGCGACGAGGGGACGGACTTTGTTGATCACTCGATGGCTCTCATTGACCAGGTCAACCGTGCCTTTGCTCGTGGTCGAGAAAAACGGCGGGTCAACCAGCACGCAATCGAAGAGTGTGCCTTCCCGCTTAAAGCGGCTGACCGAGGAAAAAAAGTCACCCGCTTGAAAGTCCGGCTTGTGAATGGGCAAGCCGTTGAGTGTGTAGGACGTTTTGGCGACGTTGAGAAAGACGCGGTTCCGGTCGAGGTGGACGACGCGGCTGGCTCCGCCCGCCTGCGCGGCCACTCCCAGGCTGCCCGTGTAAGCGAACGTGTTCAGCACGGTCTTGCCTTTCAAGTGATGGGTTGCCCAGCGCCGCAGGTTGCGTGTGTCCAGGTAAAAGCTCGCATCACGGTTCAAGAGCAACTCGACGGCGTACCACACGCCACCCTTTGGGTCGCGCACACGCCGGTCTGGCTTTTCGCCCTGCAGGATGACGCCGTTGCGGGCGGCGGCCTCGGGCGCGTTGCGCGTTTTCAGAATCGCCGCGTTGACCCAGGGCAACTGGGCGCGCAGGTATTCTTGCGCTGCCTGAATCACGGCCCGCGCGTCTTGCGGCGGATCGGCATAGTTGTGCAGCACGACCGTGCGCGCATAGAGATCAACGACAAGGTCAGGGCAGCCCTCGAAAAAGCCGTTGAACAGGCGGAAGGCGGACTCGCGCCGGGCGTCGAACAAATCGGCGCGCGCAGCCAGAGCGGCAGCGAGCAAAGAGGTGATAGAGTCTGGCACAGGTTCCTCAGTGTGACCCATGTTGCAATTCAATGATGTTGCTCTCCGGGTCGGTGACGTACACAAACGTGATCCGGCCCGCGCCAGGGATGTCCACCGTCACCCGCTCGCCGAGAGTTCCACCGCCGGCTGCGATCACGGCCGCTTGAGCGGCCTGGACGTCGTCTACCGCGAAAGCGATGTGGGCAAACCCAGGCCGATTGACGGCAGTCCCAGGCTGTTCCTCTTCCCGATTGTACTGGAAGATTTCGAGCGTTGGCCCGGCATCACCATAGCCAGGCAGCCGCAGGTGCACGCCACGGATTCTGGCGTTGGGAACTCGCGTGGCATCGTCGAGCCATTGTCCGGCCAGGTCTCTTTCCGGCGGCACGGGCGTGCAGCCAAAGACCTGTTCATAAAACGTCGCGAGCTTTTTCCAGTCCCGGGCAATGAGATTGGTATGGACAAATTTTGCTTGAATGGACATGTTCACCTCTGTCGCTCGTGCATCCGGCTAATCGGCGGCGTGGCAGGCGGCCGGCGGGGCGGCGCGGTATGTCCGGGGACATACTCAGCCGGGCGCGCCGGTCGGGTGGGTCGGGATCGGGGGGCAGGTCCGGATCAGTGGCATGTGTCATCATTGGCTACTTTTCCCCGCCCCACGCGGCCAGTTGCTTGCGCACTGCATCAGTGTGCGGGTCTTCGATTTGCTCGTAAATCTCCAGCGCAGCTTGAGCTTTGGGGATGGCTTGCGCCCGATCGTCCAGCTTATCCAGCGACAGGCTCATGTTGAAAAGCGCGTTGCCTTCCCCTCGCCGGTCGCCGATCTCGCGGGCGATGACAAGATACTGTTCGTGGAACTGGATGGCTTTGCGGGCGTCGCCCAGGTCGGCGTAGGCATTGCCCAGGTTGCCCAGGGCGTTGCCTTCCCCTCGCCGGTCGCCGATCTCGCGGGCGATGACAAGCCGCTGTTCGTAGAACTCGATGGCGCGGCGTGGCTCGCCCAGGTTCTTGTAGGCGATGCCCAGGTTGCCCAGGGCTTGCCCTTCACCACGGCGGTCACCGATTTCACGGACAATGACAAGGCGCTGCTCTTGGTACTCGATGGCGCGGCGGGCGTCGCCCAGGTCGGCGTAGGCCAGGCCCAGGTTGCCCAGCGCATTGCCTTCCCCTCGGCGGTCGCCGATCTCGCGGTGAATCGCCAAGCACTGTTCGTAGAACTCGATGGCGCGGCGTGGCTCGCTGAGGTCGGCGTAGGCATTGCCCAGGTTGCCCAGGGCTGCGCCCTCCCCTCGCCGGTCACCGATCTCGCGGGCGATGGCAAGGTGCTGTTCGTAGAACTCGATGGCGCGGCGCGCGTCGCCCAGGTCGGCGTAGGCATTGCCCAGATTGCCCAGGGCAGCGCCTTCCCCTCGCCGGTCGCCGATCTCGCGGTCAATGACCAATGCCTGTTCGTGGTACTTGATGGCGTTGCGTGCATCACCTAGACTGTAGTAGGCGTTGCCAGTGTTCATCAGCGCAGCGCCTTCCCCTCGCCGGTCGCCGATCTCGCGGTCAATGGCCAATGCCTGTTCGTGGTACTCGATGGCGCGGCGTGTCTCGCCCAGGTCGGCGTAGGCCAGGCCCAGGTTGCCCAGGTTTGCCCCTTCCCCTCGCCGGTCGCCGATCTCGCGGTCAATGACCAATGCCTGTTCGTAGAACTCGATGGCGCGGCGGGTGTCGCCCAGGTCGGCGTAGGCGATGCCCAGGTTGCCCAGCGCGTTGCCTTCCCCTTGCCGGCCGCCGATCCCGCGGGCGATGACAAGCCGCTGTTCGTAGAACTCGATGGCGCGGCGTGGCTCGCCCAGGTCGGCGTAGGCATTGCCCAGGTTGCCCAGGTGGACGCCTTCGGCTTGGCGATTCTTCGCTCGTCGTGCAGCGGCCAGCGCGGCCTCTAGCCAGCGAATCCACTCACGTGGATGCAGGCGAAGGTTCAGACAATACAATCCAGCGTCGGGATAGTCACTGCACAACTGTGCGGCTGTAGGCCCCCCCTCAGTCCTTCCTTCGGTCGCCGTCTCCGACAGGGGGGAGGCGGAGTGTGCGGCGGACCAGGCCTGCCCAGCCTGGATGTTGGGCCATTCCAAATCGAACAGGGCCAGGCCGCGCGTGATGGACTCGCCGCCTTGTTTGTAAAGTTCCTTGGCGGCGCGAAGGACGGAGGCATAGTGCGCGGCGTGGCGGTGCCCAGCGGCGGCGCAGTCAGGGTCGCCCAGGCGCGCGTCGGCAAACAGGCGCACGAGGTCGTGAAGGCGGAAGCGTCCCCCACCCCCGACCCCTCCCCCGTCCCCTGCGGGGACAGGGGAAGGGAGAAAGTCCACCAGGCTGTAGCGCGCCAACTCGCTCAACGCATCTGCCGCCGCCTCATCTCCCACTGCCCAGACGGCCGCCGCTGCCGCGCGGTCAAACTCGCCCACAAACACCGCCAGCCTGCACCACTGCGCCTGCAGCTCGCCGGGCAGCAATTCAAAGCTGGCCGCCAGTGACGCCTCTACTCCCGTCAGCTTGAGCCGCTGCGTGATGTCGCCCAGGCGACGGAGGTGATCGCCCGGCGCAACGTCCACTCGCTCCGCCAGCGCGCTCGCCGAAACGCGCAGCGCCAGCGGCAGATAGCCGCACAGCCGGGACATCTCGGCTGCGTGCCCGTCAATCCGTGGCGCAATCTTGAGCAATAACCCCTCGGCATCCTCCACCGGCAGCACGTCCATATTCTTGGCGTACAGCCCCGGCAACACAAAATGCTGCCGCGAGGTGACGAGCAAGAGACAAGATGCAGGCGGCAAGAGCGGCTCGACCTGCGCCCGGTCGGCGGCATTGTCCATGAGCAGCAGCGCGCGCTGGCCGTTCAGCACGGAGCAGTACAGTCCATGCAATTCGATATCGCTTTCCGGCAGCTTGGCCGTGGGATGGTAGCCGCGAATGACGTGGGTCATGGCCTCGGCCGGGGTGAGCGGATTCGGAGCCGTGCCGCGCAAGTCGAGGACGAATTGGGCGTCGGGGTAACGCGGGGTCAGTCGTTGGGCCAGCACGAGTGCGAGCGCCGTCTTGCCAATCCCGCCCAGGCCATACATGCCCGAGATCGTGACGCCGCTTGTTTCGACGGCGCGCAAAAGATCGTCCAACTCGGCCTCGCGTCCGGTAAAATCACGCGGAGGTGCGGAGAGTTGGTGGAGGGCGGGCACGATGGGCGCGGGGGCTTCTTGAATGTTGACGGTGGCGGTGCCACTGCCGATGACTTGGGCGATGCCATTGCCCGTCGCTGTCTGCGATGAATAAGGTAGTGAGGCTTCAGTCATTTTGTTTCTCTACCATTCTCTCCCCCTGAGGCCGTAGGCGCAAGGGGGGAGAGTGGCCACTCTTTGCTATGCAACGCCCCACGCTACGTTTGGGCGCAACTCGTAGCACTTGGTCACCAGATCGGGCAGGCGTCCTCTACGTTCACAATATGCTATCAACTCTCTGGCTTTGGCCGATTTTCCTTCACCCGGCAAACTCTCATAGTCTACATTCATTTCAACGCACAGGTCGCGTAAGTCGTTATCACCAAAGTTGTCGACAAGATTCTGGCGCAATTTGGTTCTGTACTGTGCTGTTGGCGCGTGCGCCAACTGCAACGGGACGTTGGTGACATTCACCGTCGCCGTTCCACCGCCACTGGCCTGCGCGATATAGTTCCCCGTTGCCTGTTGATTGACCTGACCGCCGCCGGCAGGTGCTCTAGCGGTTGACGACGGCGTGCTGAAAGCCGGAATATCCCCCTGCTTCCTGAAGGCAGGTGGAGCGCCAAGCGGTGGCGGTTGAGGCGTCATGCCATGCAGAGTCTCAAGCAACTGCCGATAGTTTGCTTCCGAGTACTTGGCTCCACGCAGATCAACATACAGCTTGCCCAACAGCCACGACGGAGCGGCCTCCTTCCATTCCCCCTCTCGCAAGATCGGAATGAACTTGCGTTGGTTGCCCGTGGTAAAGACCTCGGCCGTTATGATATCGCCCTCGTAACCCGCTCCCCCCGTTCGTCCGTCTGACTTGGCCTTGTAGCGTGGCGTGCAGACAATCAAAACAAAGTCGTTCTCTCTAACCGCCGTTTCCATGAACTTGGGCAAGCTGTCACCGAGAACGACACTCCACTGATCCAGCTTCACATCCACCCCATCGCCTCGCAACCGAGTAGCCAGCTCTCGAACCCAGTCGCGATGCTGTTCACTATCCCACGAGTAAGACACAAATGCAGTCGGGGCTTTGGAAGGTAACGTGTCCATAGTCTCCTTTTCTGATTAGAGCTTCGGACGAATGTCTGCCGCCTCCACTCTCTTCCCTCCTTTGAGGGAAGGGCTGGGGATGGGGGCCTACAACTCTCCCTTGAACGCCCGATCCAGCACCGACGGCAATAGCGCATCGTGTTCGGCGGACGCGTTGAGATTTATTATCATGTATGAGTTGCCTACACTGTACGTTGATGCATCTTAGAGTATTGCCAGAGCGCGCGGTCGAGTACCCGCATGCTCACGTGGCACTCGTGGGCAATCTCTCGGCACTTTTGAGTATAGGCCCACCAGAACTCAAAGTTGTAGGTAATGGTTGATGCATCAATGCCCAGCGACCACAACGCTCGTATATCCAGAATCGGGTACGGATTCGAGTGCCCAAAGTGAAGAATCACTGAAGCCGTCGGCCAACCGACGCCACGTAGCAGAGTCAAAACTTCAATGCCAAGTTGCTCGTTTGATGTGGACAAAGCTAGCTGGGTAACAGAGCGAATAAACTCCTCAGAATTTTCTGCACACCAAGGTCGGCTGCGCGAAGTCTTCCAATCGCAGAGGGCAAGAAAGTCAGGCTTGGTCAAGTATCCATTTGCCCTTATGCGTGGAGCGACAGTATCAACAACAAAAGGTTCTTTCGAATCACTGTATTGGGACGCCCAATGCTCAATCTCTCGTTTGTCAAATCTGAGCGAAAACACAGTCATAGTTCCCCCTTGAACGCCCTGTCCAACACGGACGGCAGCAACGCCGCCAACTCCCGCGCGGACTCGCTCTGCAGCTCCCGCAGCGCGGACACTTGCGCCTGCAACCCGTCCAGGTACGCCACCAGCCGCCGCTGTTCATCTTCCGAAAAAGGTGGAATCAGTAGTTCCATCACTTTTTCTTTGGAAATATTTTTCATTGTGGGTGATGTACCTGATGCTTGTTGTTCAATTTGAGTCCGTAAAGCAGGAGATTTAAGCACATGATTCAGGAAGTTTTTATCTATAGGCTTGTCTTCCCGAAAGACAAAGCGAAAAGTTTTGTCGCTTAGAAGTAGTTTGTGGCGGGTTTTCCCAACAATCGCACATGCACCAACAAGTTCTTTTGTATTTGCCCGAATCATCAAAAAGTCGCCAGAGTTTACTTCGTATTCTGGGTTTGGTTGCATGTATGGTGGCAAAGCTTTGTTTTCGTTTTCGTCGAAAACGCCAAAAGATACTGCTCCAACTTTTAGCACTCCCCATTCGCCTGGGGTTGCAGGGCGTTTTTCGCAGTCTGGGCTTTTACCATTAAAAATTTGAGCCACAAAAGTTCTTAATGGCAACCAGTCTTTATTTGGTTTTTCCCCAATTGCAAAGTTGCGGGCTGCATTTAACATGGCGGTAGTTTCCTCCACCGCCTTCTGACGCAGCCCGCGCGCCTCTTCAATCTTGGCGGCCAGTGCCTCGATCCGCGCCACGATGCGGCGAACATTCTGGAACGGTGGTTTCAGTTCAAGAAGATCAACCGATTTGCCCGCAAACCTCTCTTGCAAGACGCCGAGAAAATCCGAGATCACCTGCTGTTCGCTTGGTGTCGCGTTCGGCAGAGTCAAACCTGCGAGCATTTTGCCATTGATATTTCCCATCGCCGAGCCACGGCTGGCATCGGCAACTTGAAGCCAAAACTGCCGAGATTGAAAGAACCAATAGATGTAGCTAGGAAGGGTCTTGTCCTTCGCTCTAAGTCGAATCATGTAGGAAGCAAAAACTGCTGGCTCGGGAACATCTGAGACAAGGAATGATTTGCCCACAGAACCAGCTCTCGCAACAAGAATGTCGCCAGCACGAATGAGATACTGGGCGGGGTTCTCGCAAACACAGTAAGGAACTGTCTCCCAATTGACTTTCCCGCCCTTGATGTCAGTGATCCTGACAAAACGTGGCCCAACCGCATCGGCTTTTGCAGACTCGGTATAGCCGTATTGTGGCGATTCAGAGAGTTCACTTACAGTGATCGAGTCACGCCCAAAGTCTTGAAGTTGTTGAAATAAAACTGTCGCCGCAGATGACAGCAACAACTCCTCAGTAGTAAGTTTGAATGGCGTTGGAAAGATTGGGTTAGTCATGGCGACACCATTGGCCAGGCACTAGTCATAGTTCTGACTTCAACTCTTGGAAAGATTTGTCATGTGTGTTACACTATAACCAAGCTCAACGAAAGGTGTGTGACATGGTTCAGCTTGATCTCAAATTGCCCGATAGCCTGGCCCGCGAGGCGCAGGCCGCCGGACTGCTCACGCCGCAGGCTATTGAACAATTGCTGCGTGAAGAAATCCGCCGCCGCCGCGTCAGCCAACTGTTCGAAGCCGCCGACCGTCTGGCCGCGTTGGATGCGCCGCCGCTGACCGAAGCAGAAGTCGAAACCGAAATCCAGGCCGTGCGCGAAGCGAGGCGCTCTTACAGTGCGACTGGTCGCTGATACCAACACCGTCATCTCCGGCCTGCTGTGGCACGGTGCGCCGCGTCGCTTGCTGGACGCTGCTCGCGCCGGCAAGGTCAGCTTGTTCACGACCGCGGCCTTGCTGGTCGAGTTGGAAGACACACTCAGCCGCGCCAAGTTTGCCGAGCGGCTTGAGCGCGCGGGCGTTACGCGGCGCGTGCTGGTGCAAGGATACGCCGCGCTTGCCACTGTCGTCAAACCCGCCGTCATTCCTCCGGCCGTCCTGGCCGATCCCGACGATGATGCCGTGTTAGCCTGCGCCGTTGCGGCCCAGGCGCAGGCCGTCGCCTCTGGTGATAGCCACCTGTTGAATCTCAAAACGTACCAGGACATTCCCATCTTGACCGTCAACGAGTTGCTGGCCTTGCTCCCCGATTAACTCGACTGTCCTCCAGCCAACACCTGCTCGATCTCTGCCATGATCTCGACAATCCGCTTTTCCTTCGCCGTGATGTCGGCCACCAATCTCTCCGGCGGCAGGTGCTCAAAATCCTCTTGGCCGTTCGGGTTCTTGATGTCCAGGTTCGCCGAGACCAGCTCACCGTCCTCGTTGTACTTGAGCACATCCACAGCGGCCACTTTCCACGCGCGCTCGTTTTCCACGCGTTCGGGCGCATCCCACCACGCGATGCACTCGGCGTACTCTTCAAACTGCTGCGGCTTGGTCTTGGAATAGTTCTTGCGTCCTTCCGGCAGCGTCATCTCGTAATACCAGATGTCGGTCGTCGGGCCCGTGCGGTCAAAAAACACCAGGTTCGTCGGGATGCTGGTATAGGGCGCAAACACGCCGTTGGGCAGGCGCACGATCGTGTGCAGGTTGAAATTCTTGAGCAAGTGCTCCTTGATGCGCGCCGCCACGCCGTCGCCAAACAGCGTCCCGTTGGGCACGACGAGGGCACAGCGCCCGCCTGCCTTGAGCGAGCGCATGATGAACTGCATGAACAGCAGCGCCGTCTCGCCGGCGCGTGTGGCTTCGGGAAAGTTGAGCTGGATGCCCGGCTCTTCTTCGCCCCCGAACGGCGGATTGGTCACGATCACGTTGTAACGGTCGGCGTCGCCAATGTCTTTGAGCGGCTTTTCCAGCGCATTGCCTCGGCGGATGTTGGGCCGCTCGATCCCGTGCAAGAGCAGGTTCATCGTGCCCAAGAGATACGGCATGGGCTTTTTCTCGATTCCAAATAGCGTCTCGTTCTGCAAGCGGGCTTCGTCGCGCGCGGTCTTGCGCTGCCCTTTTATGTACTCGTATGACTCGACCAAAAATCCGCCGGTACCCGCCGCCGGATCGAGCACCTGCTCGCCCAGCTTGGGCGCGACGCGATTCACCATGAACTTGACGACGGGGCGCGGCGTGTAAAACTCGCCCGAATCGCCTGCCGCGTCGCGCATCTCTTTGAGCATGGATTCGTACAGGTGCGACAGCGTAAAGATTTCGTCGCGCGAAGCAAAGTTGACGCCGTGAATCAGGTTGACCAGGTCGCGCAGCAAATAGCCCGAAAGCATCCGGTTGAACGTCTCGCGAAACAGCGACGCGATGATGAGCTGTTCCTCGCTCTCATTCAGCCCGCGCAGCTTGGGCAACAAGTCATTGTTCACAAAATCGAGCAGCTCCGGCCCGGTGCGCCCCTTGTTCGGATCGGCGGCCCAGTCGCGCCAGCGATACGGCGCAGGAATCACCGGCCGGTACGGCTTGCCCGAAAGGACCGCGTTCGCCTCGCGCGTCTGCTCCAAATCGTCATAGCACTTTAAGAACAACAGCCACGAAAGTTGCGGCAGCCGGTCCAAATCGCCGTTCAGCCCGGCGTCCTTGCGCATCTTGTCGCGCGCCGACTTGATGATGGACGAAAGCTGTGCACGGGTGGCCTGCGGTTCAGCCGGCGTCGCCAATTCTAAAGCAGGTTGAAAAGAGCTCGCCTTGCGTTTTGCCATTTACGCCTCGTACAACAGTGTCTGCATCTTGTCCACCGCCGCCTTTAACTGCGCCGGCCCGCCGAACAACGCCGCAATCTCTTGCACGGTGCTCTGATCGAACGGTGGCACTCGCAGCACCAGCGTCAGGTCGTCAAACTGCCTCACGCCAAAGTCCGCATACTTGTCCAGGAGCTTGTCCAGAATCCCGCGCGCGGCGGGCGAATACGTGTTGAAGAACGTGGGCTTGTTCTTGCGCAGTTGCTCGGCTCGCTCGCGGCGCGTGAGCAGCGGCGCATTGTAGGCCACGTGCAGCAACAAATCCAATGGGTCGGCGTTTTCTTGATGCGTGATCGCGGCCAGGTGCTCGGGGTCAATGCCGCATTGCGCCAGCGCCTGCACAATCTCGGCCCGCCGCTCGGCCAGCGGCCAATACTCGCGCAAGTGCTGCGCATCGGGCCACAAGCGCCGCACCCGCTCGCGCACATAATCCGTAAACGACACGGTGCGCAAGACGTGGTCTTGCGCGTCCAGCTCGAACGCCTGCTCGCCGATGATGTACACCGGCACGCCGTCCACATAGAATTTGCGCGGCTCGCGCACGTCATCGCCTGGCAGCGGCGCGCGCCCACCTACGCCGGCATAGGCCGAGGTTGGCTCGGCGGTCTCGCCCTCGACCGTCTCGCTTTCGATCACTTGACCGTGTTCGTCAATCTTGACGTGCGTTTGGACTTCAGGTTCGCCGTCGAACGCCGGATCGTAAAACAATTGTGTCGCGCCCACGTAATCAATGATGGTGAACCACGCCTTGCCGTGCTCGTCCAGGATGCGCGTCCCGCGCCCAATGATCTGCTTGAACTCCGTCATCGAGTTGATGAGCCGAAACAGCACAATGTTGCGGCACGTCGGCGCGTCCACGCCCGTCGTCAACATCTGCGACGAAGTCACCAACACCGGCGTCTCACATTCGGGGTCTTGGAAATTGTCCAGGTGCATCCGGCCCTCTTTGCCTTCGTCCGAAACCACCCGCACCACGTAATCCGGGTGAATCTTGGTCAAGTCGTCGTTTTCGCGCGCCAGCGCCTCGCGCATATCCAGGGCGTGCTCTTGATCCGCGCAAAAGATAATCGTCTTGTCGTACCGGTCGGTGGCCTTGAGGGTGTTCGTCAGATGGCGGGCCGCCGTTTCGGTGCGCGTCAGCAGCGAGATGTGCCGTTCAAAGTCCTTGGTGCCATACACGCCCGGCGGCACTTCGCGCCCAAAGCGGTCGAGCACGCCGGGGTCAATCTGCAAGTTGTTCACATCCACGTCCAGCATCACCCGCTGCACGCGATAGGGAGCCAGGAAACCGTCCTCGATGCCCTGCTTCAAACTGTAGGTGTAAATCGGAGCGCCGAAATAGGCATACGTGTTCACATTGTCGTCGCACTTGGGCGTGGCCGTCATCCCGATCTGCTGCGCGGGACGAAAGTAGTCCAGAATCTCGCGCCAACTGCTCTCGTCGCGCGCGCTCCCGCGATGGCACTCGTCTACGAAAATCTTGTCAAAGAAATCGGGTGGGTACTGCATATAGAGCGGTCGGCCATCCGGCCCCGGCGCCATGAGCGCCTGATACAAGGCAAAATACACCGTGCGGCTCTTGACCGCCTCGCCCTGAATCTTGTGCAGCGCCTCACCCAGCGGGCTGAAGGTCAGATCCTTCACCTGGTCAATCAAAAAGTTGCGGTCGGCCAGATACAGGATATGCCGCGCGCGTTTCATCTCCAGCAGCCGGTGCACAATCTGGAACGCCACGAACGTCTTGCCCGTGCCCGTCGCCATCGTGATCAGGATGCGCGGCTGGCCTCGGATCACCGCCTCGACTGCGCGATTGATCGCGATCTCTTGGTAATAGCGTGGCGTCTTGCCGCCCACCTCTTCATAATACGCCGTCAGCGCGTCGGCGGCGTCTCGCTCGTCCGTCAACTTGAGTTCGCCGCGCAGCCGCGCCCACAGCTCATCCGGCGTGGGGAACGCCTCCAGGTGGCGTTCCCTGCCTGTGATAAAGTCATGCTCGACAATGCCCTTGCCGTTCGTCGCATACGCAAACTTGACTCCCAGCATCTCGCCGTATCGGATCGCCTGCTGCAAGCCATCGGCGGGGTGCTTGTACTCGGCCTTGGCCTCGACGACTGCAATCGCATAGTGTCGTCTCAGGTACAAGATATAGTCGGGCTTGCCGCTTTCCTTGTGCGTATGCTTGCGCCCCAGCGGCACAATCCGGCCCGGCGTAATCATCCGCTGCTCGGCGATGAGGTCGTCCGTCCAGCCGGCGGCGTACAGCTTGGGGATCACGTAGGTTCGACAGGTATCTGCTTCGGACATCGGTCACTCTCCTGCACTGTGCGGCGAATGTGACCCTGCCGTCGAGGCGCAGCCGAACGGTTATTCTTTCCTTGATGTAAACAGGCCGCCCGCGCGCCGGGGGGGTGTGACGCAAGCGGCCCAAAGCGCGCTATGCTTCTGGGCGTCGCGCGCATCTCCGCTTTGCTATGACCGCGCGGGCCGCCGCCCCGGATGGTGTCCCGATTTCATCGGGCACCATCGCGGGGTTTTTCTTTCGGATAGCTCGTTGAAAGTATAGGCGTAAACAGGTGAATGGTCAAACGTCGAATGGCTTTGCTCACAGACTGTTGCCGTAACCACCACCTGGGCCAGGCGATTGGCCTTTGGGCGCGATCCTCGCGCGCTATATTTGCGTGGCAGCAAGTGCACGACCGCCGGTGTGTTGGTGCCCGCCGTGTCTCTGGCAACAAAAAGGCCGTGAACCTGGTCACGGCCAAAAAGATGCGCGCGCGGCGTTTGGCGGGATTTACCGCCGGCAGCGCAACTTGCCGGCAGGCCCGCTCTGAATGGCGACCCTAAACTTTGGCGTTCTCTGCGATGACAACGTTGGTCACCCAGCCAATGACCGGCTCAGATTCGGTTCCACCCTTGGTCACAAAGACATCTTGGCAGCCCGAGATGCGTTCCATCGCCGACTTGGCTTCAGCCAGAGTGCTGTCCTCTTTGATTACTGCAAAGCTTTGTTTCGCCCATTTTCCCAATTCGGGGTCGTCCGTCAAAAGATTCTTGAACGTAAGCATTGCCGGATCAGGGGGTGGCGTTTTGCGGGCTTGATCAGCCAGGTACCGGTCAATCATGCTGCGGTGAACCATGTAGGCAGGATGACCCTGGTCATCCAGGATAGGAATGCGGCTGCCTTTCTTCGTCTTCTCTAATTCGTCCAATGTTTCGACCAATTTGATTTTGTCTTCCGGCAAAGTCTTGACGAACATATCCGCCCTGGCGATCATTTTGTCTTTTGCGGGAATGGATGCCAGCTTTTGCTCTGCCGTGACTTTGCCGACTAGCTCAGTGACGCTGCGCGTGGCCGCATCAAAGTTCTCTTTGGAGAAATAGTAAGCCAGGACTGTTCCGACCCAGGTACCAAAGAGAGGCAGCACGGTTGCCAAAACTGCCTTTGCCTCGCCAGCGACGTTCTGGCTAGTCGCAATGCTGACACCCGCCAAGATCGTTATCGCTATAATCGAAAAGATAACGATCCACGATGCCAGCCGCTCTCTGTTCAGCGTGGTTACATTGTTCTGTGTTTTGCCGTCGGCCATGATGATTGCCTCCTTTGGGGTGTGCTGGGAACCGCCACGAGCGGTTCGGGATTCGTCGTCGGAACTTACAATAGTATACCCCTAAACCTGTTTCCAAGTCAACTTGGGCAAGGCTCGTCCTGACCACTAGTTGCAGGACCCGTCTGCTATCGCCGCAAAAGCCGCGACGAGTTGAGGAACACTGCCACATCGGGGAGCGATTGCGCGGCGGCGGCCAGCACCGGTGGCAGGATGCCCAACGCGGCCAGCGTCACGCCGGCAATGTTGTACAGCACGCCAAAGGTGATGTTTTGCTGAATCGTGCGGAACGTCCGGCGGCCCACGCGGATCGCCTCCGGCACCAAGCGCCAATCGTCGCGCATCAGCGCTACGTGCGCAGCTTCGAGCGCCACGTCGGCGCCCGCCGCGCCCATCGCAATGCCCACGTCGGCCTGCGCCAACGCGGGCGCATCGTTGATGCCGTCGCCGATCATCGCCACCTTGCGGCCCTCGGCCTGCAACGCCCGCACTGCTTCGATCTTGTCCTGCGGCAACAGGTTCGCGCGCACTTTAGTGATGCCCAGTTGCGCGGCCACGGCCTTCGCCGTCCGCTCGTTATCGCCTGTGAGCAAGACGATGCGTCGGATGCCGAGCTTTTTCAATTCTGCGATGGCGGAGGGAACCTCAGGGCGGATGACGTCGGCCACGGCGATGAGGCCCAGCGCCTCCGTCCCGCGCGCCAGCCACAACACAGTCTGCCCCTGCGCTTCCAGTTCCTCGGCGCGCCGGGCGTCTTGTGCGCTTACCTGCACGCCGCGCTCGTCCAGCAGCGACCGCGTGCCCACGCAGACCACGTCACCGTTCACTCGGGCTGTCACACCCTTGCCGGGAATGGCCGCAAAATCATGCGCGCCATCCAGCGTCAATCCGTGCGCCGTCGCTTCGGCAATCACCGCCCCGGCCAGCGGATGCTCGCTGTATCGCTCCAACGAGGCAGCCAATGCTAGAATTTCTGATTGCTGATTGCTGATTTGAGATTTCGCGTACTCGTCTGGCTTTAGCCAGACTGTGCCGAGAGTTGAGATTTGGGTTACCGAAGGTTTGCCCAGCGTGAGTGTTCCTGTTTTATCCACCACGACGGTATCCACGCGCGCCAACGCTTCCAGGTACAACCCGCCTTTGACCAGGATGCCGCGCCGCGCTGCTGCGCCCGTGCTGGCGACGACAGACAATGGCGTGGCGAGCGCCACCGCGCACGGACACGCGACGACGAGCACCGCAATGCCATGACGAGGATCGCGGGTGACGAGCATCGTCAGCAGGCCGATGCCCAGCACGACCGGCAAAAAATAACTGCTGTAACGGTCGGCGAACTTTTGCACCGGCGCTTTGGACGCTTCGGCCTCTTCCACCAGCCGGACGATTTTGCCTAGCGTCGTATCGCGCCCGATGCACGTCACGTCCACCGTGAGCGCGCCGAGTTGATTGAGCGTTCCGGCAAAGACTTTGTCGCCTGCGTTTTTCTCGACCGGCAGCGATTCGCCCGTGATGGGCGCTTGGTCTACGGAGCTGTGACCAGCCAGCACGCGCCCGTCCACTGGAATCTGTTCGCCGGGGCGGACCAGCACCCGGTCGCCCGGCTGCACTTGCTCGATGCCGACTTGCGCCTCCGCGCCATCGCGCAACACGCGAGCCGTCTTGGGCGTGATGCGCATCAGCGACCGGATCGCCTCGCGTGAGCGCCCGGTGGTGAACGATTCGAGAAAATGCGCGACCGTCATAAAGAACACGATCATCGCGGCGGCAGCAAACTCGCCCAGCGCCGTGGCGGCCGTAATACCCACGGCCATCAAAACGTCGGCGGTAATTTGACGCGCGAGCAGCCCTTTGATCGCGGCGATGAAAATCGGCGCGCCGCCCGCCAGCACAGCCAGCAGCGCCAGCCAGGGCGGGATGCGCTCCAGCGCGGCTTGCACCAGACCCGTTCGCTCTGCCACGAACGCGGCCACGGCCAGCACGCCGACTGCGCCGACGAACGCCAGCCGGACGCGGTCGGCCAGTTGACGGGCGCGATTTTGCTGTGCGGTCTCTGCGCCCCCCACGTTGGCATGATACCCCGCCGCTTCGACGGCGCGAATGATTTTTCGCTCGTCCACGCGCGCCGGGTCGAATTCGACGATGCCTTTTTCCGTCATCAGAAAGACTTGGGCGCGTGACACGCCGGGCAGCGCGCTCACCGCGTGCTCGACGTGCGTGGCGCAGTCGGCGCAGTCCATGCCTTTCACATAGAGTTCAATGGTCTTTGCTGCTATGCTCATTGTTTTGCCTTTTGTCGTTATTCGTATATCCAGTGTGGATTTTGTTCTTGCTTTCGCCTTTGACTGATGATACAATCATCATGTGCCGTTTGGAGGTGTTCACATGAAAAGCGACCCCATTAACTTAACTTACGAGATTGAACTCGCGCCGGGCGAAAAGCTGACCTTGCCGGAATCCCTTGTCAGCAGCATCGGCACAGGACGTTGGATTGTCACCGTGCGGCCTCTCCCCCTGGCAACTGAATTCATTCGCAGCCACGCTGCCTTTCTAAATAGCTATGCCTCTGAAGACGAGGGACTGTATGACGATTATCCGCCCCGGTGATATTGTCGTCGCAGACATCCCATTTACGGATGGCAGTGCTTCCAAAAAGCGCCCTGTTCTTGTTTTGTGGCTGGATGGCCAGGATGCAGTTGTGTCGGCCGTTACCTCAGCCATGCCTCGCACGATAACCGATGTGCCGCTTGACGATTGGCGTTCGAGCGGGCTACGTGTTGCTTCCACGGTACGTCTATCTCGTCTGGATTGCCTGGAGCAGTCCTTGTTGGTGTTCCAACTGGGACACATCTCTTCGACTGATGCACAACGTCTCAAAGTTGTGTGGTCAGCTCACATCATGCCCCAATTCTAGCGCCGCTTAGCCCCGTTTTCTGGAAGAAAGCGAGTGACTTTTCTCGTTTGCATGTTCCGCGCCTTGCCTCACCAGCGAGGCTACGTGCTCGTCGGCCAGCGAGTAAAACACCATTTTGCCCTCTTTGGTCGCGCGGGCGATGTCCAGTTCGCGGAGCACGCGCAGGTGGTGCGACACGGCCGGCAAGGAAAGCCCCACGATCTGCGCGATGTCGCACACGCACAGCCGGTCGGCCTGCGCCAGCGCGTACACGATCTTGGCGCGCGTCTCGTCGCCCAGCACCTTGAAGATGCGCGACAGCCCTTTGGAGGCGGCGACCTGTTTCTTGATCCGCGCTACCAACACCTCGTCGTAGCTAAAGATTTCACACACCTGGCCGCTCAGCACGGCGCGTTTTCGCGTGGGCATCGTCCCTCTTTTTCAGTTAAACGTTGGTTGAAGTATAATCCCGATGTTTCATTTTGTCAAAGATTGGCGAGAGGCTCGTACTATGTGATTCCGCAGTACGCATTACATCGTACGGAGGTGGCAAGTGTCGTTCAATGATACGAGGGTAAAGTCGCCCGCTGGCGCGTCCGCCTCGAACACGTTGATGGCGCATGTGTCTTGCTGCAAACGCCAGAAGCGGTCGTTGCCCAGCCCCAGCACGCCCAACAGGATGACGCGGTTGATGACCGTGTGGCCCACGAGGACGATCATCTGACCCGTGTGGCGAGCCGCCAATTCATTCACCGTCGCCATGCCGCGCATTCGCAAATCGTCCAGCGTTTCGCCGCCGGGGATGCGCGCCGTGTGCGGCGCGTTGTACCAGGCGTGGTGAATTTCCGGCCAGCGTTCTTTGGCTTCGTCGGGCGTCAGCCCTTGCCACTGACCATAGTCAATGTCGGCCATCCCTGGGTGAACCTGGACCGGCAAACTGAAATGTTTAGCAATCGCCTCAGCCGTCTTGACGGCGCGCGAGAGGGGACTGGAATAGACTGCCGCCGGTTGCCACTCGGCGGCCACGCGCCGACCGGTCGCTTCGGCTTGCGCCAGGCCGGCTTCATTCAATGGCACGTCGGCGCGACCTCGGAAGCGTTCCCCCCGATTCCACTCGGTTTGCCCGTGTCGGACGAGGATGATGCGGGTCATCGGAGTAATCTCCTCGAGAGGGAGGCGGTGCGTGAAACGTAAAACGTGAAACGTGACTGTCACGCTTTACGCATCACGGGGTGTGCCGCCACTCAACCCGGTCTGCACCGCATAGGCTGCCATCTGCGCGCGGTTCGCCAGGTGCAGCTTGTCGAGGATGCTGCGCACGTGGTTCTTGACCGTGTTTTCGGCAATGTTGAGCGCCTCGCCGATCTCGCGATTGCTCATACCCTTGGCGACACATTGCAGCACTTCACGCTCGCGCCCGGTGATCTCGTGCGGCCAATCCACCGGCCGCGCATCCGGTTGGGCCGGGCTGTGGGCGAACTCGCGCAGAATCTTGGCTGCCATCAGGCGATTGATCGGCGCCTCGCCGGAGGCCACGCCGCGCAGCCGGGCAAACAGTTCGTCGGGCTTGATGCTCTTGAGCAGATATCCAATCGCCCCGGCGCGGATGGCCGCGAACAAGTCCTGGTCGTCGTCGGAAACAGACAACATCACGATTTGCGTGTCGGGCATTTCGCGCGTGATGAGCCGGGTGGCCTCCGGGCCGGTGCAGCGTGGCATCGTCACATCCATCAAGACGAGATCGGGCTTGAGCGCCCTGGTTTTCTCCAGCCCTTCTAGCCCGTCGCCGGCCTCGCCGATGACGGCAAACTCGGGTTGGCTGGAGAGCAAACTGGCCAGCCCTTTGCGGAACAAGATATGGTCGTCTACGAGCAGCACTCGAAGTGGCACTCTCTCAGCTCCCCAATGAGTTTCCGAGTTCCTGAGACGAGCTGAAGAAACTCGGAAGCTAGTCCGTGGTTTCGTGGATGGGCGCTTCAGGCGCGAACGCAGATTCCTCGCACGGCACGCTGATAATGACCCGCGTCCCGCCGCCGATTTGTGTTTGCACATCCAGATACCCGTCGATGCCTTCAGCTCGCTCACGCATGGTGGTGAGGCCAAAATTCTTTTTGTTCTGCCCTTTCAACATCGCGTCCATGTCAAAGCCTTGGCCGTCGTCCTGGATGGTCACCAGCAGCCGTGACCCGCGCCGCCCCAACATCACGTGGGTGTGCTGGGTGTGCGCGTGCTTGCGCACATTCGTCAGCGCCTCTTGAATGATGCGCATCAGTTGCACCTCGACCATGGGAGCGAGCACGACAGCGCGCGCGCCATCGCTGGCAAAGTCGGTTTGAATGTCGTTGCGCACGCCAAAGTCCAGCACGAACTCTTTGAGCGTGGGCACAAAGTTGGCGCCTTTGGGCGAGGTCAGCCGCAAAGCGGTGATGGCTTCACGCACGTCGCAGTTGGCGGCGTCAATCACTTCGGCGGCCTGGGTCAATTCCTTGCGGGCCTGCTCGGTTTGCCCGGCGACGAGCAAGCTTTGCGCCACGTTCACGCGCATGTTCAGGAGCGCCAATGCCTGCGCCAATCCGTCGTGGATCTCGCGGCTGATGCGCTCGCGCTCTTGAACGACGACCAAGTGCTCCACCTGCCGTGAAAGTTCCTGGACGCGCCGCTCCATATGGCTGTAGAGTTGCGCGTTCTCGATCGCCGCGCCGAGCTGATTACCCAACGTCGTCATCATTTCCAAATCGGCGGGGGCGAATTCGCGTTTGGCGCGGGAATTGACGGTGAGGATGCCGACTGCGCGGTCTCGCGAGCGCAGCGGGACGCTGGCGATAGCGCAGTAGCCGTGGTGCTTGCAGGCCACGCGCGTGGCGCGCGCGTCGGTGTTCACGTCCATGACGACGATGGGCTGCACGGACGAGGCGACCAATCCACATATACATTCGCCCAGGCCGATAGCAGATTCTTCGGACAAGAACGACGCCGGCGCGCCGACGGCGGTTTCCAGCTTGAGGGTCTGGCTTTCATCGCCGATGAGGTGAATGTGCGCGGCGTCCACGCCCAGCACCGTCTTGACCCGCTCGGCGCCTTGAAATAAGACTTCTTCTAATCGCAGCGGGCTGCCCAGGCTTTGCGCCATATCGTGCAGAGCCGTCAGCCGGGCGGTCTGCGTGCTCAAGTCGTCGGCGCGCTGCGCGGCTTCTGACTCTAATGCGCGGTTTCGCCGCGCGAGTTTGTTCTGCTGCCAGGCGGCGACGAATGCAATCGCGGCCAGGGCGGCCACGAGCACGAACGTCAGCCCTGTGCGAAGATCGCCGGGCGCGGCTACGAGCGCCACGCCGGATGCGATGGCGAGCACGATGACGGCGACCGACAAGGTGGCTTGTTTCACGCCAGTCAGTCTACGGCTCATCTTTTTTCCTCTGCGCGCCTCATTATAGCACAATCCGGATTTCGAAATCAATGCCAGTGCCGCCAATTTTGCATCCGTTGTATAATAACGGCATCTGGGAGGAAGCGATGGAACAGCGAACTTATCACGGCGATCTCAGCCCGGACGAAATCGCGAATGCGTTGTTGGCGCGGTTCAACCAGGGCAGCTTGGTCGCGCAGCGGCTCGGCCAAGGCGACCGGGCGCTTGTGCAGGTCGGGACACGAGATCGGCATAATCGTATCGAAAATGCTCTTACCGTTACCCTCAGTAAAACGCCCGATGGAGTGAATGTGGCTGTTGGCGATCAGCAGGTATTGGGGGCTGCGGCCGACTTGGCGCAAGCCGGCCTGGGCGCGCTCTTCAATCCACTCTCGCTCCTGGGCAACCTGGGCGAAATTGCCGGCGATGTGAGCAGCTTTTCGCTGCCCCAGCAGGTCTGGGAGACGGTGGACAAGTATTGCAAGAGCGCGGGCGGGGGGCTGGGCGGCTCGCCGCAGACGATGATGCTCACGTGCTCGTACTGCGGCGTGGCGAACCCGGCCAGTGCGCCGACGTGTTCAGGCTGTGGTGCGCCGCTAGGTGAGGCGCAGCCAATTTACTGTCCACAGTGCGGGCAGGTTGCGCCGCACGATGCAAAATTCTGCAGCCGGTGTGGGCACAAGTTCACCACCCGTTGATTAACATTCGATTGGATCTTTCGCGTACTCGTCTGGCTTTAGCCAGACTGCGCCGAAATTTGATGTCTCGCCCCCTGGTTTCTCCGTGAAGCCAGGGGTTTGTCATTTGACAAAAACGCCGCTATTTACTATAATTCCTATCAATTCGGTAGACATTGTAGGCATTGAACGATGAAACTCTCCAAGAAAAGCGAATATGGTTTGCGGGCGATGCTAGATTTGGCCGCTCATGCCGACGAAGGCGCGGTGCGCTTGAAGGACTTGGCGGATCGCAACAACATTCCTCTCAAATTCCTGGAACAGATATTTCTCACACTCCGCAACGCGGGCGTTGTCCGCAGCCAGGTGGGCGCGCACGGCGGTTACATGCTGAGCCGCCCAGCCGAAGAGATCACGCTGGGCGAAGTCATCCGCACACTGGATGGCACCATCGCGCCGGTGGGGTGCGTCAGCAAGATCGCTTACGAGCCGTGCACCTGCCCGGACGAGCGCGCGTGCCCGCTGCGCGCGGCGATGAACCAGGTGCGCGACGCCATCGTCGCCGTGGTGGACTATACGTCGCTGGCCGACGCGGTCTCGCGCGCCAAGATTTCCTCGCGGCGAAGATAAGTCAAATTTCAAATCTCAAATGTCAAAGGAGACTACCCATGAAGCACATTACGTTACACAGAACGATCGTCCTAGCAGCCCTGGTGCTTGCTGTGGTGAGCTGCGCGTCGCCCAGCGCGCCCGTGAATGGGCCGGTCACCATGCGGGTGGGATACTTTCCCAACATCACGCACAGCCAGGCGCTGGTCGGCGTGGCGCGCGGCGATTTCCAAAAGGCGCTTGGCTCGAACGTTAACCTCGATGTGAAGATTTTCAACGCGGGGCCTTCGGTCATCGAGGCGCTGTTCGCTGGGCAGATTGATCTGTCGTACATCGGCCCCAATCCTGCGATCAACGGGTATGTCCAGAGCAAGGGTGAAGCGCTGCGGGTGATTGCAGGTGCGACCAGTGGCGGCGCGGCATTCGTCGTCCGCCCGGACGCGAACATCGCCAAGCCAGAGGACCTGGCCGGCAAAAAGATTGCCAGTCCGCAGTTGGGCAACACGCAAGACGTGGCGCTGCGCGCTTACCTGGCCGAGCATGGCCTCAAGGTAGCCGAAAAGGGCGGCAATGTCCAGGTGACGCCCACCGACAACCCGCTCATCCTTGATCTGTTCAGGCAGAAGCAAATTGACGGCGCGTGGGTGCCGGAACCCTGGGCCAGCCGGTTGATCGTGGACGGCGGCGGCAGGCTGTTCCTCGACGAGCGTGACCTGTGGCCCGGTGGCGATTTCGTCACGGCCAACATCATCGTCAGCACCAAGTTCCTCAAAGAGCACCCTGACTTGGTCAAGGCGTGGCTGCGCGCACATGTCGAGGTGACACAGTGGGAGCTGGCGAATCCCGACCAGGCCAAGCAAATCTCTAACGACGAGATCAAGCGGTTGACGGGCAAAGCGCTGGCGAAAGAAGTGCTCGACGGCGCATGGTCGCGGATGCGCATCACCTACGACCCAATCTCGGTCTCGTTGTTCAAATCGGCGGATGCGGCGTACACGGCAGGGTTCCTCAAGGAAAAACCGAATCTTTCAGGTATCTATGATCTGAAGCTGTTGAATGAAGTGTTGAAGGAGAAGGGTTTGCCAGCGGTCAAGTAGACAAGTAGACTGGGAAACAAGTAGACATGGCATCCCTTTGTCTATTTGTTCCCCCCTCATAGGAGGTAGTGTGAAACTTGAACTACGCTCTGTGAGCAAAACCTTCCAGACTCGCCGGGGGAACACGCCCGCGCTGCAAGACATCACGCTTGATGTTGCGGCGGGCGAATTTGTGTGCCTGCTGGGGCCGTCGGGCTGCGGCAAGTCCACACTGCTCAACATCGTCGCCGGGCTGGAGAAGCCGGACAGCGGTGAGGTGCGGATGAACGCTCAACCGGTGACCGAGCCGGGCCGTGACCGCGTTCTGATCTTTCAGGAGGCGGCGCTGTTCCCCTGGCTCAACGTGCGCGATAACGTGGCTTTTGGATTGGCGGCGGTCGGCGTGCCTCGCTCCGAGCGGATGGCCAAGGCCGACCGCTACTTGCAGATCGTTCGTCTGGGCAGTTTCAAAAAGGCGTTCGTCCATGAGCTTTCCGGCGGGATGAAGCAGCGCGTGGCACTGGCGCGGGCGCTGGCGTTGGAACCGGAGGTGCTGCTGATGGATGAGCCGTTCGCCGCATTGGACGCGCAGACGCGCGATTCGCTCCACGACGAGCTGCAAGACATTTGGGCGCAGACCGGCAAGACGATCCTGTTCGTCACCCACAATGTGCGCGAAGCGTTGGTGCTGGGCGACCGGGTGGTGCTGATGTCGGCGCGCCCGGGGCGCATCAAGCGCGAGTTCCGCTGCGAGCTGCCACGCCCGCGTCACATTGAAGATTATGCGTTGATGGATGCGACGCGCGCCGTGCTGGCCGACCTGCGCGAAGAAGTGTTGGCGGCGGCGCAGGCGGAGGTGGAACATGAGCGGCTGTCATAGTCGGACGACACACTTTGCGCTGTGCCGTCGTGCAGGAGGTGGAACGTGAGCGGCTGGCGGCTGAGGGTCTTGTTCTTCATTGCGTTGCTGGCGGTCTGGGAGGCGTTGTTCCGGTTGCGCCTTTGGCCGTCGTATGTGTTTCCCTCCATGTCGAGCGTGGGCGCATCGCTGGTGGCTGGGATGGCCGATGGTTCCTATCCGCTTGCCATCGCCGTCAGCCTGCGCCGCATCCTGGTCGGCTATGGACTTTCGCTCGTGATCGGCATTCCGTTGGGGCTGTTGCTGGGGCGGGTCAAGTCCGTGCAAGATACGCTTGGCTCGATCGTCTTGGGCTTGCAGGCGCTGCCGAGCATCTGCTGGCTGCCGTTGGCGCTGTTGTGGTTTGGGCTTTCAGAGAAGGCGATCATGTTCGTCGTCGTGATGGGCGCGGTGCTTTCGGTGACACTGTCTACTGCCGACGGCGTCCACAATACGCCGCCGCTCTATCTCCGCGCGGCGCGGACGATGGGCGCGCGGGGGCTGCGGCTCTACACCGGCGTGATTCTGCCGGCGGCGTTGCCGGCGATTCTTTCCGGCATGAAGCTGGGCTGGTCGTTCGCGTGGCGGTCGCTGATGGCCGGCGAGTTGTTGTACGTGAGCCTGGGGCTGGGCCAACTGTTGACGATGGGCCGCGAGTTGAACGACATGAGCCAGGTCATTGCCGTGATGTTGGTCATCATTGCGATCGGGCTGCTGGCGGATCGGGCCGTCTTTGCTCCTGTCGAGCGGCGCGTGCGAGAGCGGTGGGGGTTGCAGCCCGCAAGGTGATTCGCTTAATTTTTGTCTTGACAAGATGCTCATTTGTCTCTACAATTGGCCCATTCCAAGGCCTAGGAAAAGGTCTAGAGAATGTACAGGTGCATGTGTACGGGGCGGGGACTGTAGCCACCGCCTCGCCAGGTATTTGCTAAAAAACGGTCAACTGCCGCAGGCGGCGGACAGCTTCCCCGCAGGGGTCTCTATCTGATCTTGCGTGTGCTGATCTGTCGCTTTTTGTTTGCCCTATCGTGAAGGGTAGCGGGCAGTTGACCGTCGTTTATTTTCTTTCAAGGTAGAGTTCAAGAGGGGGAATACGACATGAGAATCGCAAATGATGTCACCGAGTTGATTGGCAACACGCCACTGGTGCGGATTCGCCGTTTGACTCAGGGCTGCGTGGCGGACGTGGTCGCCAAGTTAGAGTTTTACAATCCGGCGCACAGCGTCAAAGACCGCATCGGCGTGGCGATGATTGATGCGGCGGAAAAGGCGGGGCAGATCCGCCCAGACACCATCATCGTCGAGCCGACGAGCGGCAACACCGGCATCGCGTTAGCGATGGTCTGCGCGGCGCGAGGATTAAAGTGTGTGCTCACGATGCCGGAGACGATGAGCAAGGAGCGGCGCATGCTCTTGCGGGCGTATGGCGCGGAACTGGTCCTCACGCCAGGCCCGGAGGGGATGGGCGGTGCAATCCGTAAGGCCGAAGAGCTGGCGGCCTCCGACCCGCGCTATTTCCTGCCGCAGCAATTCAAGAATCCGGCCAATCCCGAAATCCATCGTAAGACGACGGCCGAGGAAATCTGGCGCGACACCGATGGCAAGGTTGATTTTCTCGTCGCGGGCATTGGCACGGGCGGGACGATCACGGGCATTGGCGAAGTCATCAAGGCGCGCAAGCCGTCGTTCAAGTGCATCGCCGTCGAGCCGGATGCGTCGCCGGTGCTTTCGGGCGGGCCAAAAGGGCCGCATCCTATCCAGGGTATTGGCGCGGGCTTTGTGCCGGATGTGCTCAACACCAAAATCTATGACGAAATCATCCGCGTCAAGGGCGATGATGCCTTTGACATCGCGCGGCGCATGGCGCGTGAGGAAGGGGTGCTGGTGGGCATCTCGTCCGGCGCGGCAATGTGGGCGGCACTGCAAGTGGCGCGCCGGCCAGAGAACGCCGGCAAGTTGATTGTCGTCATCATCCCGTCGTTCGGCGAGCGATACCTGAGCACGCCTTTGTTCGCCAACCTGGCTGACTAGAAGCCGTCTAGCCCTCCCCCTGTTCGCCGAAGCGCGCGGACGGGGGGAGGGTTGGGTGGGGGGGCAATGTTCAACACATTACGCCGTGACATTCAATCTATCTTTGATCGCGACCCTGCGGCTCGCAGCACAGTGGAAATCTTGTTGTGCTATCCGGGGCTACATGCGGTGTGGGGACATCGAGTGTCGCATTGGCTGTGGACACACGGCCACAAGTTGTGGGCGCGTTGGGTGTCTCAAACTGTGCGCGGCTTTACGGGTATCGAGATTCATCCCGGCGCGACCCTTGGCCCTGGCTTTTTCATTGACCACGGCATGGGGGTGGTCATCGGTGAGACCGCCGAGATCGGCGCGAATGTGACGTTGTATCACGGGGTGACGTTGGGCGGCACCAATTTGGCTAAAGGCAAGCGCCATCCCACGTTGGGCGATAACGTGGTGGTGGGCACGGGCGCCAAGGTTCTGGGGGCCATCACGATTGGCGAAGGCTGTCGCATCGGGGCCAACGCCGTCGTCGTCAAGTCCGTGCTGCCCAATTCGGTCGTCGTGGGCGTGCCCGGCCAGGCTGTCGAGCGAAGCAAGCCGCGCTCGGCGACGGCGAGACCCGACATGGAGCACCAACTGCTGCCCGATATGATCGGCCAGTCCGTGATCTCGCTCATGTCGCGCATGGACGCGCTTGAGCAACATTTTGCGGGTTACGAACGGACCGATTCGACGCCACACCTGCCAGAGCGCGGCGTCTGGCTCGGAGAAGATTTTTCGATCTAAAATGGGTTGTCCCTTGCGAAGGCGCATGTTTCGCGCCTTCGCAAGGGACAACTTTTTTGCCGTCTCCCCGATTCTTGCCTTATGCTTCTTGCAGCTTGCCTCTTGCCTGCCAATGCCGGTGGCGCATCAGGTTGAGGACATGCGGCATGGCGGTGGTGTAGAGCCAGTACAATGGCCGCGACGTCGGATAGTCCCACGCGCCGATACGCTGGACGAATTGCCCGCCAAAGCCCTGCTTGAAGCGGTACACGCCCCACATCGGATCGGATTCGTCGAGCGTATCCGGCGCGCCCCATAGGTCATAGACGGCGCAGCCCTGCGCGCGCGCACAGCGCATCGCTTCCCATTGCAGCAGATGCGGAGCCATCAAGTTGCGGTGCAGGTCGCGTGACATGCCGTAGAAATAATACGCGCGTCCGGCGAAGCGGAATAGAATCAGTGCGGCTATCGGAGTATTCTCGAACTCGGCAATGAGCGGCTGCGCCAGCCCCGCCTCGATGAAACTTCCCCAGGCATCACGGTAATAATCGAGCGGGCGGATGATGAACTGGTCGCGCCGGGCGGTCTCGTTGTACATTGCGTACAGCAGTTCCAGGTCGGAAAGCGCCCCCGGTCGCACCGTCACCCCACGTTTTTGCGCCAGCCGAATGTTGTAGCGTGTCTTGTGGTGCATCGCCGCGAGCAGTTGGTCCTCGCTTTGGCGCAGGTCAATCTCCATCGTGTTGCGGAATTGAATTTGCTCCGTGGATTCGATCCACTCCCTTCGCCCTTGTAGAGAGAAGGGAGGAGGCAGATCGGGATCAATCTTGATGAAGATGGCGCGCGACTGATGGGCGAAGCGTTCCAGGTCGCCCATCACTTTTCCCACGAGCGGCGCATCGGCGTAATCCATCGCCGGGCCTTTGGGGACGTACAGCACGCACAGGGGCAGGCGGCCTAATCGGCGGCGCAGGACGAGCGCCGCAGCCTTCGGTAGGCCCGCATCCTTATGCGGGCTGTTATCATTCCACAGCAGATAACTCGGCGTCCAGCCGTGGCGCGACTTGAACTGGCCCCACTCCCATGTTTGCAGCACGTGCGCCAGCGGCAGTTGGGCGAGAGCGGTGTTCCAGGTTTCACGAGAGGTGATGGCAGTTGGGTTCATTCAACGCTACCCCGTCGCCGCAACGCAAACAGAAATGCGCGGTAGAGCAGAGGGTTGTACACCCGGTCGAGCGCGCCCACATAGCGCACGAGCCGCCCGCTGAACCCTCGCTTGAACCGGTACACGCCCCACAGATCGTCGTCCCGCTTGAGGTATTGCGCTTCCAACGTCGCTTCGTCTTCGTCCGGCACGCCCCACAGATCATATGTGGCGCAGCCGCGTGATTTGGCCCAGCGGATCGCTTCCCACTGCAATGCGTGGTTGGGCATCCGCTCGCGGTGCACATCGCCGGACGCGCCGTACATGTACCAGGCTTTGCTGCCGAGCGCGAAGACCATGATGGCGGCAACCGGCGTAGGTTGAATGCCCGTTTCATGCACCTCGGCCACCAACAATCGCGCCCAGTCGCGCGGGACAAACAACTCAAACGCGGCGCGGTAGTAATCGGCGCTGTGGACGCCAAAACCGTCGCGCGCGCCGGTGACCTGCGTCAGCGCGTAGAACGCGGGCAAATCGTTTGCCGTGCCTTCGCGCACGATGACGCTCTTGCGGGCAGCCAGGCGGATGTTGTAGCGCGTCTTTTGGTGCATCGCGGCCAGAATCTCATCTTCCGTTTTCGTCAGGTCAAGGAGGATGGTGCGGCGGGGCTGGACGAATGGCGAATGACGAATGGCGAATGACGAATGACGAATGTCAAGTGTCAAGGGCTCTGTTGGCTGTTCGTCGTTTGCTTCGAGGTCGGGTTCAAGTTTCAGCGCAAATGCGCGGCGAGCGCGACAGAGCGCGTCAAGGCCATCGAATAGCGCGGAGACATACGGCGCATTGTCCCAGTCTACGAGTGGACCTTTGGGGGCATAGGCGAAGGTACCCAAGCCGAGGGGCAACCTGCGGAAGAGAACCGACGCGCCTGCGACGACCTGTTCGCCGTCGAGGACGGCTACGCGGCCTGCGCTCCATCCAAAGCGGGATTTGAGTGCAGCCCAGGCACTGGTCTGGAGCGCGTGCCCATCGGCGCGGCGCTCGACGAACACATCCCAGGCAGCGTCGGGTAGTTGGAGATCAATGTGTAAGGTCATGCCGCCATTATAAAGCGTAAAACGTGAAACGTAAAACGTGAGACGTCATGCGACTTGCGACCTGCGATTCGCATTTGCCTTGCGCCGCATTGGACTTGTGGTAGAATGGCTGCGCCTTGTGCCGTTTTTATTGCTTTTTGCTCTTTCGCGTGCTATAATTTTGCGCATTGACGAGAGGAGGCGTGACCTTGCTTCAAGACTTTGCCTTTGTCGGAATCATGCTGGTTGTGGCTGTCGCGCTGACCGGTGCCGCTCTAGTTTTGGCCTGGGTGCTCCGTCCCCGAAAGCCCAACCCCATCAAATCATCCACTTACGAATGTGGTGTGGAGACCGTGGGAGATGCCTGGGTCCAGTTCAAGGCCCAGTATTACATTTACGCTCTCGTATTCGTCTTGTTTGACATCGAGACGATTTTCCTCTTCCCGTGGGCCGTCGCCTACGGGCAGCTTCCTCTGTTTGGCGTGCTCGAAATGGTGTTGTTCATTCTGATCTTGGCCGGTGCTCTCGTCTATGCATGGCGCAAGGGAGACCTTGAGTGGGTCTAGTTTTTCGGGCCACGCGGCCTGCACAGCCCCGCACCTAGTCTAGGATGTCGGGGTGTTTGTTGTCAGTTGTCTGAGTCCCATGGAGTGCGCGGAATGAATATAATCAACGACCCTTTTACGTGGGCGGCTGAACAGCTCATCAAATGGTTGAGCGGCTTTATGCCGCCGGCCGGCGTAGAATTGACGATGACGATTTTGCGGGCGGCCGTGCTGGGCATCTTTGCCCTGGTGATGTTCATGCTCATGACCTGGATTGAGCGCAAGGGCGTGGCCCGCATCCAGAACCGGCTGGGGCCGAACCTGGCCGGGCCGTGGGGACTTTTTCAGCCGCTTGCGGACGGCATCAAGGCGTTGACGAAAGAAGACATCACGCCGACCGATGCGGATCGCCTGGTCTACAACGTTGCGCCGATTCTTGCCGCGGCAGCGGCCATCGTCGTCTATGCCGTCATCCCGTTCGGGCCGGGGCTGATCGGCGCCGACATGAATGTCGGCATCTTTTTCGTCCTGGCGGTGGGGGCGATCGGCATCCTCGGCATCTTGATGGCCGGTTGGGGGTCGAATAACAAGTACGCGCTGTTGGGCGCGTTCCGCGTTGTGGCGCAACTGGTGAGCTACGAAGTGCCACAGGTGCTTTCGGTCGTGGTCGTGGTGATGTTGGCTGGCTCGATGTCCATGATCACCATCGTGGAAAAGCAGCCGGTGTGGTTCATCTTGGTCCTGCCGATCGCGGCGCTGATCTCGCTGTTTTCGGGCATGGCCGAAATCGGGCGCAGCCCGTTCGACTTGCTGGATGCCGAGTCGGAGATCATTGCGGGCCACCACATCGAATACAGCGGGATGAAGTTCGCCCTGTTCTTCCTGGGCGAGTACGTCCATGCCTTTGCCGTGTCCTGCATTATTGTGACGCTGTTCCTGGGTGGATGGCGCGGCCCGAATATTTTCGGGCTGACAGTCCCGTGGCTGTGGTTTTTCGTCAAGGCCATTCTAGTGTTCGACGTCATGGTGTGGGCGCGCGGGACGCTGCCGCGTTTGCGGATTGACCACCTGATGGCGTTCAACTGGAAATTCCTGGTTCCGCTTTCGTTGGCGAACATGATCGTCGTCGCTTTGGCGGATCGCCTGGCGCAGGCGCTGGGGCTGGCGACGGGGACGTGGCCGTGGGCGTTGATGCTGTTGGCGTTCAACCTGGCGTTGATCTTTGCGGCGTTGGCGCTGGTTGGCTCTGGCGGGCGGCGCGCGCGGTTGGCGGCGGAGTCTCCCGCATCGCCGGTGGCCGAAGCGCAGCAAGAGTTGGCGCACGGCGCGGAGCATGCGCCGGCGACGGTTGGGGCGCATTGATTATCAGAAACCCATTTTCTCGCCGAGGGCGAGAAAATGGGTTTCTACGGTGGAGTTTCGTATGACTGTTCTCCAGGTGATGTTTATCGTGATCAGCCTGATCACGCTGATCGGAGCGGTGTACACCGTCCTCGTCCGGAACTTGTTCCATGCGGCGCTGGGACTGATCGTGGCATTGGCCGGCGTGGCGGCGATGTATGCGCTGATGGAGGCGAGTTTTCTGGCCGTCGCGCAAGTTCTGATCTACATCGGCGCGATCGCGATCTTGATCATCTTTGCGGTGATGGTGACGCGCGGCGTGATGGGCAAGTTCCCGCGTGTTAACGACCAGTGGATGTATGCGATCCTGGTGGCGCTGTTGTTGCTCGGCGTGCTGCTGCTGACGGTGTACCGTTTCAGTTGGCCGCAGGGCGTGCCGGCTGCTGTCCCCGCCGATAATATTGCCCAATTGGGCAAGGCATTGGTAGACCCCAACCTGTATGCTCTGCCGTTTGAGGTCGCGTCCGTGCTCTTGGTGGCCGCGTTGATCGGCTCAATCTATATAGCTCGCGAAAGTAGACAAGGAGACAAGGAGACAAGGAAACAAGGCGAGTGATGCCCTTATCACCTGTTACCGTGTTACCCTGTCATGGGTCGAGGAGTAAAGAACGATGGTTCCTCTCATCTGGTATTTAGTGGTTGCAGCGATTCTCTTTTGCGTCGGCGTCTTTGGCGTGCTGGTGCGGCGGAACGCCGTTGCGATCCTGATGGGCGTCGAGCTGATGCTCAACGCCGTCAACATTAACCTGGTCGCGTTCTGGCGCTACCTGCAGCCGGACAAGATCACCGGGCAGGCGTTTGCGGCGTTTGTGTTCGTCGTGGCTGCCGCCGAGGCCGCTGTGGGCCTGGCGCTCATCATCAGTGTCTACCGCAACCGGAATACGGTGGATATGGAGAATATTGATTTGCTCAAGTGGTAATTAGGCCGCCGCCATAGGGATGGCGGCCTACTGACTGACGAGGCGCTCATGGATTTGAAACTCATCACCTGGCTCATTCCCGTCCCGCCGCTTTTATCGTTCGGGCTGATCGTGCTGTTCTTCAACAAATGGAAGCGGCTGAGCAGCAGCATCGCCATCCTCTCGATGATCGTTTCGTTTGTGATGGCGCAAATCGTCTTTTGGCGGGGCGTCGGCATAGGCCCCGAGTTGGCGAAGGAGCCGATTCATAGCGCCATCGCCTGGCTGCCCACCTCGGCCAATCCCGCCGAGTGGCTCAAGATGGGCGTGATGGTAGACCCGCTGACGGCGGTCATGCTGTTTTTTGTGTCCATCACCTGCCTGTGCATTTTTGTCTACAGCGTGGGCTACCACAACGGAGGAATGCCGGAAAGCCAGCACAACAAAAAAGGTGAGCCGCCGGAAGTCGGCACGATTGAGCCGATGTACTCGCGGTTCTTTGCTTACATCAGTCTGTTCGCGGCGGCGATGTTGACGCTAGTGGTGGCCGATAACCTGCTGCTGCTCTTTGTCGGTTGGGAAGTGATGGGCCTCTGCTCGTATCTTCTCATCGGCTTCTGGTTCGCGCGGACGTACCCCGACCCCAGACGCATCACGCCGTTCCAGGCCGCCATCAAGGCATTCATGACCACGCGCGTGGGCGATGTGCTGATGCTGTTGGGCATTGCCTATCTTTACTCGCAGGCCGGGACGCTCTCGTTCCGCGAAATCTTTGAACCGGCCACACTGACCAAGTTGGCGACAACTCAATCGTACCTTGTCGGGCTTTCGGTGGCGGGACTGGCGGGGCTGTTGCTTTTTGCAGGCACGGTCGGCAAGTCGGCCCAGTTCCCGCTGCACGTCTGGCTGCCGGACGCGATGGAAGGCCCCACGCCCGTGAGCGCGATGATCCACGCGGCGACGATGGTGAGCGCGGGCGTGTACGCTGTCGTGCGCATGTTCCCGCTTCTGCATGCCGGGCTGGGCGAGGGCGGAGCGTTCACGACGCCAATGCTGGTGATGGGCGTCATCGGCGCGTTCACGGCGCTGTTTGCCTCGGTCATCGCCGTGGCACAGAACGACATCAAGCGCGTGCTGGCCTATTCGACCATCGCGCAATTGGGCTACATGATCGCTGCGTTAGGCGTGGGCGCGTGGGTGGCAGCGGCATTTCACCTGGTGACGCATGCCTTCTTCAAGGCACTGTTGTTCCTCGGCTCCGGCTCGGTGATTCATGGCGTCGAGCACGGGCATCATCACGTCTCGGCGCATGGACATGACGAGTTCTTTGACCCTAACGATATGATGAACATGGGCGGACTGAGAACCAAGATGCCTGTTACGTTCTGGACCTTCCTCATCGGCGGGCTAGCGCTTTCGGGCTTTCCGCTCATCACGGCGGGCTTTTGGAGCAAGGATGCCATCCTGGGCGGCGCGTTCGAACAGTGGCAGGCGGGCAATTCGCTGGGCATGGGTGTGTTCATCGTGTTGGCAATTTCTGCGCTGCTGACGGCGTTCTACACCGCGCGCCAGATCAGCCTGACGTTTCTGGGCAAGCCACGCACGGAGGCTGCCGCGCACGCTTCGGAAAATGTGTGGACGATGACGGCTCCGCTGGTGGTGCTGGCGTTCTTTGCGATTTTCGCAGGGTTTTCTGGCACTGAGCACACGTTCTGGGTTGGCATCGGACTTCCACAGGTGGCTGAGCTATTGCCCAACTGGTTCCACTCGTTTGTCGGCGCGACCGTCGAACAAGTGGTCGAGTTAAAAGTAGCGACCGAGTTCACCCCCTGGCCGCTGGTAACTTCGCTCGTCGTGGCGTTGGGCGGGCTGGCCTTGGGCTTTTTGGTCTATGCCTGGCGCAGGCCACTGGAGGCTGGCGAGCGGGATCCGCTGGCTCGTATTCCCGGTTACAGTTGGGCGGCGAATCGCTTTGGCGTTGATCAACTTTATGATGGGGCGTTGATCCGGCCAACGCTCGGCCTGGCCCGGTGGACGTACGAGTTCATTGACAAGAAGGTGATTGACGGCATCCTGCACGGCATCGCGCGCAGCGCGTATCGCATTGGTGAAGCCTTCCGTGTCTTTGACCGCGTGGTCATCAACGGCGGCGCGGACGCGCTGGCCCAAAGCATCAAGGAACTGGGCGAGGGTTTTCGCGAGGTGCAAACGGGTCGCGTCCAGAACTATATGTTGCTCGCCTTGCTGATGACGATCATTATTTTCATCCTGTTTGAAATCCCGTTGCCTGCCCTGCGGTAGGGCCGACATAGGGATGTCGGCCTACTGATGGCGACCTGCTGGCTGGAGAATTGCCGATGGAATTCATACTCAACAATCTGCTGACCCTGATTCTGTTCTCCCCCTTGATCGGCGCGGCGATCTTGTTCCTCGTGCCGCGCGCTACGAGCGACCGGGCGATGAAGTGGATCGCGTTTCTGTGGAGCCTGGCGCCATTGGCGCTGGCGATTGTCCTGTGGGTGAGCTATCGCCCGGACGTGGCGGGCTTTCAGTTCGAGTTCAAGATGGACTGGTTCCCGCAGATCAATTCGGCGTTTCATGTGGGCGTGGACGGTATCAGCGTGCCGATGGTCTTGCTGACGACGCTCCTCGTGCCACTGGGACTGCTCATCTCGTTCAGCATCAACGAGCGCGTGCGCGCGTACCTGATTTTGTTCTTGATGTTGGAGACGGGGATGTTGGGTGTGTTCGTCGCGCTCGACCTGATCGTGTTCTTTGTGTTCTGGGAGATCGGCCTGGTGCCGATGTATTTCCTCATCAACCAATGGGGCGGCAAGAACCGCGACTATGCTTCGTTCAAGTTCTTTATCTACACGATGGCCGGGAGCCTGGGGATGCTCCTGACGATCCAGTGCATCTGGGTGGCGACGGGCACGTATGACATGGTCACGCTGACGACGCCGGGAATGTTGCCGTTCACAGGCAATTATGTGCTCAAATTCGTCAGGCCGGAAAACTTGCCGCTCTTGCGCTCGATTGCCTTCTTTGCCTTTGCGCTGGCGTTTGCGATCAAGATTCCCATTTGGCCGTTTCACACCTGGCTGCCCGACGCGCACACCGAAGCGCCTACCGCCGGCTCGATGGTGCTGGCGGGCGTCCTGCTCAAGCTGGGCGCGTATGGCTACCTGCGGCTTGTCTTGCCCATGTTCCCCGATGCGGCGGCCAAGTTCGCGTGGGTGCTCGCGCTGCTGGGGATGCTGGCCATTATCTTTGGCGCACTGGCGGCCTTGGGCCAGACGGATTTCAAGAAACTGGTGGCTTACTCATCCGTCAACCACATGGGCTTTGTGACGATGGGCATCGCGGCGGCAGCATTTGCGCTTGGCAATCCCGCGTTCAAAGATCACGCACAGATTGCGGCCAGCGGCGCGGTGCTGCAAATGTTCAACCACGGCCTCAGCTCGGCGGCGCTGTTTGCGCTGGTGGGCGTGGTATACGAACGGACGCATACGCGCGACCTGAACGAATTGAACGGCATTTCGGTGGCCGTGCCCGTATATGCGGCGATCTTGATGTTCTGCGCTTTTGCGGCCCTGGGCTTGCCGGGGCTGAATGGGTTCGTCGGCGAGTTCATGATCGTGCGGGGCGCGTGGCCGATCTTTACGCTGTTCATGGCGATTTCGATGTTGGGCCTGCTTTTGACGGGTGGTTACATCTTGTGGATGCTGCTCAAGACTTTGTTCGGGCCGCAGAACCCGCGCTGGGCCAAACTGCCGGAGATGAATTTTCGAGAGGCCATTGCGCTGGCCCCGCTCATGGTATTGATGCTCGTCATCGGCGTGTACCCGATGTGGATCGTGCAGGTCATCAACGCGACAGTGGGAAGGTTGTTTGGTGGGTAGGGGCATTCAACGCTCGTGAGGAGTTGGTGTGACTTACGAGGAGCGCTTGCAGGGCGAGTATGGCCGCCTGTTGCGCGAGGCGAGCGCGCATTTCGCGGGCAAGAGCGGCGTTTTCCAGACGCTCCTCAACCTGGCCCGCAGGCTGGACGAAGAGGGCATTCCTTACGCCGTCATTGGCGGCATGGCGCTCGGGCGACATGGCCTGGCGCGGATGACGGAAGATGTAGATGTGCTGATGACGGCCGATGGGCTGGCGGCGTTTCAAGCGCGGTGTGTGGGCAAAGGATACACATCGGCTTTTGCCGGGGCGCGCAAAACATTCAGAGACACCGAGACGCAGGTTCGCATTGAAATCATTACGACCGGCGAGTACCCTGGCGATGGAAAGCCCAAGCCCGTAGCCTTTCCTAACCCGACTGAAGCGTCGGTTGATGTTGAAGGCGTCCGCGTCGTCACGCTGGAAAAATTGATCGAGCTCAAGCTGGCGTCGGGCATGAGCGCGCCGCATCGCCTGCGCGACCTGGCGGATGTGCAAGACCTGATCGGCGCTTTGGGCTTGCCGGTTGATTTGGCCGAAAGGCTGGATGAAAGTGTGCGCGGCGAGTACCACAGGTTGTGGCAGACAGCGCAAGACGCGCGGAGGGTGGGTGGCAAGGCGCAAGAAGCAGAAGCTTGACGTGGCGATTCCGCAAAAATCCCCTATGGGGGTATTATATGGAATGATTTCCGTATAATCACTTGTTAGCCCGCTGCTTGCAAAGCATGTGTTGGTGGCAAGCGTAAAATACAGCGACACAGCATAAATTTAAGGAGAGAATTATGCAAAAAGTAAAATTGAACAATGGGGTTGAAATACCTATTCTTGGTTTCGGTGTTTTTCAGATAACTGATTCGACCGAATGTGAAAGAAGCGTGGTTGACGCTATTCAAACAGGATATTGCCATATTGACACTGCCGCTTCTTACCTGAACGAAGAGGCGGTTGGCAGGGGCATCAAACAAAGCGGCGTTGCAAGAGAAAAACTGTTTATCACTACAAAACTTTGGATTCAGAGAAATGGCTATGAAGGCACAATAAGCGCCTTTGAAAATTCTCTGAAGCGATTGCAATTAGATTACATTGACCTGTATCTGATTCATCAGCCATTTGGCGATGTGTATGGTGAATGGCGTGCGATGGAAGAACTGTATCAACAAGGCAAAGTCAGAGCAATCGGGGTTTCAAACTTTCAGCCCGACCGAATAATGGATTTGATAATTCACAACAAAATAACGCCTGCGGTAAATCAGATCGAAGTAAACCCTTTCAATCAGCAAATTGATACGCAAAAGTTTTTGCTGGAAAACAACGTTCAGGTTGAGGCATGGGCTCCATTTGCAGAGGGAAGGAACAATATTTTTAAAAATGAGTTGCTGCTTTCAATCGCCGCGAAACACAAAAGAAGCGTTGCCCAAGTAATTCTCCGCTGGCTTTCACAAAGAGGAATTATTGTTCTTTCAAAAACAATTCGCAAAGAGAGAATGATAGAAAATATCAGCGTGCTTGATTTTGAATTAAGCGCAGATGACATAACTGCTATCACAACTTTAGACACAAAGACGAGTAGCTTCTTTGACCATCGTGACCCTGAAATGGTAAAATGGCTGGGCAACAGGAAACTTGATGTTTAATCGCAGACAAAGAACGCCAGTCGCCCGTTATTTGCATTGATAGGCATCGCTTTCAAGGCAAAAGGCGGGCTAACAAGCGTTTGCACCCGACAACCTACCGCTTGGTTTTTCAAAGGCTCTGCGCCAGCCAAAATGCCTCTGGTTGAGGGTAGTCTTGCTGGCTCGGTTGCGGGTGAAACGCGACCGTTAGACTGCTGCACTGATTATTGAAAGGGCAACGATCGTGGATGATTACATACTAAGCCGACTACGAACCGATGCCGCGCATGTCATTGCGTTGGCTGAGCATGAAAGCAAATTACAGCATTCGGGATTGAAGGGTAGATTCAGAGAATTGCTCATTGATAACATCCTGACTCCGTGGCTTCCTCCGTATGTTTCCTGTGGAACTGGAATGATTATCGCTGCTGAGAATAAGTTGCGTGAGTCAACACAGGATGACATCATCATCTATGACAAATCACTAGTTCCACCAGTCTTGGCTTCAAGCCGTGCACCTGAAGGGGTCTTCTTGTTCAACAGTGTGCTCGCCCGAGTTGAAGTCAAGTCAACACTGAAAAGAAAAGACGCCAAGGACTTTGTCAAGTCTTCTCTCGAGATAGCTGAGATGAGGTTCTCAGTTCAACCGAATTGCACACTCAACCTGGAAGGCCCATTCAACCTACTATTCGCATTCGCCTCCGACGCCCAAGGAGAAAACGACCCTGATTTTGAAGTAAAGAGGTTGCACGAAGTAATGGCTGAATGCAATGTTGATCCTAGATCAGGTACTGTCTCAATGTTATGTGTGCCTGGGAAGGGATTCTGGAAACTTGGAATCGGGGATAACGGAAAAAGAGTGTGGCAGCGACTGCACTCCACTTCGGTAAGTGAGCATCTGGTGTGGTTTGTAGGATGTGTATCCAATTCTTGTTTTTTCGGGCATGCCAGGCGCCAAGGGAGAGACCCTAGCACGGGATTGGAAGGTGGAATTGGCAACTACCTGCCACATCCTTTCGTAGAGGTAAACTGCTGATCATCATGGTGCGATGAAAAACGCAGCCTAACAACTCGCTGGAGCCGACCGCACTATCGCGCGGCGTGTAAGGAATTAGATGAGCGACTTGATTGCAACAATCCCTATGGACAGAATCGCTGAATTCTGCCATCGCTGGCGAATCCGCGAATTGGCGCTGTTCGGCTCGGCTTTGCGCGAAGACTTGCGTCCCGATAGCGACCTGGACATTTTGGTTACTTTTGCCGACGATACCGACTGGGGATTGTTTGATCATGTACAGATGCAACAAGAGTTGCAGATATTATTGCAGCGAAGCGTGGACCTCATTAGTAGACGAGCGCTTGAACGCAGCCAAAACTGGTTGCTTCGCCAAGAAATACTAGGCACTGCCCAAATGCTTTTCTGCGAGCAGGAGGCAGTTCATGCAGCGCGATGAAGTCACCCTGCTTGATATTGCCAAGGCCGCTCGCCTGATGCTGGTATTTGTACAGGGCATGACAAAGGGCGCTTTCCTTGATGATCTCAAAACACAATCCTCTGTGCTATACCAGTTGATCGTTATGGGGGAAGCCGTCAAACGGCTTTCTCACGAGTTTCGCGCTCAACACGCTGATATTCCGTGGTCACTCATTGCGGGTATGCGTGACCACCTCATTCATGGTTATGACATAGTGGATTGGGACGAGGTCTGGAAAACTGCTACGAGTGACGTGCCTGGTTTACTGGCTCAAATAGAACCGTTGCTTCCGACGGAACCTACACGATAAATCGGAGCTAGAGTTATGCAATTCCCATTTCTAAGCGTCATCATTTTCACTCCGCTGATTGCGGCGGTGGTCCTGTTTTTGATGCCCGCCGACCGCAAGGCCGAAGTGCGGGTGTTTTCAGCGTTTACGGCGTTCGTCACGCTGGCGCTGTCGGTCTTTTGTTTTATCGCCTACGACAAGGCCGGGCCGCAGTACCAGTTCGTGGAAAAGTTCCCGTGGGTGCCGGCGTTGGGCATCAGCTACCACGTCGCTGCCGACGGCATCAGCCTGACGATGCTTTTGCTTACAGGGCTGGTCATCTTTACCGGGTCGCTCGTCTCGTGGGGCATCCAGGATCGCCCGCGCGAGTTTTACGCGCTGCTGATGATTCTGGTGTCGGGCGTGTTCGGCGTGTTCGTCTCGCGGGATGGCCTCTTGTTGTTCTTCTTTTACGAGATGGCGATTTTCCCGATGTACATCCTCATCGCCACGTGGGGTTCCACGCGCAAAGAGTACGCGGCGATGAAGCTGACGCTGTACCTGCTCGTCGGCTCGATTGTGGCGCTCGTCGGCATACTGGCGCTCTATTTCGCCTCGCCGGTGAGGACGTTCGACCTGGACGAGTTGACCAGGGCGGCGCAGAGCGGCGCGTTCATGTTCAACGTCAGTTTGCCGCTAGGCGCCAGCGTCAACTTTGAGGCGCTGTGGTTCCTGCCGGTCTTTTTGGGCTTTGGCGTGCTGGCGGGCATCTGGCCGTTCCACAACTGGTCGCCCGACGGTCACGTGGCTGCGCCGACGGCGGTCTCGATGCTGCACGCAGGCGTGCTGATGAAACTGGGCGCGTTCGCCGCGCTGCGGATGGGCGTCGAGCTGATGCCGCACGCCGCGAGGCAACTCTTGCCGTTCGTCATTTTCCTCGTCACCGTCAACGTCGTGTACGGCGCGGCGATTGCGATGGTGCAAAAAGATTTCAAGTACGTCATCGGCTTTTCGTCGGTCAGCCACATGGGGCTGGTGACGATGGGCTTTGCGACGATGAACGCCGTCGGGCTGAACGGCGCAGTGATGCAAATGTTCAGCCACGGCATCATGACGGCCATGTTCTTTGCCGTGGTCGGCATGGTGTACGACCGCGCTCACACGCGCGACATCCCCAGCCTGGGCGGATTTGCCCAAAAGATGCCGTGGGTCGCCATTGCGTTTATCATCGGCGGCCTGGTGAGCATGGGCATGCCGGGGCTTTCCGGGTTTGTGGCGGAGCTGCAAATCTTTATGGGCGTCTGGAGAGCCGGGCAGGCGGGCGTGGCGGCGTGGTATCCATACATCGCGGCCATCTCGGCGCTGGGCATCATCCTGACGGCGGCGTATGTGCTGCGTGTCGTCGTGCAGGTCTTTTTCGGCGAATTCCACGAAGACAAGTTCCACGGCGTGGGCGACGTGACGGTGCTCGACAAGACAGCGCTGGCGATTCTGGCCGTGGTGCTCATCGGCCTGGGCGTGTTCCCTCAGCTTTTGATGAACATGATCTCGACGGGCACTGCGCCCCTCGTGCAGATGCTTGCGCGCGTGGCGGGAGGTGGGTAGGTGAATCCTTCGACACTCAATGCCGGCCTGATTGCCGTGCTCCCGGAAATCTTGCTACTCATCCTCGCCTTTGGGGTGATGGGCTATGATTTGTTCCTGGCTAGCCAGTGGAAACGACAGCTGGGTCATGTGGCGATTGTCGGCTTGATCATCATCCTGGGGGTGGATTTGATTCTGCCGGCCACGGGCGCAGTCTTTGGCGGAATGGTCTATGTGGACGGTTGGGTGGCGCTGTATCGCGCGCTGTTCCTGGTGGCGGCCATTCTGGTGTGCTTTATCTCACTGGACCTGCGGGAGTTGGAGCAGAATGGCGAATACTATGGGCTGATCATCTTTGCGACAATGGGCATGAGCCTGATGGCGGCGGCGCACGACTTGATCATGCTCTACCTCGCCATCGAGACGACCAGCATCACGCTGTACCTGCTGGCAGGCTTTTTGCGCAACTCGAAGCGCAGCTCGGAATCCGGCTTAAAGTATTTCCTGTTCGGCGCGTTCACCAGCACGATTATGCTGTATGGCTTTAGCTTGCTGTATGGCTTGACCGGCGCGACGGGCTACGAAGCGGTGGCCGCCGCGATGAGCAAGCTCGGCGTCGAGCCGAGCCGGTGGCTGGTGATGGCGCCGTTGCTTTTGGTGATGGTGGGATTTGGGTTCAAGATTTCGGCGGTGCCGTTCCACTTTTGGTCGCCGGATGTCTACGAAGGCGCGCCCACGCCGATCACCGCGTTCATCTCGGTGGCGAGCAAGGCGGCTGGCTTTGCCGTCCTGGTGCGCTTCTTGATGATGGTTTACCCGATGGCGCGCGGCGAATGGGTGGCGCTGCTTTCGGCGCTTTCCGTCGTAACGATGACGCTGGGCAACGTGCTCGCGCTGGTCCAGCACAACATCAAGCGCATGTTGGCCTATTCGTCCATCGCGCAGGCGGGCTATGTGCTCATCGGCGTCGTCGCCGTCACCAATCCCCAGGTCACGCCCAGCGGCCCTGCGTCGGTCTTGTTCTACCTGGGCGTGTACGTGCTGACGAACATTGCCGCCTTTGCCGTCGTCATCGCGGTGACGAATGCGCTGGGCACGGAAGAGATTTCGGGCTTGGCCGGGTTGAGCCGCCGGTCGCTGGGGCTGGCGTTGGCGTTGCTGGCGGCGATGCTTTCCCTGGGCGGCGTTCCGCCGCTGGCCGGATTCTTTGCCAAGCTATACGTCTTTGCGGCGGCGATGGGGCAGCGGCTGACGTGGCTCGTCGTCATCGGCGTGCTGAACAGCATCGTCGCGTTGTACTACTATCTGATGGTTATCAAGTATGTCTTTGTGGATCGCAGCGAAGGCGACGAGCAGCCGATGCAGGTGGCGCCGGCGCTCAATTTCGCGCTGTGGGTGGCTGTGGCGGGCATCTTGATCCTGGGTGTGTTCGCCACGCCGTGGTACACGCTGGCGGCCAAGGCTGCGGCAGGATTCTAGCAAGAGGCAAGAAGCAAGAGGCAAGAAACGTGAGGTAGGAACGGTTTGCGTTTGCATCCTGCATCTTGCATCTTGCTGGTTTGGGGGTTCGCTGTGAGTTCCAACCGCCCCGAGGGTGTCGCCAAGAATCTCGCGTTTGCCGCGATGATGTCTCAGGTCGGTTGCGTGACGGTGGTCATCATCATCGGCGCGCTTCTGATTGGCCTGTGGATGGATAGCGTCTTTAACACCCGGCCTGTGTTCACCGTTGTGTTTCTGCTGTTGAGCATCCCCGTGAGTCTGTACAGCTTGGTGCGCGTGGCGCTTTCCACGGCTGCCCAGTTGCAAGCCGAGATCAAAACCGAAGAGAGAAAGGAGGGCAGAGACTAGTGTCAGGAAAAGGTTGTCTCGTCCCAGTGGTGATGTTGCTGATGGTAGCCGGCCTGTGCGCGATCAGCTCGGGATTCCTGGGGGCGATGGGCGGCGGCAACTCGGGCCTGCTGCATGGCATTGGCCTTGACCCGATCCTGCCCTCTATTAAACTTCCTGCCGAGATGGTCGTGCCGATGGGGGAGGTCGGTTCGTTCAAGGTCGGCCTGACCAATACGCTGATCGCAACGATTCTGGCCGACATCGTGTTAGTGGTGCTGGCGGCTGTGGCGACAGCCAAGATCCGCTCCGGCTCGAAGGATGCCTGGGTCCCACGCGGGCTGCAAAACATGTTCGAGTGGGTCGTCGAGCTTCTGTCTGGCCTGGCCGAGAGCGTTTTGGGCAGGACCCGCGCCCGGCAGGTCTTTTGGCTAGGGGCGACAATCTTTTTGTTCGTCCTGGCCGCCAACTGGATGGAGCTTTTGCCCGGCGTGGATAGCATCGGCATCTTGGAGCATCCCCACGAGCCAGGCGTAGCGTACAGTCGTAAGGGGGCGCTGCTGTCGCTCCCGGAAATCAAGAATGAAGCGCCCAAGACCGAAGTCAAGCCCGCCGAGAAGGAATACGAAGGATGGGAGTTGGTCCCGTTCGTTCGCGCGGCGGCAACTGACTTGAACGTGCCTTTGGCGTTGGCGATCATCTCGGTGGTGATGACGCAAGTGTACGGCTTCCGGGCACTGGGCGTTCAATACCTGGGCAAGTTCATTGCGACCAAGCGCCTGGGAGAGGGTAACTACCTATTCGGGGCGATTGACCTCATCGTGGGGGCGCTCGAAGCCATCAGCGAGTTTGCCAAGATCATCTCGTTCACCTTCCGTCTTTTCGGCAATATCTTTGCAGGGCAGGTTTTGCTGTTTGTGATGGCGGCGTTCCTGATCCCATTCCTGGTCTTTGGGACGCTGATCTTTTACGGGCTGGAAGTGTTCGTCGGCCTGATTCAGGCGGTGGTGTTCATGATGCTGACGTTTGTGTTCATCGCCATGGCCACCGCCGGACACGGCGAAGAACATGCGGAACACGCCGAGGCCCACTAGAGCAGTTGATCGAATCAAAAGAATTGATTATGAGGAGGAACAAATGAATGCAGATACGATGCGGCAGTTGGCGGCGGGCCTGGCGATCGGGCTGGGGGCGCTCGGCCCCGGCATCGGCATCGGGCTGTTGGTGAACGGCGCGATGCAGGCGATTGGGCGCAACCCGGAAGCCGCGGGCCAGATCCAGGTCAATATGATTCTGGGCATCGCCTTTGCCGAAGCGATTGCCATTTACGCGCTGGTCGTGGCGCTGTTATTAAAGTTCGTGGCCTAGGATGGAGCGGGCATCCCATGCCAGCCAAGAGAGGTGACGCTTGGATATCCTGAATAACCTCGGGATCAATCCCATATTCCTGCTGGCGCAGATTGCCAACTTTATTGTGTTGGCGCTGTTGCTGCGCGCGCTGCTCTACGGTCCCATCACCAAAATGCTGGATGAGCGTCGGGCCAAGATCGAAAAGGGGCTGGAGGATGCCCGCGCCGCCGAGGCCGCGCGCGTGAATGCCGAAGCCGAACGGCAAAGCGTCCTGGACGCGGCGCGCGCCGATGCGCTAGAGCTGCGTGTCGATATCGTCCAACAGGCCAGGCAGGCCGCCGACAAGATCAGGGCGGATGCGCAGGCCGAAGCCGAAAAGATCAAGGCGGATGCACTCAGCGGCTTGAGCGCCGAGCGCGACAAGATGTTGAGCGAATTGCGTGGGCAAATCGCCGCGTTGGCGATTGCGGCTTCCAGTAAACTTATCGGCGAATCGCTCGACCGCCAACGCCAGGAAGCGCTGATCGCCGACTTTTTCGCCAAGGTGCCCGCCGAGGTACGCAGTGGTTTGGCGGGTGTGACCGGCGAAGCCGAAGTCGTCAGCGCCGTGCCGCTCACACCCGACGAGCAGGCGCGCGTCAAGCGCGAGTTAACTCTGACCCAGGCCAACTTCCGGGTGGATCCCAAGTTGCTGGGTGGCTTGCGCGTGCGCGTGGGCGATAAAGTGGTGGATGGCTCCGTCGCGGGGCAGTTGGAGGCGCTGCACGCCAGCTTGAGCTAGTCTCGTTCTTGTTGGGGAACCTCATTGAAGCGGCGTATCTGTGCCACTCCCTACAGGCCTATCTCGCGCAAAGCGGTCGGCCTGTGCTTGTTTTTCCTGGTTCTTGACCCCTTGCCTGGAGCTTACGCCGATGCAACCTTGGAAGACACGTTCGCGCCGCACGATCCTGGATCAACGCCCGTGGCTGGTAGTAGAGCACCATACAGTGGAACTGCCGGATGGGCGTGTCATCTCAGATTGGCCCTGGGTTATAACACCGGACTACGTCAATGTTGTCGCGCTCACGGAAGCAGAGACCTTTCTTTGCTTTCGCCAAATCAAGTACGGCGTGGTCGGTGTCACCCTGGCCATCATTGGCGGGTACCTTGAGCCAGGTGAAGTCCCTTTGGCGGCGGCCCAACGCGAGCTTTTGGAAGAGACCGGTTACGAAGCGCGCGAATGGATAGAGTTGGGGCACTATCGCGTTGATCCGAATCGTGGCATCGCCATGGGCCACCTCTTTCTTGCGCGCCGCGCTCGTCAGGTCGCCGCAACCATAACCGGTGACCTCGAAGAACAGCAGCTTGTCCACCTGAGCCGGACCCGACTGGAAGCCGCATTGGATTCAGGCGAGTTCAAAATCCTGGCGTGGGCGGCGGCTGTCGCCTTCGCTTTACGACACTTGCCAACCTGAAGCTTGGCCCGTGAGCCGCTGACAATCTGTCACCGTTATAGCGGAGTCTTGTCAATCTTTTCACACTCCATTGGGCTATATTGATTCACAGCCGAGCGTCTTGCTCACACTCGCAAGGGGGCTGATTATGTCCACATTCATTGACGGCATTGTTCGCTGGATGACGGTTGAACCCACAATCGGCTTGTTGATGACCATTACGGCCCTCGTCATCTTCGGTTCCTCTTTTGCCAAGTCCCCAGATACCTCTAACACATTCTGGCCATGGCTCAGGCGGGTCATTGAAGCCTCTATCGGTGCCGTTCTGTTTTTGGGGTTGTTGTGGGCCTTCCGCTCTATTCTCACCAGCAACAACACAACTTTTAATTCCACACATGGCAGCCTCAGTGAGGCTACTCTTCATAGTGCCCAATCCATTTGGGGAAGGCCGCATGTGCAGAGAGAGCTTGCTGTCAGCCATTTTGTCGAGCAGGTCATTCAGGAAGAAATCCCTAGGGAGGATCCAACCAAGCCTCCTCTCTACAAGAACACCAAAGTCCGCCAGCAAGTCCCTCAGAATAGCATTCTAGGTTTTGTGGGGCAAGTTGACATGACCTTGAACGAGAGAGAGAAAGGCTATGCCTTATACAATGGTTTTGTGATCAATGCTCGATTTGAGTATAACATTATCAATGATTCTGACCTGGAGACGGAGGCCGAATTCGATTTTTCACTTTCTCCCGGACAGACGATGTACGACAACTTTACAATTCTGCAGGATGGCCAAGACATTAGTTCACAACTGCGTTTCTCACAAGACTTGGTTCAATGGAAGAGAACGATGCAACCTCAACAACAAAGCAAAATTGTTGTGAGCTACACTTCCAGAGGAATGCAGTATTTCTACTATCAAATACCTGTCCAACGAGAGATCAAGAACTCTGTGCTCACATTGACAGTTGACCGTTTGCCTGTATCCTTGCTGAATTATCCTGAGGGCTGCCTCACGCCAACCGAAATCAAGCCGACCAGTGATCAACGCGGCTCGGTTCTGGTGTGGAAGCTGGACCGGGCTATTACGATGGCCGGGATGGGGGTTGCTTTGCTCCAACCTCCGCAGCCCGGCGCGCAAGTTCTACGAGTGCTTTGGAATAGCCCCTATGCGCTGACTCTGCTCATTGCGATGATCGGCATCACCTTGTTGATTCGCGGCGAGCCTGTCCGTTTCATTGAGCTTGCTCTTCTGGCTGGAGCCTATTGTGTTCAATTCCTGGTCATGGCGGCGATCAGCGATTTTGCCTTTGGCTTCTGGGGCTCTCTGATTGTGGGAGCGTTCCTGACGGGGTTGTTGACCTTTTTGCTTTTCCGCCATCAGCGATCCAACTTGCTCCGTGTCTTGATCTATGTGCTGGTCGGCTTCTTTACCATCGTGTATCCACTTTCGGGCCTCCTCACTCAAGTCACTCAGCGCAATTCTTTCGACGGCATTGTGCAAGTGGGGCTGATCGTGTATCTCTTCGGGCTGTCTTTGTACACCCAATTGGAGGCGAAGCGCGCTCGCTCAGTATCTGCGGGTCGCTGAACTGCCGCGCACATGGTGGAACGCTAAAGCGGGTGGCCAATGGGTCAAACGTCAAGGCGGCGTTCGCGCCGTTCTTGACGTTTTGATTTGAGGGACTATAATTTGCAGTGTGCTCCGTGTTGTTTGCCATACAATGGAACACGAAATGCGTACACATCTGTGCACGATCAAATCCCACACCCTCGCCCTAACGCAAATCTTGACGAAGGAGACATCCACATGAGAAACCGACCCGGTTGCTTGACAGGACTTGTTGAATTGACATTCCTCACCTGGATTTTCGATTGGCTCCAAGATCGTTTCGGATTTGGCAAGGGCTGTTCGTGCAGTGGGTGCGGGTGCGGTGTACTCCTGCTGCTGGTGTTCCTCTTGATCGCGTGCTCGATCCTGGGCGGCACTGATTGGACGCACGTCGGTTTCTCACTGCGGGGTCTGTTCCAGTGAAACTTGCCGAGCTTGTCGAGGCTTTGCCGCGCGTGGATAGTTTGAGCGGCGGCGACCCTGAGATCACGCACATTACGAGCGACTCGCGCCAGGTTACCCCTGGCGCGTTGTTTGTCGCTTATCCCGGCGTGGCGGTGGACGGGCATCGGTTCATCCCGGACGCCGTTCAGCGCGGCGCAGCGGCAGTGGTTGCCCAAGCCGTAGGGCAGGTTTCAAACCTGCCCTACATTCAAGTGCCGGACGCGCGCGAGGCGCTGGCGCACCTCTGCGCATGCTGGCATGGTTTTCCGGCGCGCCACTTGGTGATGATCGGCGTCACCGGCACCGACGGCAAAACCACGACGACCAACCTCATTCACAGCCTCCTCACCGCAGCGGGCATCAACGCCGGGATGATCAGCACGGTCAATGCCGTCATCGGCGGGCAAGCGTTTGACACGGGCCTGCACACCACCACGCCCGACGCGCCCGATGTGCAAAAGTACCTCGCCCAGATGGTCGAGGCCGGGCAGACGCACTGCGTTTTGGAAGCCACCTCGCATGGCCTGGCGCAGCATCGCGTGGACGCTTGCGAGTTCGACATCGGTGTAGTCACCAACATCACGCACGAGCACCTTGACCAGCATGGCTCGTTCGAGGCGTACCGCGCGGCCAAGGCGCGGTTGTTCGAGATGGTGGCAAGTTCGACGCGCAAGGACATTCCCAAAGTGACTGTGCTCAACGCCGACGATCCATCTTACGAGTTTCTACGTGAGATTCGCGCCGACGTGGAGCTGAGTTATGGCATAACGACCTGTGCGCTCGTCAGCACACTGGAGGTGGCCTACAAGCCGGACGTGACACGCTTTGTGGCTGTGACGCCGGCCGGGCGCATCCCACTAGAGACGCGCCTCGTCGGCGAGCATAACGTGTACAACGTCCTGGCGGCGGTCAGCGTGGGGTTGGCGCTGCGACTGCCGGTCGAGGCGATTCAACGCGGCGTGGCAGCCTTGCGGGCTGTGCCGGGGCGCTGGGAGCGGATTGACGAGGGACAGGCTTTCATGGCGATTGTGGATTTTGCGCACACACCCAATGCGTTGGAAAAGGTGTTGCGGGCAGCGCGGCAAATGACCCCGGGCCAAGTCATTGTCGTGTTCGGCTCGGCGGGCCTGCGCGACGTGGAAAAGCGCGGGCTGATGGGGCATGTGGCAGGCCGGCTGGCCGATAAAATCGTCATCACCGCCGAAGACCCGCGCACCGAATCGCTCGACGACATCCTGGCCGCGATTGCCGAGGGAGTGACTGCCGAAGGCCGGCGCGAGGGGGCGGATTTTTGGCGCATCGGCGACCGGGCCGAGGCGATTCACTTTGCCGTCAAACTGGCGCGGCGCGGGGACGTGGTCATGGCCTGCGGCAAGGGCCACGAGCAGTCCATGTGCTTTGGCACGATCGAGTTTCCGTGGGATGATCGGCAGGCGATGAAAGACGCATTGCAAAGGATGATGGCGGAAGGATAAAGGATGAATTTTTGTCCCTCATCGTTTCGGACATGGAGCCAGAGGATGAAAGACGGGAAAGCAGAAGAGCCTCAGGATTTGAAAGAGCGGACGAAAGCCTTTGCGCTGCGGATTATTCGGCTTTACGCGGCATTGCCCAAGACGACGGAAGCCCAGGTGCTTGGCAAACAGGTGTTGCGTTCAGGCACATCGGTTGGGGCGCATTACCGCGAGGCACAACGAGCCCAATCAAATGCCGATTTCATCAGCAAAATCGAGGGCGGCTTGCAGGAATTGGAGGAGACTGCTTATTGGCTTGAGTTGCTTTGTGATTCAACTATTGTGGCCCAAGAGCGGCTCATGCCTTTGCAAGATGAAACTGAGGAACTCACTGCTATTTTTGTGACAATGGTCAAGAAGGTCAAGAGTAAAGGCAAGCCCTAATAGGTTTCATCCTTCATCCGGCATCCTTCATCCTTTAGATTGACGCTCTGGGGCGAATAAGGTAGAATGGCGTCGCCATGAACCCCGATCTCGCTATCGTCATCGTCAATTGGAACACGCGCGATTTGCTGCATGACTGCTTGACCAGCGTTTACGCTAACCGTGGCATAGACTTTCAGGTTTGCGTGGTGGATAACGCTTCGACCGACAGCAGCCCGGAGATGGTCGAGCGCGAGTTCCCCCAGGCGCACGTCATCCGCAGCCTGCGTAACGGCGGTTTTGCCTATGCCAACAACCTGGGGCTGACGACCTGGAACTTGGGGGAACGTGACAGCGGCGGCGCTCCACACTCCACACTTCCCATTCCACGTTACGCGCTGCTGCTCAATTCCGATACCGTTGTGCCGCCGGACGCGATGGTACAGATGGTCGCCTTCATGGAGGCCCATCCGGAGGCGGGCGCGGCTGGCCCCAAACTTGTTCGACTCGACGGGACATTGGACCTGGCTTGTCGTCGTGGCTTTCCCACGCCCCAAGCGTCATTTTACAAACTGTTCGGTCTGTGCAAATTGTTCCCCAAGAGTCCACGCTTTGGCCGCTACAACCTCACTTACCTCGACCCAGATCAACTGACCGAGGTGGACAGCGTCAATGGCGCGTTTATGCTGGTGCGCGCCCAGGCCATCGAGCAAGCGGGTCTGCTCGACGAGGTGTTCTTTTTCGGCGGCGAAGACCTGGACTGGGCCTATCGCATCAAGGCCGCCGGTTGGAAGGTTTACTACAACCCGGCGGTCGTCGTCCAACACGTCAAGCGGGCGTCGTACCGTCACAATCCCCAGGCTCAGTACGAGTTTGAGCGCGCCATGTGGTTGTTCTACCGCAAGCATTACCGGGCGACCACGCCGCGATGGCTGGACGCGCTGATCTGCATGGCGCTGGCCGTGCGCGGCGGCTTGCCCCTGGTGCGCGAGATGTTGCGCCGTGATCGAGTCGCCGCGCCACTTTCGCCGGAAGGTGTCTGATGAGAAGGGACAATTACAAAGCCGTGTTTGCCGTCATGCTGGTCCTCAGCGATGCGCTGACGACGATGGCGGCGTTTGTGCTCGCTTACTACATTCGCCGGGAGATCCCGTGGCCCAACCCGCCACAAAACATGGCGCCACTGCGCAGTTACGCCGGCATGTTAATGATCCAGACAGCTTCGATTCTGATCGTTTTTTACTTTTACCGGCTCTACCATCAACGTCGGGCCGTATCGCGCGTGGACGAATTCTACGCCATCTTTGGCGCGGTCTCTATCGGCACGATGATGGCTGTCGCTGTCTATGCGTTGTCTTTCAAGAACAGCATCTTGGACTTGGACTTTTCGCGCGGGATGATCATTTACGCCTGGCTGTTGGCTATTGCGCTGGTGACGGCGGGACGGATGGTCTATCACTGGCTCCAGGGCCACGCGCGCGCGAGAGGGTGGGGGCGCGATCGGCTTCTCATCGTGGGCACGGGCGATGTGGCGCAAATGATCCTGCAAAAAATCCAGTGGGCGCCCTGGCTGGCCTATGAGGTGGTCGGCGTCGTGGCAAAGAATGGCAACGGCAATCATCCCCCGGACCAAGTTTCGGGCGTGCCCGTGCTGGGCCTGACGGACGACTTGCCTCGCTTGATTGACGAGCGCGCCATCAACGAAGTCATTATCGCCTTGCCGGAAGCCAGCCACCAGGAGACGCTGGGCATCATTGCGTTGTGCGACCGCAGCAATATCAGCGTCAAGGTTTTTCCCGATGTGTTCCAATTCATCGCCGGCCAGGTGGGCATTGACGATCTGGGCGGCCTGCCGCTGCTTTCGGTGCGCGATGTGGCGCTGCGCGGCTGGAAGCTCTCGTTCAAGCGGGCGATGGACGTCGTCGGCAGTGCCGTGCTGTTGGTGCTGATGTCCCCCTTCCTGCTGCTGGTGGCGATCCTGATCAAGCTGGACTCGCCCGGCCCCGTGTTTTACGTGCAGGAGCGGATGGGGTTGGATGCACGCCCGTTCCCGATCCTCAAGTTTCGCTCGATGCGGCAGGACGCCGAACAGAATGGCCCAGGGTGGACAAAGCCCGATGACCCGCGCCGCACGCGGCTAGGCAGCTTGATTCGCAAGTTGTCCATTGACGAGCTGCCGCAGTTTATCAATGTCCTGATCGGCGACATGAGCCTGGTCGGCCCTCGACCGGAGCGCCCTGCTTTTGTCCAACAATTCCGGCAGAGTATTCCCCGCTATATGGACCGCCACCGCGAAAAGGCCGGCCTCACGGGCTGGGCGCAGATCAATGGCTTGCGCGGCGATACCTCGATCGCCGAGCGGACCAAGTACGACCTGTGGTACATCGAAAATTGGTCGCTGCTCCTCGATATCAAAATTGTGATCCGCACGGTACTCCAGATGCTCAACGACCGGAACGCGTATTAGGATTTCGGATTTTGGATTTTGGATTTCGGATCGCCGGTTCCAGAACAGTCATCATTGCCAACGGCCTCCCGCCGGAAGAGGCGACGGTACGCTGCTGGTTGCGGCCGGACGACGACTCGACTCCCGTCCGGCTCATCTGCGCCGACGGTGGGGCACGCATCGCGCTGGCGTTGGGCCTCACGCCGGAGGTGGTGGTGGGCGACCTGGACTCGCTCGACGAGAGCGCGCAGGCGCGGTTGAAGGCGATGGGGTGTCGTTTCGTCGTCTATCCGGCAGCCAAAGATTGGACGGATTTGGAGTTGGCGCTCAAGCTGGCGGTTCAAGAAGGCGCCACGGAAATCGTCATCCTCGGCGCGTTGGGCGGGCGGCTCGATCAGGAGTTGGCGAACATCCTGCTGCTGCTCTTGCCGGAAGTGGAAGGCGTCCCAACGCGGATTGTGGACGAGCGACAAGAGATGTTTGTCGCGCGCGGCCAGGCCGAGATTGCGGGACAGTCAGGGGATATCGTGTCGCTCATTCCGCTGGGCGGGGATGCGGAAGGGATTGTGACGGAGGGGCTGCTCTATCCGCTGCGAGACGAGCCGCTGTTGAGCGGCCCTGCGCGCGGCGTGAGCAATGTCATGACCGGGCCAATTGCGAATGTGACACTCCGCAGCGGGGCGTTGCTGATCGTTCACGCGCGCGTGTAAGCATCCAGCAGCTTTTCCACTCCTTCAACTTCGGCGGTCGCGCCCAGGCGGACGAAAATGTCGTGCGCGCGCTCCAATGTTTTGCGCTGCGCGTCATCGTCCAGCAACCTGACCTCTTCGACCAGCGTCAAGGCCAGTTCGTGCTCGCTGCCGAGTTCTTCCAGGATGGCCCGGCTCTGGGTCAGGTGTTCCACCGCATGGTCGAGTTGTGATTGCTCTCCGGCGATCTGTCCCAGCACGCGATGCGGTTGGGGAATTGAGCTCGCAAGTCTGTGACTGGACCGGTCGGCGGCGAGTTGCCCTGGCTTATGAAGATATTGTAGCATGGATGTCAAGTGGGCCGACCCACAGTCGGTGGTTTTCGTCAAAGCGCCAACCGGGCGCTCTCAAAATCAGTGAGTGTCGAGGCCAGCCGCTCTCTACCCGCCGCAGGGTTTCTTCCCAGGGCCGAATCCCACCCAAAGCGTCGGCGGCTTCTACGTTGCAAGCGCCCACGGCCACTGCAGCCGTCAGGGTTTGCTCCGGGGACATGCCCCGCAGCAATGCGCTCAAAAATCCGGCGATGGTCGCGTCACCCGCTCCGGTGGTTCCGACCACGTTCACGTGGAAACAGGGTGCCCACATTTCACGGTCCGCCCAGGTGACTGGGTCGGAGGGGCAGGCGCGCCCCATCGCCTCGAGAGCCGCGCGGTTGGCCGTGCACAGGTACAGCCCTCGATCTCCCAATTTCAGGCCGACGATCTTGGCGCCCAAGTCCATCAACTCTTGCCCCAGGTCTGATAGCAGTTCAGGAGTGACCCATGGCAAGAGACTGGCCCCATTCGCTGCCCGGCAGAGTTCGGTGTATGTTTCGCGGCGGAGCATGAAGAGGATTTCCTCGAGGCTGGGCAGAAAGATGTCCACGTAGGGCAAGGCCGATCGTACGATGCTGATCCAATCAGCGCGCCCGGCGGGTGACGAGGGATCGGGAAAGGCCATGTCCAACGAAGTGGTAACGCCTGTCGCCTTGGCGCGCCGGCAGATCTCGACTAACTCGAACCCCGTGTTTTCGTACATCAGCCGCATGAGCGGCGGATAGCCAAAGTGAAACAGCCGCGCCTCGGCTATCAGATCGTAGCGCACATCGTCGGCGCAGAACGTGTCGTTCGTGCCCGGGCAGTGCAGGAAAATGCGATCCACGCCCGGCGGATTGATGATGACGGTATAGGAGGAACTGGCCCTTTGGTCCACGATCATCCCATCGGCCAGGTGCTGGCCGTGAGCAGCCACGATTTGCCGGATGGCTTGTCCGAACAGATCGGCGCCCACTTTGCCCATCAATTGAGTCTGGATGCCCAGCTTGTGCAGCACCAGGCCCGTATTGGAAACCAGCCCACCGGTCGAAAAAATGGCCTGGCCCACGTTGATCAAATGGCCTGGTACGAACAGCGTGTCAAAGCTCGAGCGTGGACTGCCGCTCAGGTCGGGGATAATGTCCAGGCAGAGATGTCCGGCGACGACAGCCATGCAAGGTTCAGACATGGAGAGACCTCTCAAGCTTTCAAATGCTTTAGGATATCTGCCAGCGATTGGCGGTGATCGTAAGTCGGCCAGTATTCGATGCCAAAGAACCGGTCATAGTTCGTAGCGGCGATGGCTTTCAGGATGTTCCGATAGTCGTTCTCGCCGCTAAAGTGCTCATGCCGGCCCGGCACCCCCGCTGAGTGAAAGTGGCCGATGAGGTCAATGTTCCGGGTTACGTTCTGGATGACGTTCCCTTCCATGATCTGCATGTGGTAAACGTCATAGAGCAATTTGACGTGGTCACAGCCGACGCTCTTGACGATCTCAAAGCCGATGTAGGACGAATCGAGATAGTAGCCTTTGTGATCCACGAGCGAATTGAGCGCCTCCAGATTCAGCGTGACATCTTCCTTGACCGCCATGTCCGCAATGCGCTTCAGATTCTCGATCAGGATGTTCTTTTGAGAATCTGCTTTGCCTTCCATGTCGCCCGTCAGCACGATGAGAGAATAGCATCCCATGTCCTTGGCAACTTGCATGGATTCACGGACGTTCGGTATCACCACAGACGCCGGAGCGTTCATCCGCTGGCCCCAGGGATCCTTGGCGCAACAAATCGAGACGGCAATCTTGTTTTCCGCCGCCAGCTTGCCGATGCGGGCGGTATCTTTGCCCACTGGGTCCCAGAACTCGATGGCGTCAAAGCCCAGTTCTGCCGCCACCTTGATCCGGTCGTAAAAGTCAAGATCGGATAGTACCGGTTCGATGCACAAAGAAAACTTCATTGTTTACCCTCCTAGAGTAATTCGGCTGCCACTTTGGCTTTGGCGATCATGTCGCAATCTTCTCTCGTCATCGGGGAAGGAATGACGAGGTGTTCACGAATACCCGACAGTACGCTCGGGGCCGAGGTGTTGGTTGCGGAAGGGCCTTGGACAAAAACAAGAATAGCGTAATTATATCATCAATCAATGCCGGAGTGTGAAGTGATCTTGGGGAGCATTGTTTGTCTCATCGAGGCGGTGTGCCAGAAAGCCGGCGTACAACCACAGGCGCTGGCTGGGCTGGGCCTGCGCGAGATCGTAAATGCCCGCACAGGTCAAGTGTTGGGTTGGCCGAATACGCCTGTGTGGGCATCGGCTTGGGCTGGACTGGATGTGGCGGGAGAACTGGAGTATCCAGAGTTTGGCGCTGCTCCACATCATTTGGAGTTATCCACGTGTTCTCGGACAGCATCTGAAGCGGTTGCCGTGGAGACCTAAGTATGATGTGTGATGTCGTGAGGGCGGGAGAACTGTTCATGTCAGATCATTTTATGTAATTATGACGAGTTGTGTGCAATTGTCACATAGCATGTTGACAAGAATCAGATTTTGTGATATGTTATGCTTAACATGTTAAGCATAACATATTAATCTTCGCCTCGTTTTTTTCTCCCCAATCCTCAAGGTGACTATTGAGTACTGTAAGGGATGTGGCAAAGCGAGCCGGTGTTTCGACGATGACAGTCTCACGTGTCATCAATAATTCCGGCTACATCAGCCAAGACACACGGGAGCGAGTTGAGAAAGCTATCGCCGAACTGGGATACGTCCCCAACTCACTCGCGCGTAGTCTGCGCTTCAAGCAGACAAACACCATCGCATTGGTTCTGACCGACATCACCAACCCCTTTTTCACCACCATCGCCCGTGGCGTGGAGGATACCGCCAGTGAACAGGGATTCAGCGTGATGTTTTGCAACACGGACGAGTCCGCGAATGAGGAAGCCGAATATTTGAATGTCCTAGTGCAGAAGCAGGTAGATGGGTTGATATTGGTGCCCGCGTGCTGTTCAGCCGACTCGGTCACTTTCCTCCAGGAACATAAGGTGCCCGTGGTAGTCCTTGATCGTCGTGTGTCCGGTGTCCAGGTTGATACGGTGCGTGGCGACTCTGAGCAAGGCGCCTATCAGTTGGTCCGGCATCTCTCAAATCTGGGACATACCCGGATTGCTGTATTAAGTGGCCCGCAACTTGTCTCCACAGCGGTTGATCGTGTGGCTGGCTATCGCCGGGCATTGGCAGAGGCCGGCCTGGATAGTAACGTAGAGTTAGTGTATCACGCTCAGTACACCCAAGAAGGCGGCTATCAGATGGCTCAGCAGGCGCTGGTCACAACGCCACGGCCAACTGCTTTGTTCGCTGCTAACAACTTTATCGCCATCGGTACTTTCCGTGCCCTGCGAGAAGTTGGGCTGCGGGTGCCGGAAGATATGTCTCTAGTTGCCTTTGACGATTTGCCAGCATCGTTGGTGATGGAGCCGTTTCTCACCGTGGCGGCTCAACCTGCTTATGAGATGGGGCAAAAGGCTACCGAGTTGCTGTTGGCTCGGTTGTCTGGCGAAGGGCCGGCGGGCTGCCAAGAGATCGTACTGCCGACGGAAGTGATTGTGCGCAAGTCGAGCGGTCCAGTTGATCGAGACGGTTGACATCTCGCAGGTTGATGATATTTTCCCACGGTCTTGCAGGTGCCCAATGCCCAAGTACGGTCGCTACGGGTCTCTGAGCGTCGAGGCCTAGTCCTGCTGCCCCGGCTGACCATTCAGCTTGGCGCGCACAACTTGGGACAAGGAGGTGATGCCTATAGCGAACAACGTGTGGTGCTCACTATCAACTGATGTGTCAAACCCTACAAGTTTCGAAAAGGAGGATAGGTCATGAAACGGCTGATTACACTCAGCTCATTGGTTATGATTGCAGCCTTGCTCCTCGCTGCGTGCGCTCCAGCGGCGGCACCGACCGCACCGCCGCCTGTACAAGTGATTGTCACCCAGCCGCCGGTCGTTCAGACCGTGGTCGTGCCCCAGACGGTCGTCGCGCCCCAGACGGTCGTCGCGCAGCAGACCGTTGTTGTCCCGGCGACAGCAGTGCCAGTGGGGACGCAATTCAAAGGCATCACCGTCAACGTCTTGACCTTCACCGGCCCGCAGATCGCTGAGCCGTTGCAACGGCGCGCACCGGACTTTGAGCGCCTAACAGGCGCTAAGATCAACGTCATTGTTGTTCCCTTCAGCGACCTGTATCAGAAAATTCTGACCGACCATGCTGCGGGCACGAACAGTTATGACGCGTACGTGTTGAGCCCTCAATGGATGGCAGACTTTGTCGGCGCAGGCGTTCTGGAAGACTTGACCGCCCGGATCAACGCAGACAAAGATCTGCAATGGGACGATGTCGCGCCCTTCTTCCGCAACTTTAGTGCGAACTACGGGGGTAAACTCTACACTGTCCCGCTCGACGGCGACTTCGAGATGGTTTACTATCGCAAAGACATCCTGACCAAGGATGGCGTCAAGCCGCCGGAGACTTGGGATGACTATCTGGCCATTGCCAAACAGTACCAGGGCAAGCCGCTCGCTCCCGGCGGCAAGCCGATCTACGGTTCATGCATTTCGAAGAAACGTGCCGCTCAGGGCTTCCAGATGTTCTGGTCCATCGTGGGTCCCTTCCTCCAGAGCCAGGGCACTAAGGAAGGCTCCTTCTTCGACACGACCTCAATGAAGCCACTGGTGATGAACGCTGGCATGGCAAGAGCGCTGGATATCTACAAAGAATCCACCAAGTACGGTCCGCCAGATGAACTCAACCTGGACGTCGGCGACACGCGCTCGCTCTTCGACACCGGTCGCTGCGTGCTGTCGCTAGACTGGGGCGACATCGGTACGCTGTCGGTTGACCCGGCAAACGCAGTCCCTGACGTGATAAACAACGTCGGCTCCATCATCGACCCCGGTACCAAGCAGGTGGTCGATCCAACCAACCGCGTCACTGGCGCACTGGTGAACTGCGATTCGACGACATGCCCCAATGCTGTCAACGGTGTGAACCATGCGCCGTATGCCGCCTTCGGCGGTTGGTCGGCGGCTATCAACAAAGATGCCAAGCCGGATGTCAAGAACGCGGCCTATGCCTTTTTCTCCTACGTGAGCCAGCCCGCGCAATCCAGCGTGGATGTGACCATCGGGCGAACCGGGTTCAACCCGTATCGCCTATCGCACTTCGCGAACCTCGGTCCGTGGCTCCATTCGGGCATGAATCAGGCGATGGCGCAGGACTATCTCGGCGCGATTCAGGCGAGTCTGCAAAGCCCGAATATGATCCTTGACATGCGTGTCCCACAGACCCAGTACTATCAGCAAGTGGCGCTGGATCAAGCCCTCGCTCAGTTCCTGGCAGGTGAAATCACGCGGGATCAGGCGATGAAGCAGATCAACGACGCCTGGGAGAGCAAGACGAACGAACTCGGTCGGGACAAGCAACTGGCTGCGTACCAGGGTTCCCTCAGCATTACCAAGTAGAATGATGACTACCGCAGAACAAACTCAAGGTCCGACCCGCAACGGGTCGGGCCTTGAGGCCCCCAATGGATCAAGGACAAGGTTGAATGCACTGGTGGCGTGGTTCGACAGCATGGCGACCAACGTATTCATCTTGCCCGCGGTCCTCGTGATCTTATTCCTCGCCCTCGTGCCCCTGTTTCTTTCTCTCTACGTCTCGCTCACTCGCCTTTCTTTTGGCCAAGGCAGCTTTGTTCTGACTTTTGTGGGCTTGGACAATTATGCGAAGCTGCTGGTGGGGATTGATCACGTCCACTTTCTGGGACTATGGGCGGACCCCTCGCCGATCGGCTGGTTGGTGTTGGGCCTCGTCATACTCGCGTTTGCATGGTGGCTGATCCGCTATGTCCGGGGCGGAGAGTTCGCCGTTGGCGGATTGGTCGGTCGCATCGTGGTAGCGAGCGTAGTAACTGTCCTGGTGTGGATCATGGTGCAGACGATCGCCAATAGTGGCAGACCGGGCACGGTCGGCGTCACGTTGATCTATGTCTTCGTAGATATGTTCTTCCAGTACATGATTGGGCTTGGCTTGGCGATGTTATGCATCCAGCATATTCCCGGGCGGCGATTCTTCCGCGTAGTCTTTTTGCTGCCGATGATGATTACGCCCGTAGGCGTGGCGTACACCTTCCGCATGTTGGCGGACACTTACAAGGGGCCATTCTATCCCGTGTGGATAGCCCTCGGCTTGGGCGGGACCTCGTGGGCGGATAATGCGTGGGGCGCGCGGATCGCGGTGATGGTCGGCGACATCTGGCAGTGGACCCCCTTCATGTTCATCGTGCTCCTCGCCGCGCTCGAATCGCAGTCCATCGAAGAGGTCGAAGCCGCCGTCGTAGATGGTGCGAACCAGTGGCAGATCTTCTGGAGCATTACTTTGCCATCAATTCTACCGGTTAGTACCACGCTCATCCTGATCCGGATGATCGAGGCGTTCAAAATCATTGACCTGCCCAACGTGTTGACGAACGGCGGGCCGGGCACCGCCACCGAGTCCATGTCGTTACATGCCTATACGCTCTGGCGCGTGCTGGATGTCGGCGGCTCAGCCGCGATTGCCTATATGTTGCTGATCCTCGTCACGTTCTCGGCCATGAGCTTTGTGAACTTGGTTCGTACTCGCGCCCAAGCAGTGATATGAGTCATCTCAGTTCCTTCGCCTTCTGCTGGGCGAAAGTCATCCCGTGGAAGGCGAAGAGCAAGGACCATAGGTAGCTATGACGCTTTTCCGACCGCGGTATCGGTCAATCAATACTCCCGCTCCCCTGGGTATGGTCTTGACCTACATTATCCTGGGAATATGGGCATTCGTGGTTTTGTTCCCGCTCTATTGGTTGGTCGTGACCTCCGTCAAATTGCCGTTGGACGTTAACCGAGGTCCTGTCTACATTCCTTTCGTTGACTTTCAGCCATCGCCGCATGCATGGATTTATATATTCACGGATTTGCGGAACGATACCGTGCGTCCCTATATTAACACGGTGGTGGTCTCGCTGACGAGTACGGCGCTGGCTTTAACTATGGGAGGGGCGGCGGCCTACGCATTGACGCGCTTCACCTATCGCCCCAAGCTTGGCACCATCCTGACATTCCTGGCTTGTGCCCTATTAGCTTTCGTTGCCCTTTTCTTTGGAGTCCCCTGGCAGCTTGCGGTCGTCGCGGCAATTGCCGTTTTCATCTTGCTCCTGCAAACGATCGCCAAACGTTTCAAACGCTCGATGGGAAATAACGATATTGCCTTCTGGATGATCTCTCAGCGTATCTTGCCTCCAGTCGCCGTCGTCATACCGATCTACTTGATCTATCAGCGGCTCGGGTTGCTCGATACGTGGGCAGCGTTGATTATCACCTATGTCGCCGCGAACCTGCCAATCGTGGTCTGGCTGATGCGCGATTATTTCCAGACCATTCCCCTTGAGTTGGAAGAGTGCGCCGCGATTGACGGCGCCTCCCGCTATCGCACATTCTGGTCCATCGTCCTGCCGCTTTCGTTGCCGGGGCTGGTCGCCACTTTTCTATTTGTGCTCGTCTTTGCGTGGAATGAATATTTGTTCGCACTCTTCTTAACTGGCGCCAACTCGCAGACGCTGCCCCTCACGATCGCGGCGCAGAATGCCACCCGCGGACCGCAGTGGTGGTACATGTCTGTCCTAATCCTCATCATGATCATACCTGTCATTGCTATGGCGATTATACTCGAACGCTACATCGCTCGGGGTCTCCTTGTCGGCGCCATCAAGGGCTGAATGCCGCCTCGAATTCCCTATATGCGCCTGCGTTTTATGCGCTGGGAGGGTGGCTATCAGCGAACTGATCAGCGCAAGCGATCCGGCACGGCGTTGCCTATCTGCCGGAAGACCGGAAGGTTCTGGGATTGATCCAGGACCACAGCGTACGTAACAATTATGCCCTCCCCAGCCTGGACCGTTTGAGCGTCGCAGGTTTGGTGCAGCATAACCGGCTTGATGTTGAGGCAAAGGAATATATGGAGAGGCTGAGTATCAAAGCTCCCAGTATGCACACCTATGCAAGACAGCTTTCGGGTGGGAATCAGCAGAAAGCAGTGGTCGCCAAGTGGCTGGGAGCACACGCCAAGGTGCTCATCTTTGACGAGCCGACGCGAGGCATTGATATTAGAGCGATTTCCTATTGAGTGTACGGGATGTTCCTTGCGGCGGCGGTTGGTTCAATGGTGAAAAGCCTTGATTTTGTTGATCGTGTTGTGCGCCATTATGTTTACCTGCGTATGGCAACCCGTAAATCCAACTGGAATTCGCTCTAATGGCAAACGAGAAATCTACCGGGTGATGGAGGAGCTTCTCGAGCAGGGCGTGGGAATCCTCATGCTCACCTCAGACTATACGGAAGCGCTGGAAATGAGTCATAGAATCATCGTCATGCGTCGAGGGAGCATTTGCAAAGAGTTCAAGCGCGGAGAGCCTCAAGAAACGGACATTCTGCGCGAAGCCATTGGCCAGCTTGATGGTGCAGCAGCTTGAGCCGTGTCTGGATCTGCCGGGTTAGACATCCGTTTTTCACAAGTTGGCGCAATGAACAGCAAGGAACGTTGCCTGGCCGCTCTACATGGGCATCCCGTTGATCGAGTCCCCGTGTTCCCATTGCTCATGTCTTTTTCGGCGACCCGGTTGGGCATTACCTATCGCGATTTTGCGACGAATGGGCATGCGATGGCTGAAGCTCAACTAAAGACGCGCCAAGTGTTTGGCGTTGATGCGATCACGGCCTGCAGTGATGCTTTCAGGGTCTCGGCGGACCTGGGCGGCGAAATGGTTTACCCGGAGAGCACGCCTCCGTACCTGGCCAGGCCACTGGTCCGCAGCGAAGAGGATCTGAAAAGCCTGTCAAAGCCGGACGCTTCACGTTGGGGCAGTCGTATGGCAAACCGCACGCGAGGCACCCGCGAAATGGTGAAAACCGCTGGCAATGACTGTCTTGTTCTTGGGTGGGTCGATATGCCTTTCGCTGAGGCGTGCAGCGTTTGTGGCGTGACGGAATTCCTGACCCTGTTGCACGACCAGCCCACGTTGGCTCATCATATCCTCGAGTTCCTGACTGACATCGTCATTGATTTCTGCTTGATGCAACTGGAAACAGGTGCTCCGATGATTGGAGCGGGCGATGCAGCCGCTTCGCTGATTTCACCCAAGATGTACCGCGAATTTGCCTTGCCGTATGAACAACGAGTTTGCGAGGCTGTGCATGCTGCGAACGGGACGGTCAAGCTTCACATCTGCGGTAATACGAGCCGCTTGCTCCACGACATGATTGGATCGGGAGCTGACCTGTTCAATGTGGATCACTTGGTAGATTTTCCGCTGGCGCTCGAAGTATACGGAGGTGTGGCCAGGTGCTTCAAGGGCAACTTGAATCCCGTGACCGATTTGCTTCAGGCGACGCCAGAGCAGTGCGAGCAGATGGCCTGGGAGCGATTGCGAATGGCTACCGGCAAAGCCTACATGCTCAGTGGGGGCTGCGAAGTGCCAGCCGCAGTGACCGACGACGTCTTTCGCGCTTTTTGCCAGGCGCCTCGCACGTTGCAACATCAAGCACAGACAGGCTGAGATGACGGCTGGGTGATTAGACTAAAGTCGTTGCCAGGAAATGAGATTCATGAAAGGAAAATGGAAATGGATGCAGAGAACAATGCCCCATACAGTTCAGACACGAGGAAGGACGATTTGATCGTGATCGCCGGAGCGGGTGGATTCATTGCCGGAGCCTTGACCCGCTACTTTCACGACAAAGGGTTCACCTGCATCCGCGCGATTGACAAGAAACCGTTGCCTGACTGGTACCAGCGAGTGCCGGGCGTCGAGTGCCTGTCCATGGATTTGAGCGAGAAAGACAACTGCATCCGGGCCGTCGAAAGGGCCGTGGAAGTCTACAACCTGGCGGCGGATATGGGCGGCATGGGCTTTATCGAAAGATTCAGGGTCGAGTGCCTGCGTAGCATCCTCATCAACACGAACCTGATTGAAGCGGCTTACCGCGCTGGTGCAGAGCGATACTTTTTCTCATCATCGGCTTGCGCCTACAACGTACTCCTGCAGCAGGACCCCGACGTCCGGGCGCTCAAAGAGTCGGACGCCTATCCTGCGATGGCAGAAAGAGGCTATGGCTGGGAAAAGCTGATGTCGGAAATGTTCTGCCAGGAATACTGGGCGGAACGCGGCTTGAAGACAGCCATCGCTCGCTTCCACAACGTCTATGGCCCTAACGGCACTTGGGACGGCGGGCGCGAAAAAGCTCCCGCGGCGATTTGCCGCAAGGTGATCGAAGCCAAGGATACCGGCAAGCATGAGATCGTCATCTGGGGCGACGGCAAGCAGACCCGCAGCTTCATGTACATTGACGATTGCACCAAAGGCATTGACATGATCATGCACTGCGACGATCTAATCGCCACGCCCATCAACCTGGGTTCGAGCGAGCTGGTCTCGATCAACGCCTTGGTCAGCCTGGCCGAAGAGATTGGCGGGGTCAAGCTCGATCGCACGTACGACCTTGACGCGCCGAGGGGCGTAGCCGGGCGCAACAGCGATAACACGTTCATCCAGCAGGTTCTGAACTGGGAGCCGAACACCCCGCTGCGTGAAGGACTGACCAAGACCTACGCCTGGATCGAGCAGCAATATAAGAACCGGAAAGCAGGCAAGCGGACCGTTCGAGACCTCGCATAAACGGCTCAGACTATGCACTCACAAAATGTCGTCCATCGAGCCGGCGCCGACATTACCGATGTGATCGGCAAGGTTCCCTATCGGATGCAGTTTGCCGGTGGCTGGATTGATCAACCCTTTGTCTCCAAGCTCAACCCCGCTCCGCCCGGTTCGATGGTCGTCGTCGCGCTGGAACCCACCTTTCGCTTCATGGATCGCTGTGGAATGGGCACCAGCACGCGCAAGGTTGCCATGCGGCTGTGGGGCGAGACGCTGCCGAGCAGAAACCCTGCGCAGCTCATTCGAGAGCTGTACGCCGAAGAGAACAAAGCGAACTTGGAGCCCTCCGGCTCGCAGGATATGGCTGGGCTGATCTACCCGGGCATCAATCGGCTTGACTACGACTATGCTTATGAAGGCGGTTACTTTCCGGTGCATGTCGAATCCAACAATGACCCTGCCATCGCGCGCTGGCTGGAAGACGTCATCCACATGGTGCCGATTGCTCAACGCCCCGCCGGTTATAGCCCACTTGGCGAAAAACATCTGGACCGGGAATGGGTCAGAAGATTGGGCCAGTCGGGCCGGGATTGCTTTGATGCAATCCTGGCGCAAGACCTGAAAGGGTTGGGCGCTTCGATGAACGAGTGCATGCGGTGCTGGGATGCGATCTTGCCTCACACGGTGCGGCATCCGACCATCACGGTTGACCTCAAGGCCATCCTGGGCTATTATCAATCCCACTATGCCGGCGCCATGTATTCTGGGGCTGGCGGCGGGTATCTCTACGTCGTCTCCGAAGAGCCGGTGCCGGGTTCGATTCGAGTGAAGATCAAGATAGCAGAAACACCGTGACGGAATGATGCGAGTCGTCGTGACGGGCAGTTTTGATGATCTGAGATCCAGGCACGTCCGGTTCCTGGAGGAGGCGTCCAAGCTAGGGGATGTGCATGTTCTGCTGTGGTCCGACGAGACCCTACGCGCCCTGGAAGGCCAAGCTCCCAAGCTCTCGGAGGCGGAGCGTGCCTATCTGCTTCAGGCCAATCGGTATGTTGAGCAGGTCACGCTGGTGACGAGCCAGGTCGAGCGGGATGCCATCCCGCAGGTTGAAAAGATACGGCCAGAGGTGTGGGTGGTGGACGAGGCGAACGACAATGCTCAGAAAAGGGAATTTTGCGAGGCGCACAGTCTGGGGTACCGCGTTGTGCAAGATCAAGACTTGACAGGCTTTCCGTTGGTGCGGCTTGATCCTGAAGAACAGCCGTCACGCAAGAAGGTCATCGTGACCGGTTGTTACGACTGGTTTCATTCAGGCCACGTTCGCTTCTTTGAAGAGGTGTCCGGGCTAGGCGACTTGTATGTTGTGGTGGGCAGTGATGCGAACGTCAGACTGCTGAAGGGTGACGGGCATCCGATGTTCTCGCAGGACGAGCGCCGGTATATGGTGCAGTCCGTCCGCTACGTCAAACAGGCGCTGATCTCCACAGGGCAGGGTTGGATGGATGCCGAGCCGGAGATCGCCATGATCAAACCGGACATGTACGCGGTCAACGAAGATGGCGATAAACCTGAAAAACACGAGTTTTGCCAGGCACATGGCATTCAATACGTCGTTCTGAAACGAACTCCGAAGGAAGGACTTCCGAGAAGGCAGAGCACCGACTTGCGGGATTCTGACCAGTGAGGAGGAGATAACGTGTACTATGCCGTAATCATGGCAGGGGGCAGCGGCACTCGATTGTGGCCGCTCAGCCGGCAAAACCGACCGAAGCAGGCGCTCAAGCTGATCGGGCAACGCACCATGTTTCAGCATGCGGTGGATCGGATCACTCCTCTCTTTCCTCCTGAGCGCATCCTGGTGGTCACTCGAAGCGAACACACTTCCATGCTGATGGACCAAGTGCCCGAATTGCTGCCAGAGAACTGTATCGTCGAACCAGAGGGGCGGGGGACCGCGCCTGCGATTGGTCTGGCCGCGATTCACCTGCGTCGAAAAGATCCAGACGCGATGATGGCGGTGCTTACCGCAGATCACTATATCACCGAGACCGCGGGCTTCCGTCAGGCGCTGATGGCTGCGGCACAGGTGGCTGAGGATGGACACTTGGTGGTGTTGGGGATCAAGCCGACCTCTCCCTCAACGGCCTATGGATATATTCGCCAGGGGGCAAGCCTGGGCAGGGTGGATGGTTCTCCGACGTTTCATGTCGAGCACTTTGTTGAAAAGCCCGATCTTGAGACGGCGACCCGTATGATGGAGAGCGGGGAATATTCGTGGAATAGCGGCATGTTCATCTGGCGTGTGGATCGCATCCTGGGCGAGTTCCAGCGCCAGATGCCCGAGTTCTATGCTCAACTGACTAAAGTGGACGCGGCTCTGGGGATGCCAGCCTACGCAGCAACGCTGAACCGCGTCTGGCCTCAGGTCACCAAGCAGACGATTGACTATGGGGTGATGGAAGGGGCAAAAGACGTGGCCGTCATCCCGGTGAATATCGGCTGGACAGACGTGGGGAGTTGGGGCAGCCTGTTGACGCTGTTGCCGGCCGACGAGAATGGCAATATCCTGATCGGGCCGCATATCGGAATCAATACACGCGACACGCTGACATTCAGCGAAAAACGGCTGATTGCCACCATCGGGGTACAAGGGCTGGTGATTGTAGACACCGAGGATGTCTTGCTCGTTTGTCCCAAAGAGCAAGAGCAACAAGTGCGAGAGCTGGTCGGCAAGCTCAAGAGTGACGGCTTTAGCCAGTGGCTGTGATTATCTCAAAATGTTGTATCCTGTGCAACTGATTCCCGAATATCGTGCTTACGTATGGGGCGGCCATCGCCTGCGCCCTGGCCCGGAGCGGACGGCGGAAGCCTGGGTGGTTTATGAGCGTGACCGGATCGCTGCCGGGCCGCTGGCCGGTCGCACTTTGGCGCAAGTCGTTGCGGAAAACGGCGCGGAGCTTTTGGGGCAGCGAGTGGTTCAGCACACTGGATTGCGCTTTCCATTGCTCATCAAGCTGCTGGATTGCGCCGACTGGCTCTCGCTACAAGTGCATCCCAACGATGAGCAAGCTATCAGATTGGAGGGCGCCGGACAGTATGGCAAAACAGAAGCCTGGCACTTTATTGAGGCTGAACCCGGCGCCGAAATCCTGTGTGGTCTTTTTCCCGGCGTCACAGCGGAGCGTCTGGCACAGGCCGTGCGTCAAGGCACGCTCTTGGGCTTGATGCAGCGATTTACGGTCCACGCCGGCGACTCGATCTTTATCAGCCCCGGAATGATTCACGCGCTGGGGCCGGGTCTTTTGTTGTACGAAGTGCAACAAACTTCGGATGTGACCTACCGCGTCTTTGATTGGAATCGCCCGGCGACTTCAGCCCGCAAACTGCACATTGAACAGTCGCTGGCCGTGGCTGATCTCGACGCCGTCGGCCACCTTGTGCCTCAACCCCCGTTTGCCAGCGAACATCTGCTGCAGTCGTTGGTGTCTTGTCGCTATTTCACTCTGGAATTGCTGGTAGGGCGTTCCGATTCGATGACGTTGGATACAGGCGGCGAGTCGTTTCATGCCCTGACACTCGTCGAGGGCGAGGCCGAACTCGAATGGGCTGACTGGCGGCTGAGGCTGCGCCGTTTTGACACAGTGCTCATTCCCGCGTCTTGTGGCTCGTACCGGATAGAGTCCGCTGGCCTCTTTCGTGTGCTGAAATCTACAGCTTGAACCATCACTTGTTATGAATCTGAGGAGGGTGGAGCATGGGAAACGCAATTGAACTTGCCGGGATGGTGGAAAAGATCGAGAGGAACACACCGGCGATCGGTGTTTTTGTCGCGGGTGATCCACGCATTGACAAGGACAGCCGCCTGCGCTGCCAGAACGTCGTCAAGATGGTGGCGGACGTTTTGGCTGAACGCGTCAAACTTCCGGACGGCTCGCCAACGCGCGTCGTCTATTCGCCAATCCTGGTGGACGGCGAGACGCAGGCCGATATCGTTGCCAAGCAGTTTCAAGATGCGGGCGTCAAGATCCTGGTGTGCACGCCGGATACATGGGCCTTTCCGCAGCTCAGCGTCATCTCATTGCTGCAACAGTTCCCCAAGGATACACCGATCAACTTTACGTGCGGGAACAGCGGCCCCAAGCCGGGCGTCGTGTTTGCCCACGCTGTCAACGGCGCTCTGGCGCAGTATGGACGACTGTCTCACTTGAACGTGGGCACATGGCCTGACACGGGCCTGAATCCCGTGATGACCGACGGCACGGCGCAGGCATTGGTGGATTGGGCCTTTGCGGCGGTGACGACGCAGGCATTGAAAGGCCGGCGTGTCGTCGTCTTTGGGCACGATTCGATGGGCATGGAGACCGCGCTCGCACACGTCTTGCCCACGCGACAGCAATTCGGCATCGAAATCACGCGGCTGGATATGAAACTGCTCGCGGATATGCTGAACAAGAAAGCCTACAACGCCGATGAGCTGAAAACCCTACGCGCCTGGGTTGATCAGCATGTGGGCAAGCGATTGGAGTTGCGAGACGAGCAAGATTCCCTCCGCTTCAATCAGAGCTTGGCGTTGTACCTCATCACACGCGACTTGCTCAAGGACCTGGATGCAGTCGGCGGCGGATTCATGAGCCAGCTCGAATGGGGCTCCGACTTGCGCGGTATCCCGCTGCCGGTTGCCGATGCGATGGAGTCGTTCTTCAATTCCACCTTTGACCACAACGGACGCAAGGTGCCCACGCCGTTTGCGACCGAAGCCGACGTCCAGGGCTTGTTGACGATGCTGTTCTTTTCCGCATTGACCGGCGGCACTCCTCCGCTGTTCATGGACTTTCGCAAGGTGTGGGAGAAATGGGAACTCGAAGCGTTGGCGCAGAAAGTAGGCGTTCAATTGCCCGCTGACGAGCTGTGGGCACAAAAAGGATTGGTGGACGGCGACAATTCCGGCAGTGCTTCCTTTGACTGGGCGGCCAAGCCAGGTGCGAGTGTCAAAGAGATTATGGCGAATGTGTACATGCCGCTGCAAGACCGAGGCTACTTTCCTGGCATGGGCAACTCGGTGACGTTTGTCTCGCCGGGTGGACTGGCCGGGATCGCCGGCCGGTTGGCCTACAGCACCCTATCCGGCCTGTTTGGCCTGAACTGGGACGAGGCCATCACCGCCGAGGTGCCGACCAAGTTGGCCGAAGGGTTATCTCACGCGACGAATTACGAGTGGCCGCATACCTTTGTGATTCCCAAGTACGCCACGATGTACGAATACAAGCACTACCCGCCCGCTAATCACTTTCACATGATCCAGGGCCTTTCGCCGAGCCGGTTGGAATACTGGATGGACTTGAACAATGTCCTGTCCGGGTGCCCTTGGGCGGCGCGTCCCAGCTTTATTGAAGGGGTTGACCGGCCCGTGCCATTGCTGTATTTGATGAATGGCGGCGAAAACAACGCCAAGCTGATGCTGGGCAAGAGATTGTAAGCAGCGGGTTTCTTTCACCTTATCGTCCTTGCTGCCTATGACGAATTTGCCCCTGCGCGCCCGCACAAACTCGATGCCGCCGAATCTCTGCGCGGCAGTTCGCGGACGCGGATGCCTTTCTCGCACCTTTGACGAAAACTGGGATGTGTGGTACAATCTAGTTTTGTAGGATGTGGTAACCTGTCTCGGTTGATAATCAATAACCGCCCAGGCTTTTGCTGCCTGGGCGGTTTCTTTTTCCGCCGGTTCGCAGCTCACTCCAGCCTACATGTCTCGATGAAAGGAAAAGAAAACGATGAGCGAACGCATTTCCGGCACGATCAAGTGGTTCGATGCGGGCAAAGGCTATGGCTTTATCGCGCGCGACGGAGGCGTGGACGTCTTTGTCCACCACTCGGCCATCCAGACCGAGGGCTACCGCACGCTCGCAGAAGGTCAGCGTGTCGAGTTCGAGGTCGAGCAAGGCCCCAAGGGCGCCAAGGCCAACAATGTCATTGCCCTGTAGCCGGGCAATAACGAGATATTCACCCGTAGCGACGGCCGCTGCCACAGACCTTGGTCCCTGGGCTGCGGTCCGGCGCAATAAGCAACCTGGGCGGGAACGCTCAGGCAAGCACAAGGAAACCTAGATGAGTAAGAAACTGTATATTGGTAATCTGCCCTACAGCGTCACCGATACGGCGCTGCGCGAAATGTTCACCCCGCTCGGCGAGGTGAGCAGTGTGTCCGTCATCACCGACCGCGATACGGGCCGGCCCAAGGGCTTTGCTTTCGTCGAGATGGCCGACGACGCCGCTGCTACGCAGGCGATCAGCCAGGTCAATGGTAAGACGCTCGAGAACCGGACGATCACCGTTGCCGAGGCCCGCCCGCAGGCGACGCGGTCCGGTTCCGGCTTTCGCGGCGGTGGCCGCAGCGGGGATTGGGGCCGGCGTTAGTTGGCGGGGCCTTTCGTTTTGCGCTTGAAACATCGGTAGGCCAAATCGCGCTTGGGCGGGTGTGGTCCGCCTGCGCCAGGCAGGAGGAATAGCAATGAGTTTCCAGCGATTGCAGCCGGGTGACCGGACTTCTCATCCGATGTATGGGCTTGGCGTGGTCGAAGGCATGACCACGCTCGATCAGGATGGTCAGGCCACGGACTTTTACCGTGTCCGCTTATCTCGTGGAAGCATGTTGACTGTGCCTGTGGATCGCGCCCAAGCCCTGGGGCTTCGTCTGATCGTCAATGGCTTGGCGATCACCGTGGCTTGTCTGCGCGCTCCCATACGCCCACTCCCCGACAACGACCGCGAGCGGGTCGTCCAGCTTCAGGCTTGCTGGCAGGCTCCACAGCCGGCGGCCCTGGCCGGGGCGGTGCGCGACCTGATGGGCCGAAGCCGCACTCGCCGGCTCACGCCGGGCGACAAGCGGTGGCTAGCCAGTGCCTGCGAGCGCCTGAGCGCCGAAGCGGCGTTGGTAGACGCTATTGACTTGTTCCAAGCGCGGGCTGCTATCCAGCAAGAGGTTGACCTGCTCAAATCAGACGCGGACTGAATCTTGGGATAACCCACGATACCCAAAACCCCGGCAAGCACTTGCCGGGGTTTTATTTTCGTGTTGCCGGGCACATTCCGGCACACGATGGGTGAGCTATTCTACGAGTGGAATGATCTGGATGCTGCGAGGCGGCACGTCCGGGAAATCGCTGACATCGGTCAATAGCTCGATTCGGCGCGGGTGGCGTGAACAAGATCGAAATGGCCTACTCGCAGTCGAGCGTCCTGCGCCGTCGTCAATCGTTGTGCAACAGAACCAACATCTCCTGGAGCGACGGCTCTGCACTGGCCTCAAACGGAACACTCACCTCTTGCTGAACGCCTAGCGTCTCAAGCGCCAATTTCAGCCGCACGCCATCCTGCCCGCGCTCCAACGCTGCATAGTGGATGCGGCGGCGCGGATAAAACCGCGTGATGAGTCCGTAGCTATGCAGTGTCTCCGTTAAATCTTCCTCGGCAATCAAGATGTGATAGTTGCTCAATACCAACGTCATCGCTGCGGCTCGTTGATGACGAAATAGCTTGGGCTGATTGGACCAGATGGCCGGTCGGTAGACCACGGCCTGGACCTGCTCATCGGGCAGCAACAAGTCATGCATGATGATGTTCATGAACTTGAAGGGCAGCGCGGCCAGACGCTCCAGGTGGCGATCGGGTTGCATTGCGGTAAGCTCCGATGGCGCAGCCAGATCGTGACGCAGGCTGTCCAGGACTCTTTTGAACAATCTTTGGCCGACGGCGTTGAAATAGATCCGCGTCCGTTCGGCCTGGCCCTGGTTCGCCCACGTCCATTCTATCCATGCGTGAAGCAGGATTACTCCCCACTCGAACGAGAGTACATCCTTGACGGGAGTTGATGTGACGACCGGCGTCGCTCGTGGATGATCAAGGGTCGCCACCCGCACTCGATCACCTGTCCACACCAATACCCAGTCTGGGGTCCATTCCCACGGCAGAAGAAAGCCACGCCAGCCTCGACTCTCGCGATGTGCTCCCAGGAGCCTTTGCCTGGGAGCCACGATAATTTGGCGAATGGATTCACCCTGCTCCATGTGCTCGACGATGGCCTTTTCGACTGCCGGTTCCAGCTCGTCGAATGAGTAGAACACACGCGGAAATCTGCTCAGGCGCGGATTGTCAATCGCAGACGGGCGTAGCGCGGAGCTTGCTTCTGATTCGGAAACGGATTTGGTATGGGATGTTATCATGGTCTGAGCCTTTGAGGCCCGTCCAAGACAAGACCTGTAAAGGCGGGGCTGAGGTTTGTTTCCCTCCACCCCTTGCAGGTGCCGCTATGAAAAGCTGATGGTTCTGCCGGCTGATCGGTGATTTGTCTTTTCGAGATTATTCAACCGTGGGCTTGCCGTTGTCTACTTCTGGCTTGCCTTCGATCGGGTCAGTCCACGTGCTTTCGGACTTGTAAGCAGCGACGTTGCTGATGTCCACCACGAGCGACGGCGTCTCCAGGATATAGGGTACCTTTTCGCCCTTGAGGACCTTTTGCATCTGCTTGACAACAGTTGCGCCCATCAGCCTGGGATAAACGCCCAGCGTGGCAATCGTCTCACCTTTTTCGATCAGATCCAGCGTGACCGGATTCCCGTCAATGCCGATGCACCACACATCTTTGTTGACTGTGCGGCTCATCTTCTTGGCGGCGATGCATGCGCCAATGCCCATCTCATCCGAGCAGCCAAAGAATAGGTCAATGTTCGGATCCTTTTGCAGCGCAGCCGTGGCCACGTTCGCGCCCTTCTCGCGCTCCCACTCTGCCGTTTGCTCGCCAACGATCTTGACCTCCGGGCAGTTCTTGTACAGAGCGTGCTTGAACCCGCCCGCGCGCCGGTTCGTGTGGAAACCTGGGATACCGTCCAAGATGAACACCTTGCCCCTGGCCGTGCCACCATACTTTTTGGCCAACAGGTCGCAGGCATACTTGCCCATCTTTTCGCCGCCGCCCCACTGATCGTAACCAATGTACTCTACTACATTCCCCTCCGACACCGGCGTGATCATGTTGTGCATCAGGATCGGGATCTTGGCCTCATTCGCCTTCTTGACCCCCGAGATCATCGCATTGGCGTCAATCAGGTTGATGCTGATGATGTCCACACCCTTTTGAATTAATTGCTCGACAATCATCTCCTGCCCCGCAAAATCCGTCTCGCGCTCCGGAGCTTGGACCTCGATCGGCCAACCCAGAATTTTCGCCTGTTCTACTGCGCCATCGCGCAAAGCCACGTGGAATGGGCTGGTCATGGCCGGTGGAATGACCGCGATGCGGGGCGCCTTGGGGGCGGGGGCTTTGGCAGGAGGACCTGCCGGAATCCCACTGCAACTCGTGACCAAACTCGCAATAGTCAGGGCCGTTATCAAACCGAACGCAATTCTATTACACATCACAGACTCGTGTAGGTCGCTTCGAGTGCGCCGAGGGTTCGCGCGCACTGACTATGTATGGGGGGCGAAAAGACGCCCCCGCCATGGCAGGCGGGGGCGTCGTGAAACCGGATTAACGGATTCCCTTCTCGATGAGAGGTGCGATTTGAGCAACGTTCTGCGGGGTCACCGTGCCGACACCGGTATCAATGTGCAGTCCCGGAATCAAGTAGTTCTTCGTCAGGACGATCTGCTGGACGGGGGTGAAGCCCTGCAGGTAGAGCACCTGATCGAAGCTGGCGCTGATCCAGCCATTTTTGATAGCGTCAACCGTTGCGGGTGAAAGATCAATGCCGCCGCAGATGATGTCGCCAGGTTTCTTCCCGGCTGCCTGGAGCACCTTCGGCAGGATCGCGGTGATGTTGCCATGCTGGGTTCCGATCGCTTTGAGATCAGGATGGGCGGCGATATACGCCGTCAGGATCGGGATCGCCAACGACGAATCGGTGTCCACAGCGTTTGAGACATCCAGCTTGTCCACGACGACTCCCGCAGC
>Ga0315279_10000527_pt1 | contig 75242 bp, 54 predicted proteins | sample YL17G06_20_MG_FD_203694 | JGI IMG/M metagenome (GOLD analysis project Ga0315279, IMG submission 203694) | Sediment microbial communities from Yellowstone Lake, YNP, Wyoming, USA - YL17G06_20 | ecosystem: Environmental > Aquatic > Freshwater > Lake > Sediment | place: USA: Wyoming | collected...
GCGCCCAAATTGGGTTAAGCTATGCGCGTGCAACTTAACCTGTGAGGGTCCTTCAAGTGACACAGCAGCCCATTGTGCAAATCTCTCTCGACCTGACCTCCATCGAGGAAGCGCTCGACCAGGCGCGCAAAGCGGTGCGCGCGGGAGTGGACTGGCTGGAAGCCGGAACGCCGCTCCTCCTGGCCGAAGGTTTGCGCGCCGTCCAGGCGCTGCGCCATGAGTTTCCTCAGCATCCGATCGTGGCGGATCTTAAGACCATGGACGGCGGTTACCTCGAAGCCGAGATGATGGCCAAGGCTGGCGCCACCCTCGTGGTGGTGATGGCGAGGGCGCACCCGGCAACCCTCAAGATGGTGGTGAAGGCCGGGCGGGATTACGGAGTCAAAGTCATGGGCGATGACCTCGGCTGTCCAGACAAGCCCGCCGCCGCGCGGGAGATGGAAGACCTGGGCGTCGATTACATCGTCCATCACGTGGGCTACGACGAGCGCCGCGACCCTGCCGTGATCGCGGCACACGGAGGCGTTCCGCCCAGCCCTCTGGATGAGCTTGCAGCGGTGGTTAAAGCCGTGCGCATTCCCGTTCAAGCGGTCGGCGGCCTTTCGGTTGAACAGGTGCTGCAACTGCCGAAATACGGCGTCTATCACCTGGTGCTGGGGGCGCCGCTCACCGTGGACGCGGATGCTTTCAAGACCCCCGCGCACGACACGGAAGGCTTGTTGCGGGAAATCCTGGCCAAGCTGCGCGGGTGAGGAGCGTGTAAGGGCGCAGCATGCCGTGCCCCTACGAGGTGACGCAAGATGGCGAAGTCTTCCATGGCGGCGGTTGTCCACTTTGCCCTTCGGGAAGGCGCGGTGGAGCTGCGCGAGCTGCCCACGCCCGCTGAGCTGGCGGACGACGAGGTGTTGCTCGAAACGCGCGGCGTCGGCGTTTGCGGCAGCGAAATCCACCAGTACCACAACACGCAAAGTTGGGCCGTGCGCGTCCCGGTGATCCTGGGTCACGAGTTTGCCGGCGTGGTGGTGCAAGCTGGGAAATCCGTTCGCGAGTTCCGCGAGGGAGATCGAGTCACCTCTGAGACCGCCGCGCGTATCTGTGGCCACTGCCTTTACTGCCGAACCGGCGAGTACAACCTTTGCCCGGAACGGCTGGGGTTCGGTTATGGCGTGGACGGGGCGATGGCGGAGTTCGTCAAGGTGCCGGCGCGCTGCCTGCACCGCCTCCCGGATTCGGTCTCCTTCGAAAAAGCCGCGCTCACGGAACCCTGCTGTGTTGCTTACAACGCCACCTGCGTCAAGACTCATATCCGGCCGGGGGATTCGGTTCTGGTTCTGGGTCCAGGGCCCATTGGACTTCTTTGCCTGGCGCTGGCCAGGCTATCGGGTGCCGGCTGGCTCGCCGCCCTGGGGATGAAGCAGGACGAGAAACGCTTGGCCATCGCCAAGGGTTTGGGAGCTGACCGCACGATTATTCTGGGCGAGGAGGAGCTGGCCGAGGCATGGCGTGGCCTTGGTGACGGGTTGGGAGTGGACGTGGTGATTGACGCCACCGGGGTGTCCTCCTCGCTCAAGCCCGCGCTGGCCGCCGTGCGAGCGGGCGGGCAGATCAGCAAAGTGGGCTGGGGACCCCAAGCGCTCAACTTCTCTCTCGATCCCCTGGTGCAAAAGGCCGCGCGCATTCAGGGAAGCTTCAGCCACAACTTTGCGATCTGGGAGAAGGTAATCGCGCTCATGGCCTCCGGCAGGTTTGATCCCCTGCCGCTGGTGGGCCGCGTGGAGCCAATCGAGCATTGGCAAACCTGCTTCGAGGAAATGGCCAGTGGGGAGATCGTGAAGGCGGTCATCCGACCGAGCCGGAATTCGGACTCCTGATCTTGATCGACCATTCCAAACCAAGGACTGCCAACATGGAACCAAGCAGCCTAAACCGTTCGCTTGCCGGCCAGGTAGCGGTGGTCACCGGATCAACGCAAGGCATTGGCGCGGGCATCGCCCGCAAGCTTGGCGAGCAAGGGGCGCGCGTGGTGGTTCACGGCCTGGAGATACAAAAGGCGCAAGGAGAGAAGCTGGTCGAGGCGATTCAAGCGATGGGCAGCGAGGCGCTGCTGGTGGTCGGAGACCTGAAGGATGAGGCCCACTGCCGCGACGTGATCAAGCGGGCCGTCGAGCGCTTTGGCCGGCTCGATATCCTGGTGAACAACGCCGGCGTAGTCCACCGCGGCAACATCGAGAACACCTCCCTGGCTCTCTGGGATGAGATTTTCGCCACCAACCTCCGCGCGCCTTTTATCCTCTGCCAGGAAGCCGTGAAACACATGCAAGAGCAGGGAAGCGGCTGCATCATCAACATTGGTTCCGTGAACGCCTACATCGGTGAGCGAAAGCTCCTGCCTTATTCCGCGTCCAAGGGCGGGCTGACGACGTTTACCAGGAACCTCGCCAACTACCTGACGAAGTATCGCATCCGCGTCAACCAGATCAATCCTGGCTGGGTGCTGACCGAAGGCGAGCATTACGTCGAATCCGTCGTGGAAGGCAAAGGCGAAAACTGGCTGGAAGACGCCCTGAAGACGCGGCCTTTCGGACGCATGCTTTTGCCCGAAGATATTGCGCGCGGGGCGCTCTTCTTTGCCAGCAACGAACTAATCAGCGGAGCGGTTCTCGATTACGAGCAACTGCCCGTAGGCGCGCCGAGGGACCTGTGAAGCGCCCTTCAACATCCTTATGAAACTTGCTGCCTTTCCCAAATGCTTCATGGACCAACTCGTCATCGAGCGATCGATGAGTGTCTTCGACTGGATCGAAATGACCGCCGACTTGCCGGTTGACGGGTTGGAGCTCTACGACGGGTTTCTGGAAAGCCTTGATCCCTCTTACCTCGAGAAGGTCCGCGCCGCGCTGGAACGGCGACATCTCGAGATGCCCATGCTCTGCTGCTCGTCGGATTTCACGTGGCCGGAGCCGGAAGAGCGCCGCCGCGAAATCGAGCGCGAGAAGCGCAGGGTTGATACGACGGTGTTACTTGGGGGCGGGTTCTGCCGGGTGCTTTCCGGCCAGCGACGCCCGGGGGTCCCGCGCGCACAGGGCGTGCGCTGGGTAGTGGAATGCATCCGGGAGTGCGCGGATTATGCCGGAGAAAAGAACATCGTCCTTTCCATGGAGAACCATTACAAGGACAACTACTGGAAATATCCGGAGTTTGCGCAGCAACAGGACGTCTTCCTGGAAATAGTGAACCAAGTGGCGTCGCCGCACTTCGGCGTTCAATATGACCCCTCGAACACCTTGCTGGCAGGCGAAGACCCCATCGAATTGCTCCAGCAGGTCAAACAGCGCGTGGTGACCATGCACGCGAGCGACCGGTTTCTGAAACCGGGCCACACGCTGGAAGAACTAAAGAGCCTGCAGGATTCCGTGGGATACGCCTCCATCCTTGCTCATGGGGTGATTGGAAGAGGACTGAACGATTATCCCCGCATCTTTCGCATCCTGCACGAAGTCGGGTACAAGGGATGGGTCTCGATCGAGGATGGCCTGAACGGACTGGAAGAGATTCGCGCCTCCGCGGAATTCCTTCGCCCCCTGATGCAAAGTTGATAACTCACCCTTGCATCGCGCCGATGGTGTCGAGGTAATTCTCAATCAACCTGGTGAAGGCCCGGACTTTGGCAGGAAGTTCATGAACGGAGAAGATGGCCGATTGGCGGATATCTTCGACCTGGTTTAACAGGTCCGTGATGGAATCAAGGGTTGCCGCCAGCGGGAATTCGAGTCCCACCAGGGCCGAGGGGTTATAGCGGACTGCGCTTTTCAGTTCCCGCTCGATCTTGTCGCAGGTGGTCAGGACACCCCGCTGCTTCTCGAGGAACGTGTCCCAGGTTTCCCCGGATTCGGGGAAACCTTGCAGGGCGTGCTTGTGCCCTTGATATTCGAGTTCGCACCCCAGCCATTCGATATCCTGAGCGAGTTGGAGGAGCGGGCTTTCGGCCATAGGCGTTTATTTTACCCCAATGTTGAGCCGCGAGAACGAATTCCCTCTGGGAAAAACCGTCCGGTGCCGGGAGCAGTGAATATCGGAAAAGATCGAATTGCGACCTCACACGGGTTTTTGAGCCGCAACCGCGCCCGGGACATTTGAGGGAATCGCCAGCTCGGGACTGTGATTTGCTGGTTCGCGGGGAGCCGTGCCCGCAGTCAACATGGAGTAGAGGCGAACCTCGTGCTCGCCCGCCGAGGGGGCTGTCACAAAGACCGCCACTCCAGACGAGGTTGAGATGGAATACCGCTTACTACCGCAAAGCGATTTGAAGATTTCACGACTATGCTTCGGGACCATGACGTTCGGCTCCCAAACCGCTGAGGCCGCAGCCATGCGCATGGTTGACCGCGGCCTCGATGCCGGAATCAATTTCTTCGACACCGCCAATGTCTACAACCAAGGGGCGTCTGAAACCATCCTGGGCAAAGCGCTCGCGGGCCGCCGCCAGAAAGTAATCCTGGCCACGAAGGTGCGCGGCAAAATGGGTGATGGCCCCGAGGAGAGCGGGCTGTCGCGCGCCGCGCTCCACAAGGCGATTGATGCGAGCCTCAAACGCCTCCAGGCCGATTACGTCGATACCTACTACCTGCACCAGCCCGACTACGACGTCCCCATTGAAGAGACACTGGCTGCCATGGACGAACTGGTGAACGCTGGCAAAGTGCGCTACCCGGCGGTTTCCAACTACGCCGCCTGGCAGGTGTGCGAAATCCTTTGGCTTGCGGAGAAGAACGGTTTCAAGCCTCCTTACATCTCGCAGCCCATGTATAATCTCCTGGCGCGCGGCATCGAGGAGCAATACTTGCCGTTCTGCAAGCGCTTCGGAGTTGGCGTTGTGCCTTACAACCCGCTGGCAGGGGGATTGCTAACAGGCAAACACTCCAAGCAGCGTGGGCCGATTACCGGCACGCGCTTCGACGGAAACCAGATGTACCTGGACCGTTACTGGCATGACGACTACTTTGCGGCGGTGGAGGAACTGGCGGCCGTTGCCTGTGAGGCGGGGAAGACGCTGGTGGAACTGTCCTTTCAATGGCTGCTCAGCCAACCCCAGGTCGATTCCATCATCCTGGGGGCTTCGCGCCTTGAGCAGCTTGAAGAGAACCTGAAGGCTTGCGACGGCGGGGCACTCGATCAATCGCTTCCGGCACGCTGCGACGTTGTCTGGAGACGCCTCCGCGGCGTAACGCCAAAGTACAACCGATAACGAGGACCTTTGAGGCAACAATTCCAGTGACCAGAGTTGCAGACTGGGGTGACCAGTGGTCACCGCCGAACAAGTTGGCGCTGCCTCATGGAGGGCAAGGCGTGCCTCACCCTACGAATCCCCGCCATGATCGAGTGCATGCGACCTCATGCAAGGAGGAGAAATCATGTTCGGATCAAACAGGCGATCATTCTTCACGAGATTGGCGACAGGTCTTGTCGGGCTAGGCTTTGTCGAGGAGGCAAGCGCCGCCCCGAAAGAAAAGGGCAAAGCGCATGCCGGGGGGACCTTATCCGCCAACATTGCGAAGCCCCATCCTGGCTCGACGGCGCCATGGGGCCGGGATGGTATCGCCGCGAAATTCTGGATTGATCCACGCCTGGCGGCCCTGCCTTCGCGTCCCTGGCGAAAGATTCATCTCGACTTTCACAACTCGCAGCATGTGCCGCGAATTGGCGGGCGATTCAACGCGGAGGAATTTGGGGACCGGCTGCTCGAGGGAAATGTCAGCGGCATTGTGGTGTTTGCCAAGGATATGCACGGCTATTTCTACTATCCCAGCGCTTACGGGCCCGTCCACCCCGGCTTGTCATTCGATCTCCTGGGAGCGCAGGTCGCCGCATGCCGGAAACGCAAGATTGCCGTCTATGCCTACTACTGCACGACCTGGGACAATTACTTGGCCGAAAACCATCCGGAATGGCTGGTGTTCAAGCGAGATCGGACCAGCTACTTGCCGAAATTCGATGAAACGCCGGCCTGGACGGCGCTCTGCCTGACGCACGAGGATTTCGTGCAACTCATGCTCAATCACACCAAAGAGTTTGTCTCGCGCTACGAGTTGGACGGCGTCTGGTTCGACATGCCCGTGCCGATTGACGGCGAGTGCTATTGCGCGGAGTGTCTGCGACAGTTGCGCGCCAAGGGTTTAGACCCATTCGACACGCGAGTGCAGCACGAGCACAAACACGCTCTCCACAAATCCTTTATCGCGAGGCTGCATAAGGCCGTAAAGGAGACGCGGTCGGGGTGCCAGGTGGATTTCAATGGGCAGGGCGTCTACGGCCTGGGGGAGCGTGTTCCGTTCATGGATAGTCTTGACATCGAAGCCCTGCCTACGGCTTTCTGGGGCTACTACTACTTCCCCACGATTGTCCGCTACACACGCACCTTCGGGCTGACCACCTACGGCGTGACCGGACGCTTCAAAGCTTCCTGGGCTGATTTTGGCGGCCTGAAGCTCCCGGCGCAAATTCACACGGAACTGGCGAGCATCGTGGCCAATGGCGCGCGGGGGGATATTGGCGATCAGATGCCCCCGAGCGGGAGGCTGGATCCTGCTGTGTATCATGTCATCGGCAAAGGTTACAGCGGGATCAAGTCTCTCGAGCCCTACCTCGACCAGGCGGTTCCAGTGACGGAGGCCGCGATTGTGACTGGCGGTCTGCCGCTCGAGTCGCCCGCTACGGAAGCAAACTACGGTTTGGTCAAGCTCCTGATGGAGGCTCGCCTGCAGTTTGACGTGGTCGAGCCCGACGCTCCCTGGGAACGCTATGCGCTGGTGGTGCTGGGGGATGAGATGGCGGTGGATGAGCAACTCGCGACGCGGTTGCACACCTTCGCCGAAAACGGCGGCGCCATGGTGGTGGGGCATAGGAGCGGGCTGATCGCCGGAGCTGAAAAGAGCTGGCTGGAACGCTACGGGCTGTATTATGCCGGCGCTTCACCCTTCAAGCCCGCCTATCTGTTGCCGCAAGTCAACATGACCGGAGACATTCCACCCTATGAGTATGCCTTGTACGAGGGAGCATCGCAGTGGCGCGCGGAATCGCCGGCGATGACGTTGGCCCAATTGGGTGAACCGGCGTTTCAACGCCGCCCTGAACATTACACCAGCCATGCGCAAACGCCGTTCGAGCGCGCCACCCCTTACGCCGCTCTGGCGCGCAGCGGGCGCGTGGCCTTGTTCGCCTTCCCCCTCGGCCTCAGCTATTACAATCAGGGATACTGGATCTATCGGCAGGCCTTCCGGAAAGTGCTCGAAGATCTGTTGCCTGTACCACTGATCCAGACCAACGCTCCGATGAGCACTGAGATTACGCTGACCCGTCAAGCTGTACGCCCGGAGATCGGCCGCAAGGAACGGTACCTGGTGCATATTGTGAACTTTTCACCTTTACGACACACGCCGAAGCACCCCGACTTTCACGAAGACCCCATCCCATTAACCGATGTTACGGTGCGAGTGAACCTGCCACTTAAAGCCTCCACAGCGCGGGCCGTGGTTGCGGGGGCGGAGTTGCCGGTTCGGCGCTCAGCGGGAGGGGGGATCGAGGTAACAGTCCCACGCGTGCCCATCCATGAGGTGGTGTGCCTCGAGGTCTCAGGATAAGTGCGCAAGCCGCGGCGAACTTGCTGCTGGGGTTGTCGTAGTTTTCTTGTCAAGCCGAAAGGCCCCGGCGAGAGAAAGCCCTCGCCGTGGTTCCCCTCTGGAAAACCGCCGATCCCGCAGAGCGGGGTCCGCGCTACCAATTACGGGCTTGCTTCGCAGATCCGCCTCAGGCACGCCTGCAACGTCTGCCGTCTAAGCTTCGTACTTGAGTTCTGATTTTTCCGCGTCCCAGAAAACCCGTTTCTTCTCTCGGTACGAAATGTTGGCCATGTGGCAGGCCACGGCGGTCCCGCAGCCGAACTCCACGTTCTCGACGGGCTGCTTCCGGGTCTTGATGCACTCGAAGAGGTTGCGGAAGTGGTCTTCGGTGCCCTCGGCCTGCTGCGTCATGGTCTCTCTCTGGCGTTGCGGTTGTTGCTTGGCAGTTCCCACATCGGCCAAGGGATCATTCTTGTGCTCATTGATGAACTGGTCCTTGAGGTCCTTGGGCCAGGCTTCGAGAGGATAGAGGTAATCCTCGAGGGGGTTGTAAGGCTCCAGCGTGGCACCCCACTCCTTCAACTCGACGGTGCCCTTGTCGCCCATGAAGCGCACGATTTCGCCGCCGTCCCAATTCGAGACCAGGTTGGCGCTCACCAGGGTCTGGAACCTGCCGTAGTCGTAGAGGGTGTTGTGGATGTCCGGGACGTCGCGGTCTCCCGTCCATTTATAGATGCCGCCATTCGCCACCGCACTCAGCGGATACTGCACGTCCAGCACATGATGGACGCGCGAGAGCAGATGGATATACTCATCGCCGGCGACGCCAGTTCCGTAATCCCACCAGTTGCGGAACTGGAAGAATCGCGCGGCATCGAACGGACGCTTGGGAGCATTGCCCAGGTATCGCTCCCAGTCCACCGTCTGCGGGGAGGTGTCGGGCGGAACCGGATAACGCCAGGCGCCGATGGCGCTGGAGCGATTGATGGTGCACTGCACCATGAAAACGGTCCCGATGGCGCCACCCTGAACCCATTCTTTGGCCTTTTGCGTAGAGGTCATGCTCAGGCTCTGGCTGCCCACCTGAACGATCCGGCCCGTCTGCTTGGACACCTTGACCATCTCCAGAGCCTCGGGAATCTTGTGCGTCATCGGCTTCTCGCAGTAAACGTCTTTCCCTGCCTTCATGGCGGCGATGGCGATGGGGGCGTGCCAGTGGTCGGAGGTGGCGATGGCCACCGCGTCGAGGTCCGGGCGACCGATCACTTCTCGATAGTCGCGCGTGGTCGGGGTGTTAGGCTGGATCTCTTGCGCGCGCCTGAAGTGGCCGTCGTAGAGGTCGCAGACCACCGCGACCTTGCCTCCCACTGTAAGCACGGCCTGCATTAATTCCAGGCCGCGAATGCCTGCGCCGATGATCCCCACCGTGACTTGCTGGTTCGGCGAGGCCGCCAGGTTGAGTGGGTTCGGCGCCCACGCCATACTCGCTGCCGCAGCACCCGTGAGCGATCGCTCCATGAACTGGCGTCGGGTGATTTCCGTATCGGACATATTATTCCTCCTCGTGTCAATGCAGATGTGGCGCGGATTATAACAAAGGTGGGGAATGCTGAGCGGAATTCTGCCCTGAGGGGAGGGTGAGGGCGCAGGAGGTGCTTGACAGCGGGGAATGATTCCCTTACGGTAAGCGCTTACACTTCTGCCGGGTTTGCGCCGGGAAGCGCTCATGGCCGGTTCGCGCAGAGAATTTTTGGGCGCTACCGACGCAATCCCTGGTAATCTCCGTATGTTTTCGGCTTTGCACTGGAGCCGAGGGCTGCGGCGCTGGAAAATTCTCAAGCGAGACTCCTATGGCCAAAGATAAATTTGCACTGGGAATTGATTTCGGTACGGAATCCGGCCGCGTGGTGGTGATTCGCGTCCGAGACGGAGAAGAGATTGGCGCCACGGTTATCCCCTATCCCGACGGGGTGATTGACGAGAAGCTGCCCGGCGGGCCGAAGCTGGAGGCGGACTGGGCCCTGCAAAACCCTGGTGACTACCTCACCGCGGTAGAGAAGGGAGTTCCCAAGGCGCTCAAGGCCGCCGGGGTGAGGGCCGAGGATGTTGTGGGGATCGGGACTGACTTCACCGCCTCGAGCCCCCTGCCTACAAAGCGCGACGGCACGCCGCTCTGTTTCCTGCCGGAGTACCGCAGGAGCCCGCATGCCTGGGTCAAGCTCTGGAAGCACCACGCCGCGCAACCGGAAGCGAACCGCATCAACGAAATCGGGCGCGAGCGAAAGGAAGAATTCATCCGCATTTATGGCGGCAAGTACTCTTCCGAGTGGTTCTTCTCCAAGCTCTTACAGGTACTCGATGAGGCGCCGGAAATCTACGACGCCACCGACAGGTTCAACGAAGCTGCCGACTGGATTGTGTGGCAACTCACCGGCGAAGAGAAGCGCAACACTTGTACCGCGGGCTATAAGGCCATGTGGGTGAAAGGCCAGGGGTTTCCCTCGCGGGACTTCTTCCGCGCCTTGGACCCGCGGATGGAAAACGTGGTGGAAGAGAAGCTCGCGGAGACTTATTACCCGCTGGGCGCGCGGGCCGGCGGGCTGACGCCTTATTGGGCGGGGAAGACGGGACTGGCGGCAGGAATGCCGGTTTCCATCGGGAATGTGGATGCGCACGTCGCCGTGCCCGCCTGCACGGTTACCTCGCCCGGCTCGCTCGTGATGATCATGGGTACTTCCATCTGCCACATGCTGCTTGGAACAGACAGGCAGATGGTGGAGGGGATGTGCGGGACGGTGGAGGATGGCATTATTCCCGGCCTCTGGGGTTACGAAGCGGGGCAGTCGGCGGTGGGCGATATCTTCGCCTGGTTTTTCGAGCACGGCGTGCCGGAGTACGTCCACCGGGAAGCGCGCAAGCTGAAAATCCCTTACGTCGCCGCGCTCGAGAAGCGCGCTGCCGCCCTCCAGCCAGGCGAGTCGGGGCTCCTGGCCCTGGATTGGTGGAACGGCAACCGGTCGATCCTGGTGGACGTTGACCTGACGGGAGTGCTGCTGGGGATGACCCTGGCCACGCGCGCAGAAGAAATCTACCGGGCGTTGATTGAAGCGACGGCTTTTGGCACGCGGCAAATCATCGAGGCCTTTGAGTCCAAGGGCATCGCGGTGAAGAACCTGGTCGCCTGTGGGGGCCTTCCGGAAAAGAACAAGCTCTTGATGCAGATTTATGCCGATGTCACGGGACGAGAAATCAAGCTGGCGAAACAGCTCCAGACCTGCTCGGCCCTGGGTTCAGCCATGCACGGCGCGGTGGCCGCGGGAAGCGCGGGCGGCGGGTATGACTCCATCTTCGAAGCCGCCAAACACATGGCCCACACGCAGAAACTGACCTACCGGCCGAGAGCCGAGCACCATAAGATCTACAACCGGCTTTTCAAGGAATACCAGACCCTGCACGATTATTTCGGCCGTGGCGCGAATGACGTGATGAAGCGCCTGAAGGCCCTGAAACGCGAGCAGGCAGCGATGTAGAGACGCCCCTCGGGGCATCTGAGGCGGCCCGGCGGGCCGTCTCTACTGCCATGTCTACCTTCGAACAACTCCGGCGCGAAGTTTGGGAAGCCAACCTGGGCATCTTCCGCGCCGGCCTGGTCACCATGCACAGCGGCAACGCCAGCGGCATCGACCGCAAGCGGGGCCTGGTGGTCATCAAGCCGAGTGGCATGGACTACGACAAGATGCGGCCGGCGGACATGGTGGTGACCGACCTCGAAGGCCGCAAGGTGAAAGGGAAGTGGAAGCCGTCGGTGGACCTGCCTGACCACCTCTACATTTACAAGCACCGGCCCGAAGTTGGCGGCGTGATTCACACGCATTCCAACTACGCCACCAGCTTCGCTCTGCTCGGGCGGTCCATCCCGGTTTATCTAACGGCGATTGCCGATGAGTTCGGCGAAGAGATCCCCTGCATCCCTTACGTGGACAACCAAGTTGACCATATCGGCAAAGCCATCGTGCAGTATGTGGGCAGGGCTCCGGCGGTGCTTCTGGCCCAGCACGGCGCGTTCGCCTTTGGAGCGACCCCGCGCGCGGCGCTCAAAGCCGCGGTGATGCTGGAGGACGTTGCCAAGACCGTCCACCTGGCCTTACTTCTTGGGAAGCCGGAGCCTCTGCCGCCCGAGGAAGTGCAGAAGTGGTGGGGGCGCTACCACACGACTTACGGCCAGGAGAACAAATCTTGAGCGCGCCTGCTGTAGCAGCGCTGTCCCGAGTGCCGAAGCGATTGAGAATCCGGGAACGGTGGTGAGGAGCCGCCCCGGCGGCCCGCTACAGCGCTAGTTGTGAGGCAGCCCCCAAGGGGTCTGGGCCAGCCGCCACGTGCTCCCTTACTTCCAGAAGCCTGAGGACGCGCCATGAGCTTATCTGTGTCATTCCCTCTGGGATTTCTCGCCTTCTTCGTGACACCTGATCCTCTGGCGGCCACCCGGCGAATCATCTTACTCCGCCCGGTGGACCTCGCCATTATCATCATCTATTTCGCAATGGTCCTCGGCATTGGCTTCTATCTGAAGCGCTATACCAAAAGGGGCGAGGACTTTTTCCTGGCGGGCCGCGAGATGACGGCCTGGGTGGCAGGGCTCAGTTTCGTTTCCGCCAACCTCGGCGCATTGGAACTGATGGGGTGGGCGGCGGCAACCTACCAGTATGGCATCCTGGCCACGCACTGGTACTGGGTGGGAGCGATTCCCGCCATGCTCTTCCTCGGCATCGTCATGATGCCCTTCTACTACATCTCCAAGACCCACTCCGTCCCCGGCTATCTGCGGCTCCGCTACGGTGAACCGGCGCGCGCGCTCAGCGGGGTTCTGTTCGCCTTCATGACCGTCTTGATGGCCGGTATCGACATGTACGCGATGGCATTGGTGATGAAGGTGGTGCTGGGCTGGAACATCCACTTCAGCATCTGGGTCTCGTCGCTCACCGTAGCAATTTACGTGGCCCTGGGCGGCTTGTTTTCCGCCATCTTCAATGAGGTTCTGCAATTCTTCCTCATTTGGCTTGGGGCCTTGTTGATTCCCATTCTTGGCCTGATTGAGACGGGCGGCTGGTCCGGCCTGGTGGCCCGTATTCACCAGAACTTCCCGCAGGGAGACTACACGCATCTTTGGGGCCCCATGACCAGCTTTGCCGATAACCCTATGGGTATTCACTGGACGGGAATCGTCTTCGGACTCGGCTGGGTGATTTCCTTTGGCTACTGGACGACGGATTTCCTGGTGGTACAGCGCGTGATCGCCGCCAAGGATATCCGCGCCGCCAAACTGGCGCCCATCATCGGCTCTTACTTCAAGATGGCCGTGCCGTTCATCGTGATTTTGCCGGGTCTCCTGGGGTTGGCGGTGCTGCCTTTCACTCTCGTTCCGGAAAGCGCCGTCGGTCCGGGGCAACATAGCTACAACGAGGTCTTGCCGCTCATGCTGGCGCGCTACTGCGGCCCGGGCTTGCTGGGGCTGGGGATCACGGCGCTCATCGCCGGGTTCATGTCCGGCATGGCGGGTAACGTTAGCGCCTTCGCCACGGTGTGGACTTACGATCTCTACCGGTCGTTCATTCGCAAAGACGCTTCGGACGCCCACTACGTCAAGATGGGGCGCTGGTGCATCATCCTGGGAGTGCTGGTCAGCATCGGAACCGCCTACCTGGTGATGGAATTCAAGAGCATCATGGACTACGTCCAGGCGCTCTTCAGCTTCTTTGTCGCGCCGCTGTTCGGAACGGTGCTCCTCGGCATGTTGTGGAAGCGGGCAACGCCCGCTGGTGGTTTTTGGGGCTTGCTGGCGGGAACCGTTTCTTCCATCAGCATGTGGGCGCTGGTGAGGGCAGATCACAGTATGCTTGCCTATATTGCTCTTTCCCCCCACGCCAAGGATATGGCGGAGAACATGTACCGCGCGCTGTGGTCGTGGTTGATTTGCGTCACGGTCACGGTGGTCGTCAGCTTGTTGACTCGTCCCAAACCCTTGGAAGAGTTGACCGGGCTGGTGTACGGCTGCACCGAGTTGCCCAGCGAGGGGCATCTGCCGCTTTGGAAGCGGCCAATTTTCTGGGCCGCGATTTCTGCGGCTTTGTTCCTGGTTCTGCAATGGGTCTTCTGGTAGGGGAGGGCTCGGCCCCCCTGCGGGCAGCCGGCCAGCCCCGGCGGAGTCAGGGAGGCCGCCCCTTCGGGTAGAGCGCAGAACTGCGGCTCGCTGAAAGCTGATTGCTGACAGCCGATTGCCGTCCTGCGTTGGATCTTCCAGTCGAGGCGGGTTCATCCCGTCCCGCTCTGCGGGACGGCCTAAAGCCGCTTCTACAGCGCACCATTTGCCCAGGAGTCGAATTCATGGCTGAAGATCATCACATTGTTCCGGTCTGGTTCTTTGTGGGCGTGATTCTGCTGATTTACGGCGTGCTCATTTTCGCCAGCGGCATTTACGAACTTTCCCGCCCCTCATCGACCGTGCTTGCGAACCTGCATCCGGCGATCTGGTGGGGCGCACTGCTCGCGGTTATTGGCGGGATCTACACTTACACGTTTTGGCCCCGGAGGATTTAAGGGCGCGTCGAAGCGGGCAGCCCGGTTTTCTCTGACTACGGCTGGCCCCCATCCTCACACTTTTGCCGCTTCTTTCCGGGAACTGCGGCCAGGAGAACAAGACCTTGAAGGTTTGCGAGTCGCGGCCGCCGGGCGCCTTCTGCCGCCCGCCCCTTCGGCAAACTGAGGACTGGCGATGACCTCCCCTTTCCTTCTCCCTGCCTTGCTCTTCATGGCCCCCCTGGCTGCCGCGCAAGGAATCATTTCCCTCCGCCGGGTGGATCTCGCCATCATTGTCATCTACTTTGCGATGGTCTTAGGCATAGGGTTTTACCTGAAGCGCTATACCCGCCGGGGCGAGGACTTCTTCCTCGCCGGTCGCGAAATGACGGCGTGGGTGGCGGGCTTGAGTTTCATTTCCGCCAACCTCGGCGCCCTCGAGTTGATGGGCTGGGCGGCCTCCGCCTACCAATACGGCATCCTGGCCGCGCACTGGTACTGGATTGGCGCCGTTCCCGCGATGCTCTTCCTGGGCATCGTCATGATGCCCTTCTATTACATTTCCCGGACCCACTCCGTGCCGGGCTACCTGAAGCTGCGTTATGGCGAACCTGCCCGCGCGCTGAGCGCGGCCTCGTTCGCGGTGATGACCCTGCTGATGTCGGGCGTCAGCATGTACGCCATGGCGCTGGTGATGAAGGTGGTGCTGGGCTGGAATATCCACTTCAGCATCTGGGTGTCGGCGCTGACGGTGGGGATTTACGTGGCCCTGGGAGGATTGTTCTCCGCCATCTTCAACGAGGTTCTGCAATTCTTCCTCATCTGGCTGGGGGCGCTGCTCATCCCCATTCTGGGGCTGATCGAGGCCGGCGGCTGGTCCCGCCTGGTGGCGCGCATCCAACAGAACTTTCCGCAACAGGATTACACCCACCTCTGGCGCACCATGGGCAGCTTTACAGACAATCCCATGGGCATTCATTGGACGGGCATTGTGTTCGGCCTCGGGTTCATCGGCTCGTTTGGCTACTGGACCACGGATTTTCTGGTGGTGCAGCGGGTGCTGGCCGCCAAAGACATCCGAGCTGCCAGGCTCGCCCCCATCATCGGCTCTTACTTCAAGATGGCGGTACCTTTCATCGTGATCCTGCCGGGGCTGCTGGGGCTGGCGGTGCTACCTTTCCATCTGGTGCCGGAAAGCGCGGTGGGGCCCGGCCAACATAGCTACAACGAGGTCTTACCACTGATGCTGGCGCGCTACTGTGGCCCGGGCTTGCTGGGCCTGGGCATCACCGCACTCATTGCCGGGTTCATGTCCGGCATGGCCGGCGACGTCAGTGCCTTCACCACCGTCTGGACCTATGACCTGTATCGGGCGCTGATTCGCAAGGGCGCCCCGGATGCGCATTACCTCCGGATGGGGCGCTGGTGCACGATCTTGGGCGTGCTGGGGAGCATCGGAACCGCCTACCTGGTAATGGAGTTCAAGAGCATCATGGATTACGTCCAGGCGCTCTTCAGTTTCTTCATCGCGCCGCTGTTTGGGACCGTCTTCCTCGGCATGCTTTGGAAGCGCGTGACGCCCGCGGGAGGTTTCTGGGGGCTGCTGGCCGGCACGCTCTCCTCCATTGGCATGTGGGCGCTGGTGAAGGCGGACCATAACCTGCTCGCTTACATCGCCCTTTCCAGCCACGCCAAGGATATGGCCGAAAACATGTACCGCATCCTTTGGGCGGGCTTGATTTGCATCCTCGTGACCGTAGCCGTCAGCACCTTCACCCGGCCTAAGCCCGTCGAAGAGTTGACGGGCCTCGTTTACGGCTGCACGCAGTTACCCAGCGAAGGACACCTGCCGCTCTGGAAACGCCCCATCTTCTGGGCGGTTGTTTCCTTTGCGCTCTTCCTCATACTACAGTGGGTCTTCTGGTAGACCAAAAGAGGTGGTTTCGCTGGTAGCTGATTGCTGACAGCTCAACATTGGTTGCCATCCTGTTTAGTCCTCAATCGTGGAGGTCTGGCATGTCCCTACGACGACGCGAGTTCCTGAAAGCGGGTGTGGTGACTGCGGGAGCTGGGTTGGTAGGGCCCTTGCATCCGGCGCCTGCTCACGACTCAGCTTTGCTCCCTGCTTCGCCAGACCCCACGCCCCGGGTGCGGGCCTTCAGTCCCAGCATCTGCGAGTATTTCTCGCAAGAAGCGGGGAAGATTACCCAGGGGGCGCTTGCGGACTACCAGGACGCCGCGGCGCACGGCCGCCTGGCTGCCGAGCGGCGAGGGCAGTTTCTGGAAATGATGGGGCTCGAGGAGTTGCCCGCGCCCGACCAGCGCACGCCGCTCAATGTGAAAGTCACCGGAGTCGTCGAGCGGCCGCTGTACCGCATCGAGAAGTTGTATTACGAGAGTCTGCCCAAACTCTATGTTACGGCGAACCTTTACATCCCCAACAACCTGACGTCTCGCGTTCCGGCGGTGCTGTATGTGTGCGGCCACTCGGAAAAGCAAAAGGTACATTACCAGCCCCACCCGCGCCGGTTCGCGGAGCTGGGGTTTGTTTGCTTGATCGTCGAAACGATCCAGTTGGGCGAAGCGCGGGGTTATCATCATGGCTGTTATTACGAAGGGTGGTTCCACTGGTACAGCCGCGGCTACACGCCGGCCGGCATTGAATTGCTCAACGGGATTCGCGGGCTGGACCTGCTCGCCGCCCGGCCGGAGGTGGACGCCACTCGCCTGGGTGTGACCGGCATTTCCGGTGGGGGCGCAACCAGTTGGTGGGTGGCGGCGGGCGACGCGCGCATCGCTGCCGCCGCTCCGGTGTGTGGCACGGCCACCCTCGCCTCGCACCTCGACGACCTCACCGTGGACGGCCATTGCGATTGCATGTGGTGGATTAATACTTACCGCTGGGACCTGGCCGACGTGGGCGCGCTCATCGCGCCCCGCCCCCTGCTGATTGCCTCGGCGAATCACGACGACATCTTCACGATCGCGGGCATCCGTAAAGTCCACGGGCAGCTTCAGGCGCTCTACCAGAAACTGGGAAAGCCCCAGAACCTGCATCTCGTGGAGACGCCGGGCGGACACGGCTACCACCCACTCTCTCGCACCGCCATCTTCTCCTGGTTCTTGCGGCACCTGCAGGGCAAGGAAGTGCCGCCCGAACGCGTCGGCGACCTCGATGATTCCCCGGCCACGCAGGAGTCGGAAGAGACGCTGCGCGTGTTCGTGAGCGGCGCGCCCCCCGAGGATCGTGTGCTCACGATCCATGAGGACTTTATCCGCGTGCCGCAGCCGCCCGCGCTCAAGAGTCAGCAGGAGCTGGATGAAACCCGCAGGCGCGTGGTCGCCGCGCTGCGCAGGAAAACCTTCGGCGCGTTTCCAGCCACCCCGCCGCCGCTCGACCTGGCGGTTGAGTCTGAGTTCCTCGAGAGCAACGCCGCCGGCTGCCGTTTCGTTTTTGACTCGGATGGCGGCTGGCGATTGCGCGGGAGACTGAGTGTGGCGGGTTCCCTGGCCCTTCCGGCGCCTGCGGTAATCGTGCTACGGTCACCCGGCGAGAAGCGTGGCGGCGCCGGCGGAGCAAGCGAAGAATTCCTGGGACGCCTGGAAGTACCCTGGGCTAAGGCGATAGTGGAGCCGCGGGGAACAGGAGAGACGGCCTGGGGAGAAGAGCTGCAATGGCACCTGCGCCGCGCTGCGGCATGGGCCGGCAGGACTCTCGCCAGCCTGCGGGTTTACGACGCCCGGCGCGCGCTCGAGGTGGTGCGGGCTCTTCCTCAGGTAAGCGGCAGGCCGGTGGCGCTGGCAGCACGCGGTGAGATGGCAGCCGTGGCCCTGTACGCGGCGCTGTTGGACGGCGGAGTGAGCGCGCTCTTCCTGGAGAACCCGCCCGCCACCCAGAACGCTCCCAGCCAGCGCGACGGTCGCGGGCCGGCAATTGAGATGCTCAACTGCCTGCGGATCACCGACCTGCCCCAGGTGGCTGGCCTGTTGTTTCCTGCGGAGCTGGTCATCGTCGGCGAGTGCCCCTCGAGTTACCAGTGGGCTGAGGATCTCTACCGCCAGATGGGTGCGCCGGAAAAGTTTCGCCGCGTCAGTGACCTCGGCGCGTGGCAGGCACACTCGTAAGGGCGGGCCTGCGGCTTTTCAAGATGTTCTGGAAACATGTTGAAGAGCCGCAACTCCAGAGAGCGGGAGTTGCGCTCCCGACGCGTCTAACTCCGAACGGCAACCGCGCCCCGTAGCTAGCCTCAGACCTCCGGAATCCCCAGGTCCTTGCTGCCCAGCGGCGACATCTTGGCCTGGGGCGCGTACTCTTCGAGCAAGTCCAGAGCGATGCGGGCGCGGTGCACGCGCTCGCGACCCATGTTTACTGCCAAGTCCTGAATGTGCCTCCCGGAAGGATAGATATCCGGGGCGTTACGCAGACCAAACTTGAAGTAGACGGGCGCAGCCACCCGCACGATCTGGGGCATTTCGTAGTACCGGACGAACCCGCCGAAGTTATCGGGCGCCTCGATGTACAAGTCGATAGGAATGTCCACTGCCTGTCGGATCGCTCCAATCTGCGCCGGGCTCAAGTCGGTGGGGATATTCAGCGTGGAGACGCCCGCGTTCTCAAAGATCTTCGCGGTGGCGGGGTTGGCGGCGGGGAGCGTCACCGAACTCTTGATGACGAGATTTCGGGGGAGTTCGCCCTTCTTCTTCATCTGGTTGAGGACCCAGATGAGGCCGAGGTCGGCGGGAAGCACGCTGCGGATGCCCCAGTCGCACGCCCGCCGCACGTCCTCGATGGCATAGACCAGTTGGTCGGCGCCGCGGTGTTGCAGCCCGATCACCTTGCCGGCGGTGGAGGCCGCCTGCCCGCCGGTTTCAAACGAGGCGCGCGGCCCGACGAAAAGGCAGACTTCGATGCGCTGCTCCGCGCCGATGCGCGCCATCTCCAGCACCTGCTTCTTGCCGAGCAGCAGGATGCCGCTCCCTTGGCTCACGCGGTGCAGGGGGACTTGATATTCCTCCGCCGCGTCAAGCACCTCGCGGAAAACCTGCGGGCCCTCCACACTGGGAATTTCAAAACGATAGTGCCCACCATCGGGGAAGCGTTTGTTGCTGGGCTTGAGCGCGTGGTTGTCCTCGCTGGGAAGCTGGAGTTTGGCAAGAAACTGTTGGGTCTTTTTCATGGATGGCTCCAATGGTCGTGGTAGGGGAGGACCTTTACGGCCCTCCTGCTTTTTCTCGCCGCGGCGAGCGGGAGTCCGCCTTGGCGGGCTCCCCTACTGCGTGTACTTCATATAAACCGTGCGCGTCTCCGTGTAGAAATCGAGCGCCTGCGGTCCCTGCTCGCGCATGCCGAAGCTGGATTCCTTGGTGCCGCCGAAAGGCAATTGGTATTCCACGCCCGCCGTGGGCAGATTCACCGTGATCAGCCCGGCTTCAATCCGATTGATGAACTGGTGGACGCGCGCGAGGTCACGCGAAACGATGGAGGCAGAAAGGCCGAAGCGCCCGCTGTTGGCCAGGCGCATGGCATCGTCAAAGTCGCTGGCCAGCATCAGCGCCAGGACGGGTCCGAACACTTCCTCCTGGGCGATGCGCATCTCCGGCGTCACGCCCGCAAAGATGGTCGGCTCGATGAAATAGCCTCGGTCGTAGAGGCCACCGGTCAAACGCTTCCCTCCGCAGAGCAGCTTGGCACCCTCTTTCTTAGCGATCTCGATGTATTTCAAATCGGTGTCGAGCTGGCTGGCGTCAACAGCGGGGCCGATGTCGATGCCCGGCTCGAGCCCGTTGCCGACTTTGAGCTTGCGGGTCTTGGCCACCAGCTTCTCGACCAACGGCTCGTGGATGTCTTTCTCGATGATGGCGCGGCTGCACGCCGTGCATTTCTGCCCCGTCGAGAAGAACGCCCCATTCACCAGCACGTCCGCGGCGTAATCCAGGTCGGCGTCCTTCAAAACAATCGTGGGGTTCTTGCCGCCCATTTCGAGTTGGACTCGAATCCTCCGGCGAGCCACTTTTTCGTAGAGCGTGTTGCCGACTTCACACGAACCGGTAAACGACACCGCGCGGACGGAGGGATGTTCCACCAGGGCGTTGCCGACTGCGCCGCCGGAGCCCGTCAGGTAATTCACGGCCCCCGCGGGGATGCCTGCCTCGTGGAGCGCCTCCACGAGGCGCAAGGCGCTGAGCGGGGCCAGGGACGCGGGCTTGATCACCGCCGTGTTGCCCGCCACCAGCGCCGGAGCCAGCTTCCAGGCGGGAATGGCGCTGGGGAAATTCCAGGGTGTGATCAATCCCACCACGCCCAGCGGCTTCCGCAGCGTGTAGCAAAAGACGTTCTCGCGCTCGGAAGGAATCTGGTAGCTGAACGAACGCGCGCCTTCACCGCCGAAATAGCGGAAGATGTTGATGGCCCGCTTCACTTCTCCTTTGGATTCGGGCAGCGTCTTGCCCTCCTCACGCGTCATCTCCTCGGAGATTTTCGCCCAGCGGCTTTCCAGGAGTTCCGCGGCCTTGAAGAGGTATTCGCCTCGGCGGGGCGCTGGCAGGGCCGCCCAGGCCGGCTGGGCCTTCGCCGCCGACTCGCACGCTCCCTGGACATCCTCCGGGCCCGAAGCTTGAAAGAGCCCCACGGTTTCGTCAGTATTGGCCGGGTTGACGTCTGCAAAAGTCTTCTTCGAGCCGCACTCCACCCACTGACCCGCTACATAGTTGCAATAAACGTCCGGCATAACCCCCCTCCTGGAATAAGCCGCGCCATGACAACTGAAGTCCCCATAACGCGAAGGCAGGATTCTACTCCGGTTTACACTTCAGAAGCTGCCGCATCTGCTCCTCGGCCCGGTTCATTGGGTGCGACTCCGCCTGGGCGCGCAGTTCGTTGAAAACGGGGTAGCCCGCGGATTGCTCCTTGAGCCATTCCTTGTTAAAGCTCCCGTCACGGATTCCCGTCAGGGCGCGTTGCAGGAAGGCGCGCAGGTCTGAAGCAAAGGGGATATCGCGGCCGCGGGAGAGCGTGCCGTACTGGCTGGTTTGGGAATGAAGCCTCATCTGCTTGAAGAAGCCGACGCGCCCCATCTCGCGGAAAATCTCCGCCGCTTCTCCGGAGCCATACATTTCGAGCGTCACCATTTCCGCCGGGAAACCGTTTTCGACCAGGAATTCGTAAGCCATGATCATCGTGCGGGTGAGCAGAGGCCAGAGTCCCTGCTCCTGGAAAAGGTCGAGTTCGGTTTCCTGGGAAAACGTGGTCTTGAGCACTCCGGGGCGCGTGGCGCCGATGCCGCGAGCCCAGGCGAGCGCCGTGGCGAGAGCGTGGCCGGAAGCGTCCTGCGCCACGGCCACAAAGGCGGGCGAGCCACCCCCGCGCGTGTACGATTCGCGCACCATGGTGCCGATCATGCGCGGGGCCACCATGATGACATCCACATCGCGAGGCGGAACGATCAACCCGTAATGGAGGTTGTAGCCGTGGGCAAAGTCCAGAGTCTGGCCCGGCCGCAGCTTCTTGCTCAGGGTTTCGTCGTAAACCTGGCGCTGCACTTCATCGGGTATGAGCAGGGCGAGGATATCGGCCCGCTCGGCGGCCTCCGCGATGGAGAGCACCGCAAAGCCATCCGCCTCCGCCTGGCGAGCGCTTTCGTCGCGCAGGCTGCCGACGATCACCTCGAGTCCGGAATCGCGCAGGTTGAGCGCTTGCGCGCGCCCCTGGTTTCCGTAACCGACGATGCCAAGGGTCTTGTCGCGAAGGACATCGAGGCTTGCATCTGCGTCGTAGTAAGCCTGCATGGTCAGTCCCTCCTTCCCGGATTATGTTCGGCGTTGCTGAAGGCGCGAAAGATTATGGGCAGGAGAGCAAACGGGAGTCAAGCGGGGAGGCCCGGCGTGCGATGGAGTGAACCTGTTGGGTCATTCTCCAGATCGTGGGGGTTGCTACAAGGCACGATATCAACCAGGAATCAGAAGTGGTCGTGATTGCCGTCTGCGGCAAGCTGTTGCGGGACTTGCAAAGTCTCGGCTACAATCCGACCCGGAAGTCATCTGTTGAAAGGTTGAGAATGAAAACGAAATCAGCTCGCCTCGCATTGCTGGCCACGGCGCTCGGCCTTGGGACGCTTGCGCTGGCCAAGGACTACGAGACGGTCGAACTCAATCCCTCTCACCTGCCCGGGATGACGGTGGGTTTCAACCTTATCCTTCCGCGGGATTATGCCGCCTCCACGCGGCGCTATCCGGTGCTTTACTTGCTGCACGGCTACACGGACCACTACCCGGCGTGGGTCAGTTACACCAACCTCACGCAATACGCCCGGAAGTACGAGGAAATCATTGTCACACCGGAGGGCGACAACGGTTTCTACACGAACAGCTATGCCGATTCGAAGCTGGCATGGGAAGACTTTCTCATCCTGGATTTGATCCCGTATGTGGATGGCCACTACCGCACAGTGGCCTCACGCCGGGGGCGCGCCATTGCCGGACTCTCCATGGGAGGTTACGGCGCCTTGAAGCTGGGACTGAAATATCCCCAGATGTTTTCCGCCGTCGCGAGCTTGAGCGGAGCAACCGCCGCCGCCCGCTGGAGGGACCACTACGGCCTCGAGGATCTGGATTTTAAGAAGCTGATTGATGAGGTCTATGGGCCTAAAGATAATCCCGGACGCGCGGAGAACGATCCCTTTGAGCTCATCACGAAACTGCCCGCGGATCAGCGCCCCCAGCTCTACCTTGCCATTGGGTCGTCGGATTTCCTGCTGGAAGAGAACCGGGAGTTTGTCCGGCTCCTGGCGGATTTGAAGGTCACCTATGAGTACCGCGAGGTTTTCGGGAAGCATGAATGGCCGGTGTGGGACAAGCAGATCCAGGAGGTGCTGGCGCTCCAGGCGCCGGTGATTGGGGCGGAGCAAGAGCAAATCAAAAGGCAAAAGTGAGAAGCCGGGAGCTGTCCGTCCAGAGGCGAAAGCTGCCAAGCCTGAGTAAGCGTCTACTTGCCGCACCCAACACGTGAGGCATATGTGGTCACCGGGCGATGGCGAATACCGTCCTTACGCGGCGGCTGGGAGTTTTCGACGTGGCGGTGGGGCTTTGATTAGCAGCAGCTTGCTGACGTCGTCAAGCTCTCGTTGCGACGCGACTTTCAAGAAGAGCCAGCGCCCGTCGTGAAATTGACGCGTCTCGGCGACTACCTTCTTCATTCTCTTTCCGAGTGGCGCCCGCAAAGCGTCCTGTGCCTGGGCGTCGCCTAAAACGATTTGAACGGTGAAATATTCCTTCCCGGGGTACAGAGTGACGATCGTTTTGCCGCTCTTGCGAAACCAGATCACCCAGCCATAGTTCTTCGGCCCACACTTGAACTCGCCTTGCAGGCCATAGTTTTCCGAAATGAACTCCGCCAGTTTTTCCCAAAGCGGCCGCCGGGAGCCTAAGGCAGTAAATATTTCTTTCATCGTCGGCTGCTGCTGTTTGTCGTTAAATGCGCTGATGGCCATGGCTCACGTTCTCCCTTGCTCAGGTTCCTCCTCGCCCGCGCTTCCGGCGGCCCTCTCCCCTTGGGAGAGGGTGTCCCGCCAGAGGCGGGACGGGCGAGGGGCTGCATCACAGTGACCGCACTCGTGTCGTGCGCTGCTCCGGGTCCGCCATGAGGGCGACGGCGTATTGAAATCCGCTGAGGCAGCCGCGCATCACGGCCAGGCTGCGATAGTAGTCGTTGTAGCGGAATCCTGTCTCGCCCCGCCACATGGGAAATGCCGCGCAGGCTTGCACATACTTGTGGTAAATCGGACTGATATCAAGATAAGTGTCCGGCTGGTAGTTCGTCGTATCCTCCCAGTTATCCGTATAAAAGAGTCTTCCGACCGAGTGTGCCGGGAGCTTGCGGGTGATGGCGGGAAGACCCGCATAAAAGATTGCGTCGCGCACGATGGCGTGACAGTTCTGGTGATCCTTGTGCCAGCTCCCGTTCCAGTGGGCGACAATGAGGGCGGGTTTGTGCTCGCGAATCAGGTCGCACACGGCGAAACAGGCTGCGTCGTTCAAGGGAATCTCGCCGTCGGGATAAGGGAGGAACGCGGTTTCGGCTCCCAGAATTTTCGCTGCTTTCTCCATCGCCGTGCGCTGCATTTCGCCGTACTGGTTGGGCGGAAGGGTCGGGTGGCCGCGCTCGCCAAGCGAAAGGCTCAGGAACACCCCATTGCCGCCGTTGTGAACGTGCTGGGCGACGGTGGCGCCCATGGTGAAAACTGCGTCACCAGGGTGGGCCGCGATGGCCAGGATGGTGGATGACACGCGGTTGCTCCGGAAACGCACAAAGTATGAAGTGTAAAGGATGAAGTTATAAGAGCGGGCACTTCATACTTCACACTTCAGCCTTCAGACTTCTTTCTACTGCGGCACCACGGGCAAGATGAGCGCCGACGGGTGCTCGCGGTCGTGATAGATGGCGTTGGTGGCTTTCACCGTGCGTGACGACTGGGCCGCGCTCTCGCCCGCGTTCAAGTTGCGGTCGAAGCGCGGGAAATTGCTGCTGGAAACTTCCAGGCGCAGCTTATGCCCCGTCCGGAAGACGTTGGAAGTAGCCCACAGGTCGATGGTGAACTTGTAGGGTTCGCCGGGGTTCAGGAATTCGGGCTTTTCCTGTGAGTTGCGATAACGCGCCCGGAGGATCCCGTCTGTCAAGTTCTGAGCATAACCATTCGGCCAGACATCTACCAGCTTCGCCGTGAAGTCAGTGTCCACGGCGGAAGAGCTGGCGTAAATTTCCAGGCTGATGGGGCCGGTCACCTCGAAGTCTTCTTTGAAGGCAGGAGTAGTGAAGACCAGGACGTCGCTGCGCGCCTCAACCGGCCGCTGGTCAAAGGCGCCGGAAGGCTGGTGCTCGTTGTCGCAGCAGAGGCCGCCGCCGCGCGTGGGCACGGGGTCCATCGGATCGTAAACGTACTTATCGGGCGACTCGCTACCCGGGGAGACCGTGGTGAGGGCGCCGTCGCCGCTCAGGGTGTTTGCCTTGCCGCCGGAGTGGAGGTAGAAGCGCGTGCTGCGAGCGCGGGCCAGCGGCCAATCGTCTTCCTCCCGCCAAAGGTTCTTGCCCATCACGAAAATCTTTACGGGTTTCTCCTGGTCGATGCCGTTGGAGATTCCCCGCAGGAGGTTGTCGTACCAGCGGAGCATCAACTCGTCGGTGTCGCCCTTGGCGTCCGGTCCAAAATCAAGCTCGCCGGACTTTCCGTTGAAGGGGCCGTGGTACCACGGGCCGATCGTCAATCGCTGGCCGCGCCGGGCTGCGTCGCTCCCGCCGCGGGCTTTGATGCCCAGGTAGTTGCGGAGCGTTCCGCCCATGAAGATGTCGTACCAGCCGCCCACGTGGTAAGCGGGCACGAGGATTTTGGCGTGGTTGTCCTCAATGGACCACCGCTTCCAGTAGTCGTCATAGCTTGGATGCGCGAGCCAGTCGAGGAAGTAAGGCGCTAACCCCTCGGTGGTCCCCAGATTGAGGCAGGGGTAGCTCGCGAGAGGAAGGTTCCACATCCACATCGTGGCATTGGAGTTTCTCTGGACGCGATGATTGAGCGTGTCCTGGGCGAGGCCCGAGGTCCACGACTCGTTAAACCATTGCTCGAAGGCGCCGCCCTGGTAGGTCCACCCGTCGTGATAATTCGAAGCCGTGACCACCGGGAGAATGCCCGCCAGGTGCGGTGGCTGGGCGATGGCAGTGAGCATCTGCGTGGCGCCGACGTAAGACCCGCCGAACATGCCGACTTTGCCGTCGGAATACGGCAGCGCCGCGGCCCATTCCACCGTGTCGTAGCCGTCCTCGGACTCATGCTTGAAGGTGTACCACTCGCCGTCGGAGGTGTAACGGCCGCGGACGTCCTGGATGATGACGACATAGCCGCGGGCGGCGGCTCGGAGGCCGAGGTCCACGCCCCCTCGCTTGTCGTAAGGTGTGCGCTGGAGAAGCACCGGAAACTTGCCCTCCGCCTTGGGCCGGTAAATATCGGCGCGCAGGACGACGCCATCGCGCATTCTTGCCTCGACGCCGCGCTCCACAGTCACCTCGCAGGTATCGGCCGCAAAGGCTGTGGCGACCATCAGTCCCGCCGCCTCAATCAGCCAAGCCAGACTGCAAACCCTGAGCCAGAGAAGAATTCTGTTGCGCTTCATTGTGCACTCTCCTCAAAGACAGAGGATTATGAACGTCAGGGGGAAGCTTATCAAGATTGGCTTGTGATTTTAGACTTTTGAGAGGGGGACGTCGCCTTGCAGCACGGCTGAAGCCATCGTCACGATGGGCGCCTGCCAAGATGCGGGAGGGCGGAGCCTGCCAGATTTAACGTGGCAGGATAGAGCCGCTTCTACTCTGCGCCTTCATCCCCAGGCGGGAGGGGGGAGACCACCCAGAGCATTACGGCCCAAACCATCGAGGCGGTAGGGCGATGGGTGAGAGTTGAGAGAAGAAGGCCGAGGGAAGTTCCCGCCGCAGGGGCGGACTGTTCCAGAGATAACGGGTGGGCCACTCGGTCGCAAGCCTGCCGCCTACTCACCTTCACGGGCAGGCGGCGACTTCGCCCAGAGCGGCGAGCAACCGGTCAACTTCCTCGGCGGTGTTGTAGTGCACCAAGCCGATGCGCAGCATGCCGCCACTCGACTCGACCCCGAGGCGTTCTGTCAGGTTGAGCGCGTAGTAGTTGCCGTCCCAGGTAAAGATGCCGCGCTTGCCCAGCTCGCTTGCCAGCTCGAGCGGAGGGTGCCCGGCGATGCGTACGGCGACGGTGGGGGTGCGTTGTGCGAAGCGGGCCGGATCCGTGATGCCGTAAAAGGTGAGTCCGGGAATGGCCAGCAAGCCGGTGATGAGCCGCGCCGCGAGGCTGCGCTCATATGGGCGGATGGCCTCGTAGGCCGCCAGCAGCGCGGCGCGGCGGCCGGTGGCGCCGGGCGCGGCCCGTCGTCCCAGCTCGGCCAGGTAGTCAATCGCCGCCGTAACCCCCGCCAGCCCCTCGTGATTCTGCGTCCCGGTTTCCCAGCGGTCGGGAATCTGCTCGGAGGCGGGACGCACCTTGTAGGGGCGGAGGCGGGTGAGGTGCGCGCGTTTGCCGTAGAGCGCCCCCAGGTGGGGTCCAAAGAACTTGTAAGGGGAGCAGGCCAGGAAATCGCAATCGAGGGCGCGCACATCAATGGGGCCGTGCGGCGCATAGTGAACCGCGTCAATAAAGGCCATCGCCCCGGCGGCGTGGGCCAGGCGCACCACCTCGGCCACGTCGTTGATCGTCCCCACGGCGTTCGAGGCGTAACCGACGGCCACGAGGCGCGTGCGCCCGGTGAGCTGCCGCGCGAGATCGGCCATATCGAGCGTGCAATCCGCCGGGTTGATGTCCACGAAGCGAATGGCGCAGCCCCGCTCTTCGAGAGCCTGCCAGGGGGCGACGTTGGCGTCGTGGTCCAGCCGCGTGACCACCAGCTCGTCGCCCGGCCCCAGCTCCCGGCCGATGGCGCGGCTGAGGGCGAAAGTCAGTGTGGTCATGTTGGGACCAAAGACAACCTCGTCCCGGTCGCAGCCGAGCAGGTCGCCCATGGCAGCATGAGCTTCCGCGATCGTTTCATCGCTGCGCCGGCTGGTGGCAAACGCCCCGCGGGTGTTGGCATTCGAGTAAACCAGATAATCGCGCATCGAATCAATCACCCGCTGGGGCGCCTGCGTGCCCCCTGGCCCGTCGCAAAAGATCGCTGGCGAGCCGTTTACTTTTTGCGCGAGGGCGGGAAACTGCGCGCGGACCCAGGCAATGTCGAACGTCGGCATGGACGGCTCCTTGTCGCGTGGCGATTATGCGCAGCCGCGCGGCGGTAAGCAAGACGAAGTTAGGGAGCGCCTCTCTCCTGGAGGGTTTCCTGAGCAGGACGCCTGGCGACTCGCTGGCAGAGCCCGCCGCCACGACGGATTAGAGCGCGGAGGTGGCGCGACGTACTCCCGCCCACGAAAAGAACGGCAGGGCAGAGCCCTCTCCTCCCTGAGTTTCCTTGACGCTCCCCTGGGCCTACTATAGACTTCTTAAGTCGTAGTGGTCAGAGCGGAGAAACGATAAGTGAGAAGAGAAACCATCCTGACGGCTGTTGTATTTCTGGTGGTGGGCTTCCTGGCGGGTTACATCACCGACGCGCAGCTCAATTGGAATGCGCGGCAGAGGGCGGCCATGACCACAGGCCCCAGCCCCGAAATGCCCGGTGGCGGCGGACCCTCCAGCCCGGCCACCGGAGGCGCCATGCCCCGGGGGCTTCCGGAAGGGCATCCGCCCATTGACTCAGGGGCGGTGATTAAGGCCGTGCAGGAGCAGGCGGCACAGAATCCCCAGGATCCCCAGCCGCTCTTGAAACTCGCCAACTTTCTTTACGACCAGCGGCAGTACCAGCAGTCCATCGAGTGGTACCAGAAGGCGCTGCAACTTGACCCCAAGAACGTGAATGCCCGCACCGACATGGCAACTGCCTACTTTTATACCGGCCAGCCCCAGGAGGCCCTCAAGGAGTATCGTAAGTCGCTGGCGATTGACCCTTCCCACGGGCCGACGATGTTCAACATGATCGTGGTGAACCTGGAGGGGACCCACGACCTCGCCGCCGCGCAGCAGGCCTGGGAGAGGTTGCACAAGGTGAATCCCAACTATCCCGGCCTCGACAGCATGAAGCAGAGACTGGACGCCGCGCGCGCCTCCGGCGGCGCCGCCCCCCGATAAGGTCCAGGCATCTTTGCCGCTTGCGATGCCGTCAGACCCATTATGGCTCGTTTTTTAATCTACCTGTTCGATCTGATCGTCCTCTTCCTTGTGACGCGGCTGTTGAGCCGGGTGTTGAAGACCCTGTTTGGGGGGACGCAGGTCCGCTTTTCGAGTTCGGGGGGTACGCAGGCGCCGCGGGCGGACAGAGCTGAACCCGCATTGCAGGGCCAGACGGCTCGCGACCCTCTCTGCGGGATGTTTGTTTCGACGGAGCTTTCCCACAAGCTGGCGCAGGGCGCCGAGACGCTGCATTTCTGTTCTCGCGAGTGCCTGGAACGCTATCAGCGGGAATCCGCGAAGGTCTGAGCAAGTTGGGGAGTGAAACGTGCAAATCTTCCTTAGACTGCAACGGCGACAGGAAGCAGGATTATGGACTGCGGCAGTCCAGCGTGCCGGGAAAGATGGGAGCGCGGAGACCTCCCGCCGGGAGACGCCCCGCCGGGGCGTCTCTACAGAAGGGTGGTCGGTATTCAGGCAAGATCGAAAGGCTTGGCTGGCCTTTGCGGTGGCGCTGTTGGTGTTCGGCGCGGCCTCGCCGCTTCAAGCCTGGGGAGGAAAGGTTACGCTGGCGCGGAGGTACCGCCCCGGCCAGAAGGTGGTTTACCAAACGAAGATGCACACGCGCGCCACGCTGGAGTCCAATCCGCCCGGGCTCAAGGCGCTGCTTCCCCCGGTGCCCACGCAGATGACTGCGCGACAGCAGAACACCGTGACGGTCCGGGAGGTCCACCCCGACGGGGCTGCGGATGTCGAGAACCGCTTCGACGAATTCGAGTTTGAGTCCGACCTTCTCGAGCGCTTGCCGGAGGGCGCTCGGGATTCAGCGCAGAAAGCCCAGCAGGAATTCAGCCGGCAGGTGGTCGGGCAAACCCTGACCGTCCACTACGACCGGGAAGGGAAGTTGTTGGGGTTTGATGGCGCCGACGACGTGCTCCGCCAGTTGGATCCCCCGCTGCGCGAGCCGCTGCGACAAATCCTGCGGCTGTTCCTTGAACAGATGGGCGGAAACTCGCTTTTCCCGGACCACCCCGTCAAGCGGGGCGAAGAGTGGAGACGCCAACTCGCCACACCGCCCAGCGAAGAGTATCCCTTCACCACAGAGGGTGAGAGCACCTTGCGTTACGCCGGCAAGACCAAGTACCGCGGCGTGAAGGCAGCTATCATTGATTTCCGTTTTACCAATGTTCTGACACCGGCACTCGAGAACCTGCGCAAGGCCGGACCCCTGGCGCAGCTTGAGGCCCATGGCCTGGGACTCGACATCCGCATCAACGGCCAGGGCCAGGGCCGCGTGCTGGTGGCGCTGGACGACGGCCGCGTCCTCCAAAACCATGCCAGCCTTCACCAGGACATGAGCGCCCGCCTGAAAGGCCTGACCACCTCCGTGCCCCTCCCCGCCTCGGGACCCGTCACCCTAATGATCAAGTCCGAGACCGCCCTCGAGGTGGAGGGGGCAGGGAAGTAAATCCCAAAAGAAAACTCGTGGCCCACCGCGATTTCGCCGGAATTCTTTATTGACAACAAGACGAGCAATTCTATAATCAGGCTTAATCGTGAGGCGTCGCCGAAAGTTGCCAGTAGATAGATGAATCACCAGTCCAGCACGCCGCTGCCGGTGGTCTTGAGTATTGCGGGATTCGACCCGTCGGGAGGGGCCGGAATCGCCGCCGATCTGAAGACTTTTGCCGCGCACAACTGTTACGGCGTCGCGGCCATCACCACGCTTACCGTTCAGAACACCCAGGGCGTGAGTTCCATCCACCCGGTCCAGCCGGAGCTGCTGAAAGATTCCATCAACGCGCTCCTGGCGGATGGGCGCATCAAGGCCATCAAGATCGGTATGATCGGGAACCGCGCGAATTGTGAGGTGGTGCGCGAGATCCTGGATGCCAACGCCGCGCTGCCCGCCGTGCTCGATCCGGTTTTCCGCTCCGCGACCGGCGCGGAACTGATTGACTCCGGCGGGCTCAAATACCTCCGCGAGCACCTGCTGAGCCGCGTAGCGGTGGTGACGCCCAACCTGGAAGAGGTTGCGGCCCTCACGGGCCTTAAAGTTGAGAATGTGGAGGGAATGAAAGCGGCGGCTCAGAAACTCGTCGAGATGGGCGCGCGAGCCGTGGTGGTGACCGGCGGCCACCTCGACAAGGCCATCGACGTCTTCTTTGACGGCGCGGAACCACAGACCTTTGTCGGCGACCGCGTGAAGCCGGACAACACCCACGGCACGGGATGCACGTTCTCCTCGGCCATCGCCGCCAATCTGGCGTTGGGCCGGCAACTTCAAGACGCTGTCGTGCTGGCCAAAGCTTACGTCACCGAAGCCATCCGCAAGGCTTATGAGGTGGGCCCTGGCCGCCTCCCCCTGAACCACCTCTACCGCATGCAGCAGAACCCCCGCTTGATCGACCACGCCCCGGCTGTTCCCGAGCCGGTGCACTGAACTCAACACCCGAGCCACGCCGAGCAGAAGAAAACGCAACGTCCATGTCCATGGGCAGCGCTGTTAGCACTGCACACCTCATCCATCCTACACCCGCCAGGGCGAAGCGCATCAACGCGCGGAATAAAGTGCCAAGGCGAGGTTGTTAAGGTGGGATTCCGCTGGGGCCACCGCCTTGTCCGTGCGGGCCAGCATGCACGCGTCCACGGCCTCCAGGAGTTTCTGAAGTTCACGCTTCGTCCTGGAAATCGGGATGCTTAGCTCTTGAAGGAACTGTTCGTCAACCTGGTAGTGACCCTTTGGCGTTGGTCTTCGACCTGTAGTCAAAAGCTCTTGAGCGTAAGAGGAATTTAAGAAGGCGAGCAAATACCGAAATACGGTCACCCCCTTAACTTCATGGCTGAGCAGCTTGCTCAGGCGCTTGCGGAACTCGTCGAAAGCTTCTTTGGTGTTATCTGACACCGCCAGACAGAGGCACGAATCCTGGATGCCTATTCCCTTCTGGTCCAAGGCAAAGCGCACTTTAGGCGTTAGCCGAGGGGAGATGATCTTGGGTTGCCCGAAGATAATCTTAGCGTCGCGAGGCCGGTGAAATTCGTACCACTCCTTTCCTAAGTCGAAGATGCTGCGCTTCTCGAAAGTGCGGCCCGAGAGCTGGTCGTAAAATTTGAGTAGGTATTCAGCCGCCTTGGGGTATTTGACGATCTCCAAAGCATCCCGCCGGTGCTCAAGCAATCGCCTCACGCTGATGTAGTTCACGCCGTATTTGCGGACCCAGTCCTGCTCGAACTTATCGGCGTAGTGTTCAAAGTCCAGGGCATCGAGAACGGGTGGCTTCTTGCAAGTGAAGGCGGGGCGCCATCGGCCTTCCTTATCCGCGTGGTAGGGGTAAAAGATAACGTTGCCTCCCCACTCTGGCCGCCACGCCACGGTCTCCTGCCCTTTGATGATGGGAAAGAGGAGGGCTTTTTCCAAGCCAAGTTCCTCGGCCTGCGCCTCGGACATAAGGAAGATAGAGAGGCAATCCTCTCCCCCAACTGTGACGCCCTGGCTCGGTTCAAGCAATTGTGCGACTCGCGGCCACTCCGGGCATGTCCGAATCTTGAACTCCTTCGGGGCCAGCAGCCACCGCCCGCCTCCGTATTCGCGCAAACGCGAGAGCGGAAACTGGAAAGCCGAGATGAAATCCTGCTTCAGTGGCTCCCCCGACTTCTCGACCAATTCCAAGCAACGGCGCACTACGGCGACAACTTCTTTGCGGCGAGTAGCCTTGTCGATCCCTTTCGGCCAGGATTTCTTCGAGCAAAGCAAAACAACCGCTTTTTCGTCCTCATAAGCGGGCCGCTTTTCAAAGACGGCGATGCACGGGATATTCATTGCCCCAAAGAAAAGCTGCCCGAAGGGATTCAGGTCAATCAGGTACCGGAGACTTGCCTGCTCAGCCAGCTTGCGACGGAGACCCTTGATTTGGATAGGTTCGCCACGAACGTATTCTGTGTGAGGAGCTGCCCATTCTTTGTCAATGAAGCTTCCCTGGGTAACCAGGGCGACGGTTCCCCCAGACCTCAAAAGCTTTAATCCCCGGTCGTAGAAAAGTCCATAGATGTCAAGCTTCCCTGTGTAGGTATCGGGGTATTCCTTGGAGAGCTGGGTTTTGTAATGCTCGTCGAAGATCGGGGCGAGTCGGCCCTTGAGAATTCCTCCCCAAGGCGGATTTCCGACAATGAAGTCAAATTTCAGTTCGGCCATCTGGCGATAACGTTCGCGGGCGTGGCGGCTCGCTTGGATGCGAGAGTTAACAGGTAGGTCGAGCTCTCGTTGCCCCGCGTTCTCGCCGGGCGTTAAAAGGGAATTGCTCGTGAAGACTGCCACGTCCAGGCGAAATGTCTTTCTTTGCCTTCGCACCTGGGCGTAGAGCGGCAGCACGGCAAAGACGAAGTTGATGTACGTAAGGAACGCGGCGAAAGGATGAATGTCAATCGCGTGGATGTTTTGGGCAACATTCTGCAGGAGCGAATGAGCCCTCTCCCAACCCGGGATATCGCGGGCGTGGAGAGTGCTGTGACAGGTTTGTGCTTTGTCATTCAAGTGCAACAAGAGCCGTTGCAGCGCGCTGACAACGAAAGCTCCGGAACCCGATGCCAGATCGATCAAAGATTTCTGACAGAGTCGTGGGGCGGCTGGTTTGTAGTTGGCGTAGTCCAGCGCAAGATCAACAAGCTCCTGGGGGGTGTAGAACCCGCCCAATTGCTGGCGTTCTTCCTCGGGGAGGTAGTGCTGATAGATATCCCTCCAAATATCCAAATCCACTCCTCCCAGGTCGTACACGCTCAGCAAGCGCAGCAGACGCTGGTTAGCCGCTGCCATCTGATCATCAAAAGACTGCAGCCGTTCGAGCTCGGTCTCTGTCAGCAGCTCGCGGTGAACCACGCGCCACCAATCGAATTCGCCCGATTCGTATACACTTGGCGCAAAGCCCGCCATCTCCGCGCGTAAGGCTTCGATAACAGCTAGAGAAAGCGGCTCGCTTCGTGGCGTAATGCGGGTTGAGGTTTCCGTTGGGGCGAGTATTGGCTGGAGCGCTTCTCCTGAGATCTTCTGATCAAAGATCTGCTGATCTTCGCCAATGCGGTAGAGCAGAAGACGCGCCACATAGACGTGCGCAGTCTGCGTCGCGTAATTGCGGATGGCCTCTTCGTAAAGTGGCCAGAGGAGGTCAAGACGTTTTTCAGGAGTGGACTTCTTCTTTCTATATTCGGCGTAAAGCGACTCCGCTACCCCTATCGCGGTCTCCCTTGGAAAGCCAAACTCTGTAGTAAACAGGCGGACTAGTTTGTCGGCAGACCTGTCTTCAGCGGCCAAGAGTGTTTCGACTCTTCTGTGAAGAGACTCGGGAGGCGTGACGTAGCTGCGCTCGCACCACAGTTGGAACGACGCTCGGCAGACAGCCGCGACGTCTGGCCCTGCCTCACCTGCCCTGAAACGGCTGAACATGCTGAAGGAGAGCTGCCGGAAGTCAGCAATCTGATCCCGCAGCGCGCCGCTGAAGGATTCGATAAAGTGGGGCTTGTCGCGCGTCAGCCTATGCCGATGCGTACCCGGCGCAAGTATCCGGGTGAGATCGAGGTAGAGGGCAGGCTGAAGAGGTGCAAAGAATTCTTCGGCCTGCGCGGCAGAGGCATTGTTGAGGGCCAACTCGTAGTGCCTACCGACTTTGTGGCGGACGCCGAGATCCTCAAAAAGGGCGGGGGCATGCCCCGGCCCAACATCTTCGAAGTGCCCTGGTGTGATTTCTTCCTGATCTGTGAGGGCGGCATGGATGTCAAAACGCTCCCAATAAGACCCATTCGTCAGGTAAGCATGCCGCAAACTGGGGTAGTGTCTCAGACGCGCAAGAAAGGCTTTGTATTCAGCCTCGCTAGTGATGTGCCCTGGCTCTTTTGTTTCTATGGTAACGACGGGCTGGTCTTGAGGGTTTAGGAGCCGGATATCGAACTTCTCACCTGATAAGATAAACTCTGGGGGCCAACCTAAAACCTTCTCCAGTAGTGCTTCGCACAGGCGACCCCGGAACGGCCGCTCTCCACCCTCGCCTGGGACCTGCATTCGTGCCTTGCTTCGGCACCAATCCAAAATATCGTTGAGCGCCGAGAGAATTCTCTCGCCATTCGAGGGGTTCATGAGTTGCAGTATAGACGCGCTCCGCCATCTCCTCAATATAATCCTTGAAGGCCGGCCAGCCCCCATAGGCCTTCTCAGGTCTGCGAGCTCGCCGGACTGAACTTACCGATCAGGTGAGATGATCTTTCAGCTTCTTTCCCACGCTCTCCAGGATTTCCAGCGCGCGGGTCAATTCTTCTCGGGTGTGGATGGCAGTGACGATGGTGCGGATGCGCGCCTTGCCCTATAAATGGATTCGCATTCTCTATCGCTGTTGGAAAGACCACACCCCTTACGACGAGCCACGCTACCTTCGGTCTCTGCAACCCCGCGCTTCGCCGCTGTGGGCAATCCTGGCGTTCTCGCCACCCCACAGCCGCCAGGCACAAAAGGAGCGATGACACTTGACAAGCCGCCTCAGATGTCTCTCCCGCCGCGGCGGGAGAGGGGCTGTGGTGAGGGGGTCCCGCTCTGCGGGACGGGACAGGTAAAACCCCGCCCTTCCGTTTCACCCCGGAGGGGTTTCTCAGCGCCCTGATAGGGCTTGCGAACCAACTGCTTGCCTCAACCATCCCTATCGCCCGGAGCACGATGACGCCGCAATCTGCGGTAGAATGCAGCAGAAGAATCCTGAAGCGGAAGGTATATCCCATGGCTTCCCAGATTCGCATCTCCGCAAAAGGCCTTGGCTCAATTGCCCTGCCACAGTTCTGCCCGCGCTGCTTTTGGATCCGCCTGCACGTCCAAGATAAACTTCCCTATCAGATTTTCCCCGGCATCTTCAGCTCGATCGATTCCTACGGAAAGCGCTTGGTGCACGGCTGGTTCGATCGCCACGGAAGCCCGCCCCCCTGGTTGTCTTCTCTGGGAGAGATAACCGGCTACCGCCATCCACCGCACTTTTCGAAATTCAATGTACTCCACCCCGAGACTTCGGTGCTCCTCAGCGGCGCGCCGGATGGCATATTGATGCGAGGCGACAAGTCTCATCTGATTGTTGATTACAAAACGGCAAAGTTCACCGAAAAGCAAGATGAGTTGTTCCCGATGTACGAGGTGCAATTGAATGCCTACGCCTATATTGGCGAGCGTTGCGGACTTTCTCCGGTTTCGGGGCTGGCTCTGATCTATACCGAACCCATTACCGAGGAGAGCGCGGCGAAGAAAGATGCGAACGTCACCAGGGATGGATTCGTCATGGAGTTCAGCGCCCATATCCTTCCGGTGCAGTTAACCCCCGATGTGGCGCCGAGACTCCTGCGGAAAGCCCGAGATATCTATGACCTCGAACACCCGCCTCAAGCCTTGCAAGGATGCAAAGACTGTCCCTTGCTAGATACCCTCCTTACGGTGGCCGGGAGCTAATTACGCGGCCCGGCTCAACAGGTGCTGAGGAGGCAAGTCGGCTGTAGGGACGCGCGGGGTGGGCCCCGAGGTGAGATCTTGCCGCGCTATGGGGCGGGGCGGGCGCCCATATTCCGACATTTTGGCCCCTCCATAGGGGCGCATGTCATGCGTCCGGAGGGACGTAATTACCGAAAGCGGGAGCGCTCCGCGCTCCCCCCCCAAGAACCACCCGACAGCTTCCTGGAATGCCCCCGGGAGGCGCGGGAAGGCCCCTGGCGCGCCTTCGCTCGATTGGCCTATTCGGATAGCCTATTCCGAATTCGGAGGGGCCTTAAAACGCCCGGCAGGGCGGTTGCGAGCCCAAAAGGACTTTTTGTCCTTCCTGGCCGAAATCGGCCACCAGTTGGCCGAATTTAAGCAGACAAAATGACCTAGCAAGGAGAGCCCTCCAAATCTCTGCCGATAAGCCCCGCGATATCATGGAGATACGCGCCTGATGGGTCGGGAGCCGTTTGGCAAGTGGCATGCCTCTACTCGGTTGGACGCAAGTGTGAAGCTCGAAAGTGCAGGATCGAGCGAGGTGCGCCATGAAAACCAGAATCTTCGCAATGACGCTCGCAATCTTTGCCCTGTGCCTGTTGGCTCCCCGGTCGGTGCAAGCGGAGGAGCCCACGCCGGGCGTGGCACGCGTCAGCCTGATTCACGGCGAAGTCTCCACCATGCGCGGCGATTCCGGCGACTGGGTGGCGACCACGGTGAATGCTCCCATCGTCGCCGGCGACAAGATTTCGGTCGGGGCGCGCTCCCGCACCGAGATCCAGCTCGACTACGCCAACATCCTGCGTCTGGACCAGCGCAGCGAGGCGAAAATCGCCGAGCTCACGCGCACTCACATTCAGGTCCAGGTGGCTACTGGCCTCGTGAACTTCACCGTCCTCAAAGGGACCGAGGCCGAGGTGGAGATTGACACGCCCAACATGGCCGTGCACCCGCTGGGCGAAGGAAGTTACCGCCTCCAGGTGAATTCGCCTTCCGACACCGAAGTCACGGTGCGCAAGGGCGAAGCGGAGGTTTCCACCCCCCAGGGCAGCACGACCATCGAGAAGAACCAGGTCATCTACGTGCGGGGCACCGACAACCCGGAGTACCAGATTGCCAAAGCCGCCCACAAGGATGAATGGGATGAGTGGAATGGCGACCGTGACCACCAGGTCCGCGATGCGCAGAGTTGGCGCTACGCCAACCGTTACTATACCGGCGCGGAGGACCTGGATCAGCATGGTCACTGGGTCCGCGTGCCCGACTACGACTGGTGCTGGACGCCTTACGTGGATTCCGGCTGGGTGCCTTATCGCGATGGCCGATGGCTCTGGGAGCCTTACTGGGGATGGACCTGGGTTTCCTATGAGCCCTGGGGCTGGGCGCCTTACCACTATGGTCGCTGGTTCTATCACGGGGATTCCTGGTGCTGGTGGCCCGGCTACGGTAATGGCGGTTACGGCTACGGTGGTTACGGCGGCTACTACCCAACCTGGGCGCCCGCCTACGTCTCCTTCCTGGGATTCGGTTTTGGCGGTCGCAACTGGGGCTTCGGCTTCGGTTTCGGCTTCGGCTCCATCGGCTGGTTGCCCCTGGGCCCCTATGACAGGATCAGCCCGTGGTGGGGCTACCACAACAGCTACAACGTCGTCAACATAACGAATATAACCAATGTGAATAACATTACGAACGTGACGAACGTAAATAACATCCACACGCACACGTTTGTGCGGAATCCGGGGGCGGCGTATGCCTCGAACGTGCAGGCGGCGCTCGCCAACCCCAATGTGCGGCGCGCCGTGACCACGGTCTCGACGGAGGACTTCGTCCGAGGCCGCGTGCCTCGCAACTTCCAGGGCGTGGACGCCACGACGCTGCGCCAGGCCCAGGTGGTGCAAGGAACCCTGCCCGCCGTGCCCACCCGCGAAAGCTTGCGGCCCGTTGACCGGCCCGTCCCGCCGAGCGGGACCGCCGCCCGGCCACAGACTCCTAACAACGAGCGCTTCTTCAGCAAGCGACCCATCCCGCCGAGCGGGACCGGGCCCATGCCCTTCAACGAGCGCGCGGCGGAAATCCAGCGGATGGTGCAGACCCATAACCCGCTCAGCGCGGCGAACCCGCTCCCGCAGAGCGGGACCACTGGCCAGGCCAACGCCAACACCGGCCGGTCGGGAATGACCCCGAATCCTGCCACGAGCTCGGAACGCTTTGCAGGCAATGCCCAGCGCCAGCCTGCTCAACCGGCCTTGGGGAGTCTCAACCGTCCGGGGATGGGCGGCACGCAGCCAAACGTTACGAACAATGCGGAGGCTCAGGTCACGCGACCGGCTGCGAACGCGCCGGCTGGCGGCAGCGGCGTGATGCCGGAAACTCCCGCAGCTCGAAACGAAACGCCTGGGACGCCGCGCGGGCTTCCGGTCGGGGTGCCAGGCGCTGGCTCGCCCTTCCAGCGATTCGGCCAGCCGGGCGTGAACGGCGTGCCACGCACAAACCCCGCGGCCAACCCTGCGGTTCAAGATGAAATCGCGCAGAGGGCCAACGCCGGAGCTTCCCAAAGGACGGAAACTCCGCCGGCCCCACCCGCGCCCGCCCCGCAAGTTCAGCGGCCCTGGCAGCGGTTTGGCACGGGGAGCGCTCAACCCGGCCCGGCAGTTCGGCCAGGCGTCGCCGCAACACAAGATCGGCCGGCGCCGACCTCGCGCCCGGTCCCGCAGAGCGGGACTCCACAACCCTCCGTACCTCCCGCGGCGCCTGGGGCCACTTCGGCGGCATGGCAACGCTTTGGTTCGGCAAGACCCGCACAGGCGGGAGCAGTGCCCGCCAACGCTCCCCCGCAGAGTGGGGCCAACGCTCCCGCTCGGCCCAGCGCGAGCACGACGGGGCCGCAGCCCCGCACCAGGCCTGCGCCTTCAACTGACCGTTCGAACCCGCAGCCTTCCGCTGCGGGAACCCGCCGCGAGCCCTGGCCAGCCGCGGTGAACGTGCCCGGCTCGACCCCGTCCCGCAGAGCGGGAGCAACCCCCCAGGCCGTTCAACCGCCCGCCGTTCCGTCCGACCAGGGGGGATGGCAGCGATTCAATTCGCAACCTCGCCCGGCCCCACAGAGCGGGGTGGACAGCAACCGAGCGTTCTCCGCTCCGCGCTCCGAGCCCTCTTCGCCGGGTTGGAATCGCTTCCCGTCGCGCCCTGAGGGCGCTCCCTCGGGGAGAAGCTTGGGCGGGGGTTCCCCGGCGCCACGAAGCTATGAGCGCCCGCCTCTGGAGCTTCGCAAACCCATCGTCACGGAGCGGCCTGCTGCCCCGCGTTCCTACGGAGGCGGCGGGGACCGCGGTTGGTCTGCTCCTTCGGGCGGGGGCCGCAGTTACTCCGCGCCCTCGGGCGGAGGCGGCCGCAGTTATTCCCCTCCCTCGGGCGGAGGAGGCCGTAGTTATTCCGCTCCCTCGGGCGGCGGAGGCCGTAGTTATTCCGCGCCCTCGGGCGGAGGCGGCCACAGCGCGCCGGCGCCCTCCGCTCCGCGCGGAGATGGGACTTCGCACAGCAAGCATTAGAACTCTCCTGCAAGCCGTAAGGGGCAGCCGCCCGCACCTCGACTCAAGGCGCGCAGCGACTGCCCCTCCTTCCGTTAGCCGCCCAAAAACCCAGATTGCCTTCCATCACCCTAAGAGGTGTCTCGCTCTTTCAGGGGGTCAGTATGCCACCTGCCACCTATCGTTTTCCGTCTTCCGTCTTCGGCCTTCAGCCTTCAATCGCCCGATGAGCCGATGACTCAGTGATTCAATCCCCTCAATCTCCAATCGTCAATCTTCAATCGACAATCCCCAGCCCCCAGCCCCCAGTCCCTCGGTTCTTCTGACTTCTGTCTCCTGTCTCCTGTCGTGCCTTCCCCACCTGCCACCTACCGTTTTCCGTCTTCCCCGTGCATCATTCAGCATTCAGAATTCACCATTGTGCCCCCAGCCCCTAGTCCCTAGCACCCAGCACCTGTCTTTATCCCCTTGCCTTGCCCCCCGAGTAGTTGTATACGGGAATGGTAGCAGGGCGGTAATCCGCGCGGGCGGCGCATCGCGGCTTCGCCGGGACAGTGGGTAGATTCTCTCTTGTTTTCCAAGAGAGATTTCTCTTTTGAAGCGGCGTAGCGCGGAGTTGGTCCGCAATTCTGCGGCCCTATACGCAGGCTGGCGCAGAGCGCAGCTCTGCGGCCGAGGAACAAGAGTTGCTTCAGGCGAGCCGGTCCATTCTGAGAACCGATGAGTCATTGAGGTAGTAGAACCGAAAGCTCGACCACGGCCATTGCTCGGGCGAAGCCACCAAGCCGCACTTCACTGGATTACCGTGCATGTAATTCAGCTTCTCCAGCCGTTTCTTCTCGCTGTAAACCCCGAACGGATAGTAGCGGCGCTGCCAAACTCGAAACTGCGAATCGGCGTGGACGGTCGGCGGCAGGCGTAATCGGGCCAGCATCTTCTCGCACCAGGGAACACGTTGATTCTCGGAAAGCGCCGAAAGGATGCGCTGGGCCGTGCACTTCTTGAGTTCCTGCATGATCAGGCTGGTGCTCTCGGCGGGTTCAGGCTTGATGAGCAAGTGAAAATGGTCCGGCATGAGGACCCAACCGATCAGCAGAAATCCCATCTCCGAGCGAAGCTGCTCGAGGACTTCGACAAAGCTCCAGCGGAACCGATCACTCGCAAAAAGCCTGGCGCGGCGATATGTGCTGCTAGTCAGGAATTGCAGCTGACCGGGGGCAAAATGGCGCTTGAAGGTGGGCATGTCCAGCGCTAATGTATCACGCCGAAACGCAGAGCCGCGCTCTGCGCCAGCCAGCGAGGATTCGTGCTATGAGCCACAAGAATCGCATAACTTTGGTGCGCTCGGCTATTCTCTCATTCCTGTTGCTTGCTACGATGGCCGAGGCTCGTATGGTGGCGCAGGCGGGGCCTGCGGCTGGAAAGGCGCAGGAGCAACCGAAGGCATCACCCGCGGGCGAAACTGTAACCTGCCGAGTGCTGGACACCTGGGCGGTCGAAAAGATGGGCGTGGCGCTGGCCCTTTTTCACCAGTCGGACAAGGCCGACGCAACCAAGCTCGCGGAACTGCTTCGCCATCGCGACGGTGCTCGGGTTGAGTTTCAGACGCCCGATGGCTGCTGGCATGAGGCGCGCGTGTTGCGCCTGAAGGCGTGCTTCGGCCGCGGCTTGCTTGTTTTCCCCGCCGCAAGCGCAGCCCTCGCCCCCCGCGAAAAGTTTCGGCTGCGGTTTCCAATCGAAAAGGGCTCGCTCTAATTCGAAGCGCGTAGCCACGGCGGACGCTCCTGTGTCCCATTACCCTGATCCTCATGTACAATGGCTCCCATGGCAGGACGCCTGAAGCTTTTGACAAAGACGACGGCGCCCGTCGCGGAGATCGAACTCATCCTCCGCGCCGAGCACTCCGACCCCTTCCACGTGCTGGGAGCGCATCCCGTGAAAGTAGACGGCAAGCCGGCCGTTGCCATCCGCGCCTTCCTGCCGGGCGCCGCTCAGGCCTGGGTGCTGCGAGCTCCGGATGGGGTCTTCCCGCTCCAGCGCATTCATGCCGAGGGTTTCTTTGAAGCGGTATTCCCGGACGAGACGCAAGTCTTCCCTTATCGCCTGCGGGTGGAATACGCGAGCGTGCTGGAGTTTGAAGACCCCTATCGGTTCCCTCCCGTCCTCTCCGACTTTGATCTCCACCTGATTGGCGAAGGCACGCATTACAAGAAATACGAAAAGCTGGGGGCGCACCTCGTGGAGATCGACGGCGTCAGCGGCGTGGCGTTTGCCGTGTGGGCTCCCAATGCCAGGCGCGTGAGCGTGGTGGGTGACTTCAACAACTGGGACGGCCGCCGGCACCCCCTGCGCGTGCGTGGGGACTCCGGCGTCTGGGAACTTTTCATCCCCGGCCTCGCCGAGGGTGAAATCTACAAGTACGAGATCCGAGGACGCGACAATGATTACCTGGGACTGAAGGCAGACCCTTTCGCCTTCTATTCCGAGTTGCGCCCCAAGACCGCTTCCATCGTGCACGACATCAACCGCTACACCTGGCACGACCAGGAATGGATTGACCAGCGTCCGCTCCGCCAGGGGCTGGGCGCGCCCATCTCGATTTACGAGGTCCATTTCGGTTCCTGGCGGCGCGTCCCGGAAGAAAACGACCGCATGTTGACCTACCGGGAACTCGCCGAGCAACTGGTGGACTACGCCCGCCAGATGGGCTTTACGCATCTCGAACTGCTGCCCGTTATGGAGCACCCACTGGATGAGTCGTGGGGTTACCAGACCACGGGTTACTTTGCCCCGACCAGCCGGCACGGCACGCCGGAAGACTTCATGTACTTCGTGGATTACTGCCACCAGCACGGTGTGGGCGTGATCCTGGACTGGACGCCCGCGCATTTCCCCGGCGACGCGCACGGCCTGGCGTACTTTGACGGCACGTACCTTTACGACCATGCCGACCCGCGGCGGGGCGAGCAAAAGGACTGGGGCACGCGCGTCTTTAATTACGGCCGCAACGAGGTGCGCAGTTTCCTGTGGAACAGCGCGCTTTATTGGCTGGAGAAGTATCACGTCGATGGCCTGCGGGTGGACGCGGTGGCCTCCATGCTTTACCTCGACTACTCCCGCAAGCACGGGGAATGGATTCCCAACCCGTATGGCGGCAACGAGGACCTGGACGCCATCGACTTCCTCAAGCGCTTCAACGAACTTGCCCACCAGCATCACCCCGGCATCCTGACCATCGCCGAGGAGTCCACGGCCTGGACGGGCGTCTCGCGTCCCACTTATCTGGGCGGATTGGGCTTCAGCCTGAAGTGGAACATGGGCTGGATGCACGACACGCTCCTCTATTTCTCCAAAGACCCCATCCATCGCAAGTACCATCACCACAACCTCACCTTCTCACTGCTCTACGCCTTCAGCGAGAATTTTGTCCTGGTCCTTTCCCACGACGAAGTGGTGCACGGCAAAGCTTCGTTGCTCTCCAAGATGTCAGGGGACACCTGGCAAAAGTTCGCCAACCTGCGCGCGCTCTACGGCTACCTTTGCGGCCATCCGGGGAAAAAGCTGCTCTTCATGGGCGGGGAGTTCGGCCAATGGCGGGAATGGCATGAGGGCCAGAGCCTGGATTGGCACTTGCTCGACTATGAGCCCCACCGCAAGCTTCAGCAGCTCGTCGCCGACCTGAACCAACTCTACCGCGCCGAGCCGGCGCTCCATGAAGTCGATTTCGAATGGAAGGGGTTTGAGTGGGTGGATTTTCACGATAGCGACAACTGCGTCATTGTCTTTCTGCGGCGCGCCCGCAACCGCGATCAGCACCTGGTGTTTGCCTGCAACTTCACCCCCCTGCCGCGCTGCGGCTATCGCCTGGGCGTGCCGGAAGCGCGCTTCTACCGCGAGGTCCTGAATACCGACGCCACGAAATATGGCGGTAGCGGTGTGACCAACGCCCTGGGCCTTCCGGCCATCTGTCAGCCCTGGCAGAACCAACCTTTCTGCCTGGAACTCACCTTGCCACCCCTGGCCGTCGTCATCCTGAAGCCGGAAGGAGGAGGCTAGAAGCTGCGGATGGAAGCCCGGGCTGTTCGGGGTACTGGTGAGCGGCTCAAGACCGCCGGGTGACCGAGTCGGAGCGTTGCAGTAATCCGTACGTCGCCCGCGCCTTTCCAAGCGGTTTGTGTTTCTTTCCTTTGTGGTGCAGTAAGCGTGAAATGGGCGCAAAGATTTCGGACACCAGCCCGGAAGCGGAACGTGTACAGATCGAGATCCTGCGCGCGCTGCAGGAGGCTGGAACAACGGGCACTACGGCAGGCGGCTAGGCACACCAAACCACGGCGCGGCCTGGGTTCTCCTTCAGCAAGAGAACCACGGCGAATCGTCAGCCCACTTGATTATTGACTCCCCGCTAACCGAGATAGCGACTTTCCCCCGCAAGTGCGAGAGAATATCCCCATATGCTTTGGGGAATCGCTTTCCGCAGGAGGCGCGGCAGAGAGCCTTCTCGGACCGTGGCGCCGGGAATGTGCCTGCTGCCTGTTGCCCTGGTTCTTGTCCTGGGGCCCGGGGCACTGGTAAAGCATTTGTCGCCCTTCGTCCCCGCCCAGGGAGAGAGCAACCTGCCGACCGTCCAACCCCAACAGCCGCACGACCAAGCCCTCCTCATCACCGTGGTGGATGAAAATGCGGTTGCCGTCCCATCCGCGCGCGTGATTCTCGAAAAGGTTCAGCCTCCCGGCGTTCTGAAAGGGGAAAGCAATTACGCCGGGCGCTACGAATTCACCAATCTCCTTCCCGGCTCTTATCACCTGCGTGTGGAGAAGGAGGGGTTTTACGCTGTCGTCCAGAACGACGTGGCCGTAGGAGAAGTCGAGAGCCTGGAAATCACCCTCAACCACGTGCGGGAGTTCACGGAGGTTGTCAACGTGGTCTACTCACCTCCGGCCATCGACCCGGCAAAAGTCGAGGCGAGTGAAACGTTGAACAGCCAGGAGATCATCAACGTACCTTACCCCGTGGCCCGCGACATCCGCTACGCCCTGCCCTTTCTGCCCGGAGTGCTCCCGGATGCCTACGGACAGATCCACCTGGACGGCTCTTCCACGCGGCAAATCTTCGACCAGCTCGACGGGTTTAATATCACGGATCCGGCCTCCGGCTTGTTCAACATGCGGGTGAGCGTGGACGCGCTTCGCTCCGTGGAGGTGCAGAGCAGCCGCTACCCTGCCGAATATGGCAAAGGCTCGGGCGGCGTCTTGAGTCTAAGGACCGGCATGGGCGACGACCACCTGCGCTTTTCCGCAACTGATTTCTTCCCCTCCCTCCAGAGCCGAAAGGGTATTTACATCAATACCTGGACGCCGCGCGCCAGCGTTTCCGGGCCATTGCGAAAGGGGAAAGCCTGGTTCCTGGAGGCTGCGGACGGCGAGTACAATTTGAATATCGTCAAGGAACTTCCGCCCGGCGGCGACCGAAACCCCGTCTGGCGTCTCAGCAACCTCTCCAAAGCGCAAATCAATTTGACTCCGGGGAATATCCTCACGGCTGGTCTTCTCGTCAATCGCTTTAACGCCGAGCACGCCGGCCTGTCGCGCTTCACCCCGGTGGAGACCACGGTGAATCAGAGCGAATCCGCCTATCTTCTCACCTTGAGAGACCAGGCGCTTCTCGCCAACGACACGCTGCTGGAAGTGGGGCTGGGCGTGAGCCGGTTCCGCAGCGAGTTTCAGCCCCTCGGCGACCAGACTTACGTCCTGCACCCGGAAGGCACGAGTGGGAATTTCTTCGAAACGGCGTGGGGGCGCGCCAGCCGCCTTCAGGGCATCGTCAATCTCATCCTCCCTCCCCGCCAATGGCTGGGCCGGCACGAATTCAAGCTGGGAACGGACCTGGATCGGGTGACGGTCCATCAGACCGTGGAGCGAAACCCCGTTCTCATTCTCCGCGAGGATGGCACGCTCTCCCGCAAGATCGCCTATGCGGCAAGCCCCGCCTTCACCCGGACCAATTTTGAGGTCAGCGGGTATGCCCAGGACCGCTGGTCCCTCTCCCCCCGCTGCCTGCTGGAGCCCGGCGTGCGCTTCGATTGGGATGAGGTGGTGCGCGACCCGGTGCTCTCGCCCCGCCTCGCTTCCACCCTTCTCCTGCGCCGCGACGGTGATACCAAGCTCGCCTGGGGCGTCGGCATCTATCACGACGCCACCAACCTGGATTTCCTCACCCGGCCGCAGACCGGACGGCGCGTTGATCTCTTCTACGATCCCAGCGGGCAGGCGCTGGCGCGGCCACCCGTGGAGACTTCGTTTTTGGTGAATGAGCAAGCACTAAAACAGCCGCGCTTTCTGAACTGGAGCATGGGACTCGAGCGCAAGCTGCCTACCTCGATTTACCTCCAGGTGCAGTTTGTGCAAAGGCGCGGCCGCAGGGCATGGACTTTCCTCAATCGCGGCGCCGCCCGTCCCGACCAGTTCAGCGGCCGGTTCGAGCTAGGAAATGAGCGGCACGATCGCTATGACGGGCTGGAAGTCACCCTGCGCCGAACCTTCAAGGGCAACCATGTGGCGTTTGCTTCCTACACACACTCGGCAGCCCGTTCCAACGCCGTCCTCAATTTCAGCATTGATAATCCCCTCTTCAGCCAGCAGGCCGGAGGCCCCCTCCCCTGGGACTCTCCGAACCGCTTCATCTCCTGGGGCTTCCTGCCCCTCCCCTGGAAGTTCGATCTCGCCTATTCCCTGGATTGGCGCGAAGGCTACCCGTTCTTAGTCGTGAACCAGGACCAACAGCTTGTGGGATCACCGGGCTCGCATCGCTTCCCCACTTACTTTTCCCTCAACCTGCAGGTGGAGCGGCGCCTCCACCTGCTGGGCTATCAGTGGGCCCTGCGCGCCGGCTTCGACGACTTCACCAACCGGCATAATCCCGGCGCGGTCGATAACAACGTAGACTCGCCGCATTTCCTCAGCTATGGCGCCTTGCAAGGTCGCGCGCTCGTCGCCCGGGTGCGGCTTCTGGGACGGAAATAGTGATTCACTTGTGGCGGCACATCACCGCCAGCCAAACCCGGTGGCAAGGCCAGCTTGCGCTTGCCTCTCTGTCGCTATTTCAGGTAGTCAACTATGGCTTCTGCCACCTCTCCGAGGTTACGGTTTCCAAACCGAACCGCGAGACCTAGTACCTCCCGGCGGTGCAAAGGGTTGGAAGATGCAACAGCCGTGAGTCGAATTTTCCCCTCTGTATGCGGGGGGATAGTAACGGGATCAGCCTTTTGTACTTGCCACCCCGACGGGGCGCGCAGTTCCGCCGACGCTTGGCGGGGAGATCCGGCATGGTTGTAGACCCTGGCTTCGATGGTCACAAGTTGACGTGGTAGGATGAATTGCCGATACGGATAAGCGCGGACCCAAGACGGGTCCAAGCCGAAATTCGGGTCATCCCAGGGAAACATACCGGAGAAAAGCACTCGGCGTTCTTCAAGCAGCTTGAGACCTTTCTCCATATATTCATCCGAGTACGGCAGCGGGCCCCAATGTGAGGCAACCAGCATGTCGGGTTTCAGTTTCAGCAGCAGTCGGAAGCATAGCTCATAGCCGGGTTCGTCTTTTCCCAGGAGGTTGCGGTTGTGGCTGCAGTAGTCGTCAATGCCGAAATCTGCGAAGGAGTCGCCAGTCATGAAGATTCGCGTCCCGTCATGTTCAATGAGCAGGCCGTCATGAAAGATCGTCTGTCCGGGGAAATAATATGCGGTCATCTTGTAACCCTTCCAATTGATGACCTCTCCTTCTGAAAGTGGGTGGTCCACGTGGATGCTCTCTGGCGTTAATGCCGGCATTGAGTATGCATAGGGGTTTTCGAGAACGTCTTGTACTTCCTTCTGAGCGTATAGCTTTGCGCCGTATATATGCCGAACCGCATTGATTGATTGAACGTGATCATCGTGGTAGTGGGTAATCCAAATGCTGTCGATTCCCTTGATGGTCCCGTTCCTTTTTAGCTGGGCGAGAGTGTCGAGCAAGGGATAAAACCCACAATCAAGCAAGAAGATCGTTCCGTCATCGGCCTTGAGATACCAAGAGGTGGACGTGGCGAAATGAAGCCATGAAGGCGCTTTGGGTACAGGGAGCGCCGGGAGCATAGGCACTTCAAAATCCGGAGGAGGGCTGGATTTGTCGGGAACATCGTCGAAGTCTCCAGTGAAGTAGATGCGCCAGGCCGCAAGGGTTAGATAATTCGCCATGGCTTGATGGATGTTTTTATTCAACTTGACGACGGCATCGGTGGGATCGTGCATTACGACACCATGTGACGGCACCAGCATCGCGGGTCTGTGGGAAAGGACCACATCCAGACTCTTGAGCAGATCCGGTGCAGCCCCGCCGAAACCCCAATAATCACCCCTCATTCCCGGAAACCGCTTTTGCAGCATGTAGAAGTTCCAAAGCTGTCCAGGACCGTAGATCAGATCTCCCGTGAAAGCGAGCTTCTTCCCATCGACATCCACGATGTAAGAGACGCTGCCGTCTGTGGGGCCGGGAGTCGGGACGACCTGGATATCAAGGCCCTCCCATTGAAATACGTCGCCCGCTTGCAGTTCTCGGTCCGGTTCAACGGAACTACGGAGAATAAACATGTCGGGACGAAAGTCCATCCGATCGTAAAGGATTGTGTCCGCATCGTCCCAGATTTGGCTGGCATCCTTGAAGAATCTCGATTCGGCCGCGGGCACGCCAATCTTCACGCCCGCTTTCTTCAGCAGGGCAGCGCTCGCGCACTGATCGCGATGGTGATCGGTGTAAAGGACCCACTCAACGGGCTTGATCCCGAGGTTCTTTGACGCCTCTAGAATTGAACTGTCGCCGGACCCAATCAGGAGGGTCTTGCCATTGGCCTGGATCACCCCGATGTTAACGACATCGTGATAGATTCCAGCATGGGCCGTTAAGGCTTCAAATTGCGTCTCTGAGCTTCCGGCCTGGGCCTGGCCCATGGCAAGTGGAGCCAACAAAAAGAATGCTATTAGTAAGCAAGGAATCGAGGATTTCATCGCACACCGAGACTGATAGAATAGTTTGGAATTTTATCCGAACCTGCAAACAATCTGCTGAATCCTCTTGTTATCGGCTGGGGGTCGGCTGGCCGCATTTGAGGACAGGACGCAGGGTAGCGGCCCTTTCATCCGAGGTGCGTTCTTTTCGCATGTGTCCTCTCTGTTGTGTCTAAACAGAACGTATTAAGGATTGTTGCATCAGCGCTCAATTCTGTCGAACCGACAAGCATCCTGAAGCGCCGAATGTCACTTTATTTTAAGACGTTCCGTTTAGTTCTTCCAGCACGCTGTCAGAACGAAACTGCCTCGACCTCGTCTCCGTGCAGACTCGCCGCAGCCAATCTGCGCCACTTGGACCCTTCGGCAGCCCCAAGCCGCAGAGCCCTGCACCGCATGGTGCAGGGCAGAGTTGAAGGGCAACTCGGTGTTACAAGCCAAGCACCAGCCGGTCCACGCGCTGGCTCAAGTCGCGCAGGTAGGCCTGGTCGCCTTCCTCCAGCTCCGTCGTGGCGTAGCCGGTATAACCGACCTCGGCGAAGGCCTTGCGCACCGCCGGCCAGTCGAGGTCCCCCTCGCCGAGGTTCACCCACTTGTATCCATCCTCCAGCCGCTTGAAGTCCTTCAGGTGGACCTTGACGGTGCGCTTGCCCAGCGTCCGGATCCAGTCCTGGGGATAGCCGAACAGCAACACGTTGCCCACGTCGAAGTAAGCCTTGACCCAGGGGCTTTGGAATTCGTCGACGTACTTCGCGAACTCCAGCGGGCTCAGCAGAAACTTGTTCCAGACTTCCTCGACGGCGATGACCACTTTCAACTCTTCCGCCAGCGGGATGAGCCGCCGGATTTGTTTCTGCGAGCGCGTCCAGGCGGCGCGATAGCTGGTCTGAGGATTCACTACCGCCGGCACCAGCAAGACCGCGTCCGCTCCCCACAGCTTGGCGTTGTGAAGCGAAGTCTTCATACCCTCGATACTTTTTTCCACGACGGCCGCATCACCCGAGGAAAGCGGGAACTCCCAGTGATCCATGTTCATGACGGAATGGATCTTGACCTTCGCGTCTTCAGCAGCCTTCTTGATCTCCTCCGCTTCGCGCTGGTCCTTGATGGTCTGCGCCTCGACGGCCTCAAAACCCACGTCCCGCGCCAACTTGAAGCGGTCCACGTAACTCAACTGCTTGGGCAGCATGCTGACGAGCACCGCCTTCTTGATGTGGCCCGTTGCGCCGGGCGTGGCAGGAGCGGGAGTCGCGGCGAAAGCAGAGGAGACTCCCGCCAGGCCGGCGAGCGGCGCTGCGCAGGCGGCGCCCACGGAAACCTTCAGGAATTCTCGACGAGACGGATCCTTCTTCATCGGAACCTCCTATCAGAAAATTCGATTGGAACAGATTATTGCAGATGTGGTGGCAACGGACATCTTCCGTTGCCACCAGCCTCCCTCACGCGAACTTCGAGATGTCGAGCTTGGGATTAAAGACTTCCTTGGACTTCATCAGCCCATCCCAGGTGACCGGCTTCCCGGTGTAAGCCGCGGTGCGTCCCAGCATACCGCTCAGCGCGGTCTCCGCGCCCTGGGCAGCCTGATTATGGAACTTTCCGCTGGTGATGCTTTCAATAAAGGTTTTCTGTTTCTCCGAGTCAGCCTGGTCAAGGGAACCCTTAAACGTTCCGGCCGCGGAGAACTGCCCGCTTTCCTTGGCGGGACCGAGGCCGGCGTCCCAGGGCTCTTCGCCGGCGATGCTGACGCGATGGTCGTAGTGCGCTTCGGTGCTGCCCCGCGTGCCGAAGAAACGCACCGCCGCATCAAAGTCCGGCTTGTCAAATTGCGTGGAACCGAAACTGACTTGAAGGTCGCCCGGGTAGGTGAACACCAGGTTGAAGTTGTCCCAGCAGTCTCCGTGGTCGGTGCGAACCTTGCGTCCGCCGGAGCCCACGGCTTTCACCGGGTGCGCCTGAAGTATCCAGTTGCAGATGTCGATCACGTGGACGTTCTGCTCCACGATGATGTCGCCCGAGAGTGTGCGGTCAAAGACCCAGTCGCGAAGCCGGAGCTCCTCCGGCGAAGCCTTGGGCCACTGCGGGCGATCGAGCGCCCCGCAGTAGTAATAGGCCAGACCACACGCAATCTTGCCCAACGCCCCGCCTTGAAGGCGCCGGGTCAACTCCACCCAGGGGGGAGCATTGCGGATCTGGAATCCCACATCGAGGCTCAGCTTCCCTTGCGCTTTTTCCCCGATGGCGATCACCTTCTTGGCGCTGGGCACGTCCACCGCCACGGGCTTTTCACAGTAGACGTGCTTCCCCGCCGCCACCACGGTTTCCAGGTGTTGAGGATGATAATAAGGGGGTGTCGTAATCAGGATGGCGTCCACCTCTTTCGAGGCGGCAATCTGCTCGTAAGCCTTGGGCCCCTTGAACAACTGCGAGGGATCAATGGCTGCGTAGTTCTTGGCTTTCTGATGTTCGTCGAAAGCCTTCTGGGCCGCGGCAAGCTGGTCGGCAAACAAATCGGCCAGCGCCACCACGCGTGTTTCCGTGTTGTCCACAAATCCGCTCCCCACCGCCGTGCCGCGCCCGCCGCATCCGAGGATGCCGAGCCGCACGGCGGAGTTCGCCGCCGTCCCACGCACCAACTCCGGTTTGATGATCATCAGGCCGGCGGCCGCGGCTGCCGTCCCGAGAAATTCTCTCCGGCCAATCTTGTTCTTGGAATCTTCCGTCATGGCGTTTCCTCCCTTGTCGTTACTGTAGCCGCGCTCTCCGGTCCCGCAAGGCGGGACGCTCAGAGAACGCCGCTACAGCTCCCCGCTACGGTGCTTCCCAATCGATCGCAACCAGAGCCGTAGGGGCAGTCGCCGCGGCGACCGCCGTGCCCCTGCTGTTTCCCCAATCTGGGCTAAAGCCCGGCGCTACTTCCCTATCTCCTGGATGTAAATATCCTTGAACCGAATCTTCACCCCACCCCCGGTGTGAAGCTGCAAGCCAATCACCCCGTCCGTGAACCTAGGCGTGGGGTCGTAGAAATCGACGATCTGGACGCCGTTCAGCCGGGTGACGGCGTGTCTGCCCTCCACGGCGATTTCCAGGTCGTTCCAGTCGCGTGGCTTGATGGCCCGCTCGCCGGCGGGCGAGGGCAGGGCGATCCACCCGCGGCCTCCGCTTTCATAGATTCCGCCGGTGTGCTCGCGGGGATCCACCTCCACCTGCAACCCTTCGATGTCGGGGCCGGTACCTGGCGATTCGCCGGTGATGCGGGAGCGGGTGAAAACTCCGCTGTTCCCGTCCGTCTCGCACTTGAAGCGCAGGCGCAATACGAAGTCGCGGTAAGTCTTCTCCGTGGTCAGATAGCCGTATTTCCCCACCGTGCTCTCGCCCAGGATGGTGCCGTCTTCCACCACCCACTTCTCAGCGCCGTTGTTCTTCCAGCCGCTCAGGTCCTTGCCATTAAAGAGCGGAACCCAACCCTTCTCAGCCGGCGCCTGAGCCAGCGAGGGAGCGGCGAAGAGAATCAAGCTGAAAAGAAATGTGCAGAGCGATTTCATGGGGTACATCCTTCCAACCAGGCTTGCCAGCCAGGTTGCTCGGGACGATAGACAATCTTACCGCACCCAAAGGCGCAAAGAAGAAAGGGATAATAATCGCAAGCGAGAACGAAATCTAGTGTAATGAAAGCCGGGGCAACGTGGGATAGAATCTGTCGAAAATCGGCCTGCGAGGAATTGTGCCATGCCACGCAAAAGCCATCTTCTAATTCTACTTGTGACAGCGTCCGCAATCGCCGCGTTCGCGCAAACGGATACGGTCATCGTTCGCCCAAAGGAAATTGGCAGGGATGGGATCTGAATTACATCCTGGAGCAGGCGCTGCGCTGGCACGTGAGTTCCGTCAACGTGAAATCCTCCGCCATTCCTCCCGAGTGGAAAAAGCAGTTCGAGGAATTTAAAAAGAAGCTGGGCTACCGCTTCATCCTGCGCCGACTCGAGTATCCACGGGCCGCGAAGGCCGGCACCATGGTACCCCTCCACATGTGGTGGCTGAACGCCGGCGTGGCTCCGGTGTACCGGGAATACTGGCTGGCGCTCGAGCTGCGATCGGTGAGCGGCAGCGTCGTGATCAGGCTCCCTGTGGACGTGCGGAAGGGGCTCCCCGGCGACGCCCTCTTCGATGGCGCCGTATATATTCCCGAAAACTTGAAGCCCGGAGCTTACCGCTTCCGGCTCGCGTTACTTGACCCGCGCACCGAGCAGCCGGCGATCAAGCTGGCCATCGAGGGGCGCCAGCCCGACGGCTGGTACGACCTGGGAGCGATCACAGTCGAGTAGAATGCGGGTGGAGTGCGAGCGGCGCGCCGGAGTGGCTGGAGCGTTATAATACTGCCAACCGTATGCGGATCCTGGTTGTTGAAGATGAGCGCAAGGTGGCGAGCTTCGTAGCGCGCGCGCTACGCGAGAACGCCTATGCCGTGGACGTCGCGGAGACAGGCGAAAAGGGTACGGAACTCGCTGTCGCCAACGCCTATGACTGCATCCTTCTGGATTTGCGTCTGCCGGGGCGGGACGGCGTCGAGGTTTGCCGGGAGTTGCGCCGGAAAGGCATCGAAACCCCCATCCTGATGCTGACGGCGCGCAGCCTGGTCGAGCAGCGCGTGGAGGGGCTGGACGCCGGCGCGGATGACTACCTGACCAAGCCCTTCGAGCTGGCCGAACTCCAGGCGCGCGTGCGTGCTCTGGTCCGTCGTGGCTTCAACAAGACGGCGGCAAGACTCCGCTATGCCGACCTTGAACTGGATCGCCACCGCCGGCGCGTCACGCGGGGCCGCGACGCCATTGCCCTGACCGCTAAGGAATTTGCCCTGCTGGAGTTCCTGATGCTCCGCGCCCCCGAGCTCGTGACCCGCAGCGAAATCATCGAGCACGTGTGGGATTGCCACTTCGACAGCGGGACGAATCTCGTGGAAGTGTACATCAACCGCCTGCGCCAGAAGATTGATCAGGACCGCCCCGTCAAACTGATCCACACGGTGCGCGGTGCAGGCTATCGTCTGGGGCTGCCGGAATGATTCAAGCGCGCTCCCTGCGTTTCCGCATGATGCTGCTTTTCTGCACCGTGGTCGGCGTTTTGCTGGCCGGCTCGTATCTGGCCTTTTTCGCGGTCCTCACCCGCGAAGTCCTGGCACAGCTTGACCGCCAGCTTTTGCAAGCCGCCAATCCGGTGGTGGCCGACCTCATCACCGACCCGAACGAAGAAGACCTGAAGGAACTCAATATTCCCGACGTGTATTTCGAGCTGCTGGATTCTTCCGGCCGCGTCCTCATGCAGTCGATGAACTTCCCGGGCCGTTCACTTCATTTCGGAGGAGTTGCGCCGGCAGCTTCGCCGCCTGTCTTCAGGACCTTCGAGAATCGAGATTATGGCCGGATGCGCCTGGTGCTTGTGCCGTTCCAGCGGGGGCAGGAGCAGCGCATCCTGGCAGTGGCCATGCCGACGCGCGCTTCCGACCAGGTGCTTGAAACTTTCCGGCGCATCATCCTGGTGCTCTTTCCTGCCAGCCTGCTGTTGACGGCACTGGTCTCGGCGTGGTACGTCAGCCGCAGTCTCCGACCGGTCGCGGAGCTGACGCGGCATGCGGCGGAAATGACCCGGCGGGTCGCGGATTCGGAGAGTCGCAATCTCTGGGCGCCGCTGCGCATCGCCAATCCGCATGACGAGCTGGGACGCCTGGCGGAAACCTTCAACCAACTCTTGGCGCGCGTGGACGCGGCACTCCGCCAGTTGCGCCAGTTCGTTTCCGACGCCTCGCACGAGCTGCGCACCCCCCTGTCCGTCCTGCAGGGCGAGACGGAGCTGGTGCTCTCCGAGCCTCGCTCCACCCAGGATTATGAGAAGACGCTCCGGGTGATTGACGGGGAACTGAAGAGACTGAGCCGCATTGTCGATGGGCTGTTTACCTTGTCGATGGCGGACGCCGGCGAACTTCGCCTGGCCCGCGAGCCCCTCTACCTCAACGAAGTACTGGAAGAAGCTTGCGAGCTGGCCGCACCTTTGGCACAGGCCAGAGGGATCGTTATCGAGCGCGAAGTGGCTCAGGAGGTTCCTTACACGGGGGACGAGGCATTTCTTCGCCAGCTTTTTCTGATCTTTCTGGATAACGCCGTCAAGTACTCTCCTTCGAACACCCGCGTCCGGGTGAAGCTGAGGGCTCAGGACGGCAAGTTGCGAGCGCAGTTCCAAGACCAGGGCATCGGAATCTCCCCCGAGCACTTGCCCCGCATCTTTGAGCGTTTCTATCGCGCGGCGCCTCCCGGCTCCGTAGAGGCCCACAGCGGCGGGCTGGGGCTGGCCATCGCCCAGGCCATTGTGCGCGCCGAGGGTGGCTCGATCGAGTGCGCCAGCGAAGTCGGAAAAGGCTCGACCTTCACCGTCAATCTTCCCCTCCCTCCGCAGGAACGCTCCTCGCGGCCCTCCAGCTAAATGGAAATTAATCCTGGTTTCAGGTTTGAATCCGAGGGATCAGCTACTCTTGCACCGACGAGCGAAAGGGCATGCTCGAGCCCGGCGCAGACGCGGCCGAAATGCAACATGAAAAGAGGTGAGAATCATGACTCACATCGTGCGGGGTCGGAAAACCATAGGTCTAAGCGTCATCGCTTTGGCATTATGTGCCTGGGTTACACCCTCTTGGGCAGGGAGACCCTTGAACGAAGAAAAGAAGGGCGCGCTCAAACAAGGGAAGACATTCGCGCAGAGACTGGTTGACGAGGCGGTCACGAAACATCCGGAACTGACTGGTCTCGAAATGTCCGCCACCCCGCCGGGGAAGCAAACCTGTGTAACCATAGCGGCGACGGAGGCGAAGGAATTGGGCGAGAAATGCGACGAAGACGAATTCGCAGCAATGCGAACTGGGAAGCCTTTTGTGGAGAAGGAGGAGGAGGGCTTTGATATTACCCTGCCTCTCCACGACGCAACAGGGAAAATGATCGGAACGGTTGGCATGGATTTCAAGCCTGAGCCCGGCCAGCAGGAATTGGACGTCGTCAAGCGGGCCCAGCAGATTGCCGGCGAACTTGAGAAACAGATCTCCTCGAAGGCGAAGTTGTTCGAGCCGGAGTAATGACAACCTGCATCGGGAATCCGCCGGCTTCGCTGAAATGCGGATCCCCCGATTCCCCCCTATGAAGCCGGCGCAACCCCGCCAGAAGGCGTTTGGGGTAGAATCTGGATGTTCTATGACGCCTGATTCCAACCAAGCCCGCGACGCACACCATCCTGGAAGGAGGAACCATGAACTTTGATGCCGATGGCCTGAGGCCCAGGTTTCTCACGTTGCTCGCACTGGCTGCGATATTGGCCGGCCCAAATGTCTTTGCGCAGTCTGCCAAACGGACCTGGAACTTCGACCAGGATCCGGCTGGGAAGCTGCCCGTCAATTTCACCTCTGCTCTGACCGGAGGGGGAAGGATTGGCCAATGGGCGGTGACCAAAGAAGCCCCCGCGCCTTCGCCCCCGAACGTGCTCGCCCAAACCTCCACTGACCCAACCGACTATCGCTTCCCGCTGGCCATTGCGGAAGACACCAGCTACAAGGACCTGGCGCTGAGCGTCACGTTCAAAGCCGTCTCGGGAAAAGTGGATCAAGCCGCCGGCCTGGTGTTTCGCCTGAAGGACAGTGACAACTACTACATCGTGCGCGCCAATGCGCTGGAGGACAATCTCCGCCTGTACCACGTAGTGAAAGGGCGCCGGGTGCAATTCGCCGGGGCCAACTTCAAGGTGACGGCGAATGCCTGGCACGAGATCAAGGTGGAAGCGCGCGGCAACGAGTTCAAATGCCTCTACGATGGCCAACTGAAGATCACCGCCAAGGATGACACCTTCAAGGACGCAGGCAAAATCGGGTTGTGGACGAAGGCCGATTCGGTGACTTATTTTGATGATCTCACAGTGGAAGACCTGGGCGGCGCAAAGAGCGCCACCTCGCAAGAGCGAATCCTGGCGCAGAGACTTGTGGATCAACTCGCCGCAAAGCATCCGGAACTGGTCCGCATCGGACTGCATGTTACGCCGCCCAACCGTTCGCACAACATCATTGTCGCCTCAAACGTTGCCGCGAAGATCGGGCAGAAGTCCGATCCCGAGGACTTGCAGACGATGCGCACGGGCAAGCCCGTGGTGCTGAGGGAGCAGGGCAACTTTGATGTTACTTTGCCCCTTCACGATTCGTCTGGGAACGTGATGGGCGCAATTGGCCTGACGATTCGGCCGGCAGCCGGAGAACAGGAATCCGGCGCGAGCCAGCGCGCCCAGAAAATCGCCCGCGAACTGGAAGGACAAATACCTTCCAAGGCAAAGTTATTCGAGTCGGCAAGATAGAGGTGAGACGGAAAGCGACGGGCAGAACACCCGGAGTTAAGAGCCTGCCGCTGCGGCCAGCAAAGAGGCCAGTGGTCCCGTCAGGAGGAAACGGTTGAAATCTCTGCGAAGATTGACCTTAATCCTGCTCATCGGCTTACCTTCCGCGTGGGGCCAGCAGCCTGCGAAGCTCACGCTCCAGTCCGCGCTCGACCTCGCGGAGAAGCAGAATCTCGACTTGGCCGCGGCTCGCCGGCGGCGGGCGGTGGCGCTGGCGGGAGTTCAGATTGCCCGCCAACGTCCCAACCCCAGCATCACCTTTGAAGCGCTGCGCGACTCGCCTCACGAAGCCCTTCTCTTTGACCAGCCCCTCGAACTCGGCTTCAAGCGCGGACGCCGCATCGAGGTGGCCCGGCAGGAAGGCGTATTGACGGAAGTTGAGATCGCCGCGCTTGCCCGGCAAGTCCGCCGCAGCACGCGCCAGGCGTTTTATCGCGCCCTGCTCGCGCGTGCCGAATCCGCGCGGCTGGCCCGACTTGTCGAGCTTGCCCAGCGCCTGGAGAAGATCGCCCGGGAGCGCTTTGAGGCCGGCGCCGTCCCGCACCTGGAAGTGATCCAGGCTGGCCTGGAAGCTTCCCGTGCCGCGGCGGACCTTCAGGTCGCGCAGCAGCGGGAGAAAGTTTCCCTGAGCCAGCTCAATGCGCTTTTGAACGAACCGGCTGCCACTCGCTGGGAGCTTGCCGGGAGCCTGGAGGACGCCAAACCCCTACCCTCGCTGCCGGAACTCATCCAGCGGGCCTCTCAATCGAACCCTGAGCTCCAGCGCCTGGGGCAGGAACAAAAGGTTGCGCAGAGCCGCCGCGGCCTGCTCAAGGCGGAACGCATTCCCAACCTCGGTCTGCAATTCGGCACGGACCTCAACTCGCCGCCCGATTTCCGCGCCGGTCCCCGGGGGCAGCTCGCCCTGGAGCTGCCGCTCTTCATGCGGAACCAGGGCCAGATCGCTCAGTCGCTGGCCAACCAGCAAGTCCTGGAGGCGGAAGGCGCGGCGACGGCGCGCGCGGTGGCCGCCCGTGTCGAGGCGGGGTACTTTGACCTCGCCGCCCAGCAGACACAGGTGGAACTCTACCGCGACAGACTTCTTCCCGCCACCCGCCAGGTGGAGAGCCTGGCCGAAGAAAGTTACGGCGCCGGCAAGACCAGCATCCTCTCGGTGCTCGCCGCGCAACAAAACGTGCAGGAGGTCGAGCGCAGTTACCTGGATAGTCTCTTCACGTTGCAAAGTCTGTTTGCCGCGCTGGAAGAAACGGTGGGAGGGCCGATTGAGTAAGAGTTCACAGTCAACAGTTGGCAGTCTACAGTCAAAGGAAAGAGCCGAGCGGGTTGAAGGCAAGCTGCGCGAAGTGTGGCAGCGCTGCCGCCCGTCACATTTCCACTGTCAACTCGCCGCCGTCCTGATGTTGGCAGCATGCCTACTCGCTTGCTCGAGGAAGCCCAGCACCGCGGAAAGTGAGGAGGCGGCTGGCAACCCGGGGGACGCGGTGGCGGAAGTGACGGTCACGCGCGTGGAGCGGGCTGACATCAGCTCCGCGCTCTCCGTCAGCGGGACCATTGCCGCCTTGCCCAACCAGGACGTGCGCGTCAGCTCGCTCGTCCCGGGCCGCGTCGCCCGCATGATGGTGGCGGAGGGCGACCACGTGAAGGAAGGCCAGGCGCTGGCGAAGATCGAGGATCGTCCTTTCCTCGATCAGATCCAGCAGGCCGAGGCGGCCGTCGAGCAGGCCAAGGCCAACCTGGAAAATGCCCGCCTGAACCGCGAGCGCAATGAGAACCTGTTCCAGCGGGGCATCGCCGCGCGAAAAGACCTGGAAGACGCGCGCACCCAGGCGAGCGTCAACGAAGCGGCCTTGCGCCAGGCGGAAGCCACCCTGGCCCTGGCTCGCCTGCAACTGGCCCGCACGGAAGCGCGTTCGCCCCTCGACGGGACGGTCGTCAAGCGTCTGGTGAGCGTGGGTGAGCAGGTGGACGGCACGGCCGCGCAGCCGCTCTTCCAGGTGGCCAACGTGGCGGAGGTCGAACTCTTCGGCAACGTTCCCGCGCTCTACCTGGAAAAGATTCGGGTGGGCCAGACGCTGCGCATCGCCACGGAGGCTTTTCCAGGCAAGGAGTTCGCGGGGCGGGTGGTGGCGATATCTCCCGCCGTCGATCCCTCCACCAACGTGGGACTGGTCCGAATCCGCATCGGGAATGGCGGCGGGTTGTTGCGCCTGGGAATGTTCCTGACCGTGCAGCTCCCCCTGCAAACGCACGCAAAAGCGTTGGTGGTCCCGCCCCAGGCTGTCTACCGCGACCAGCAGGGACAGGCGCACGTCTATCGCCTGCAGGGAGAAAACGCGGAGGCCGTTGCGGTGAAGCTCGGTCTGGAGACTCAGGAGCGCGTGGAGTTGCTTGCGGGCGCACAAGAAGGAGAGACCATCATCCTGACGGGAGGCTACGGCCTGCCCGAACGCGCCAAGATCAAGGTCAAACCATGAACGTTGTGCGTTTTTGCCGCGAGAACAGCCGCGCCATCTATCTGCTTGCGGCCTTGCTGGTGGTGGCCGGCCTGGTTTCGGTTTTTCGGCTGCCCAGCAATATCTATCCCGAACTTTCCTTCCCGCGCATCGTGATCCTGGCGCATTCGGGCGATCTCTCTCCCCAGAACATGCTGCTGACCGTTACCCGGCCTCTGGAAGAGGCAGCGAGAACGGTGCTGGGCGCGCGGCGCGTGCGCTCCAGGACCATCCGGGGCGCCACCGAGATTTCCGTGCTGTTTAACCCGGACATGGACATGCAGTATGCGCTGCAACTGCTCCAGGCCCGCATCAGCGACGTGAGGACTGAGTTGCCACCCTCCACCGAAGTCTCCATCGAGCGCATCACGCCGACCGCCTGGCCCATCCTCATGCTGCTCCTGAACGGCAACGTTCCGGACGCGGACCTGCGCGACTACGCCTACTACGATCTGCGCCCGCTCTTCAGCCGTGTGCCGGGAGTTGCGCTGGTGGAAGTGCAGGCCAGCGAAACGCGCGAAGTCTCCGTGATTGTGGATCCGCAGAAGATGCTGGCCAACCGCCTCGCGCTTCCCGAAATCGCCGACCGCCTGCGCGCTACCAACAACGTCACCTCCGTGGGGCGGCTGGATAAGGACTACTCACGCTATCTGGTGCTGGCCACCGGGCAATTCACCAGCCTGGACGACATTCGCAACACGGTGGTGGCGGTGGAAGGCCAGACGCCCATCCGGCTTCGGGACATCGCGGAAGTGCGTGACGGAGTCGAGGATCCCCGCATTCTGGTTTATGGCAACGGGCAGCCGGGCGCGCTCCTCAGTGTCTCGCGGCAGATCGGCGGGAACATCCTCGAAGTGGCCGACCAGGTCAAGGATCTGGCGGGCAACCTGGGCTCCGCGCTCCCCAAGACCTTGCACCTTTCCGTGGTTTACGACCTGGCGGAATTTGTGCGCGCGGCGGTCGCCAGCATCCGCGACGCGGTTTTCATCGGCGGCCTGCTGGCGGTTCTCATCCTGTTCGTTTTCCTTCGCGAGGGGCGCACCACTCTCATTGCCGCCGTAACGCTTCCCCTCACGGTCGTCGGCACCTTCTTCTTCATGAACCTGTTTGGGAGCACGCTCAACCTGATGTCATTGGGGGGCCTGGCCATCGCCATCGGACTGATTATTGACGACGCGGTGGTGATCGTTGAGAACATCTATCGCCACCTGGGCCTGGGCGAGTCCCCCGCCGAAGCCGCGGAAAAAGGCACGCAGGAACTGCTGGGTGCGGTCATCGGCTCGACGGCGACAACCGTGGTCGTCTTTTCCCCCCTGAGCTTGCTGAAAGGCGTGGTGGGCGATTTCTTCTCGGCCCTTTGCCTGACGCTCGCCGTCTCGGTCCTCCTCTCCCTGATCTTCGCCGTCACCTTGATTCCTCTTCTTTCACAGCGCTTCCTTTCGCAGGAACGCCACCGCCATTCTTCCGCGAGTTTCATTGAGCCCGTCAACCGCGCTTACGAAAAGGCGGTGCGGTGGTCGCTTCACCATCGCTGGATGGTTGCAGGCGCCACCGTGGTTTCCGTGGGACTCGCCGTCTTTCTCTACACACGAACCGAGACCGGTTTTCTTCCCGAGATGGATGAGGGCGGTTTCATACTCGATAACTGGACGCCGCCGGGAACCTCTCTGGCAGAAACCGACCGCGTTGACCAGTTGATTGGAGAGCAAGTCCGCCGGATGCCGGAGACCGAGGCGTTTTTGCGGCGCACCGGCGCGGAGATGGGTCCCTTTGCCACAACGCAGAACACCGGGGAGATTGTCGTCAAACTGAAACCCCGCTCCCAACGCAAACGCAATATCTACGAGACCATGGATGACCTGCGCCAGAGGATTCTCAGTAATATTCCCGGTGTGCGGGTGGAGTTCATCCAGCTTTTGCAGGACATGATCGGGGATATGGAAGGCAACCCGAATCCGGTGGAACTGAAAATATTTGGCGACAACATGGCGGAGCTTGAAAAGCTCGCGGATGAAATCGGCCCCAAGATCCAGCAGATCCCCGGCGTCGTCGATTTCCAAGGCATCCTCAAGGGCAATCCGGAAATCGTGGTCCAGGTGGACCCCGTGCAGGCAGGACACCTGGGGCTGACCGTCGATCGGGTCTCACAACAGGTGAGCGCGGGGCTGCTGGGCTTGACGGAAACCGAGCTGCGCAGGACCGATCGGACCATCGGCATCCGGGTGCGCTTCCCGGATTCTTTCCGCTACAACTACGAGGACGTCCGGCAGTTCCCTGTCGTCACACCCACGAAGCAAATCGTGCCCCTCGCAGCCATGGCCCAGATTGACCACGTGCAAGGTGAAAGCGAATTGACACGCGAGAACCAGCGACTGATGGTGGCTCTCTCCGCGCGACTCGAAGGCCGCGGCCTGGGCAGCGCCATCCGGGACGTCAAACAGGTGCTGAACACGATCAAGTTCCCGGTGGGGACCACCTACGAAATCGGTGGGTTGTATGAAAGCCAACAGAGTTCCTTCCGCGACTTGCTCTCCGTCCTGGGACTCGCTCTGGCGGCTGTGTTCATTGTGCTGGTCATCCAGTTCCGTGCCTTCCGCCCCTCCCTCATCATCATGTCGGCAGCCCCGCTCTCGCTTCTGGGGGTTTTCGGAATGCTCCTGCTGACCGGTACGGCGCTGAACGTCTCGTCATTTATGGGAATCATCCTGATGGTGGGCCTGGTGGTGAAGAACGGCATCATCCTTTTCGATTACGTCCACAAGCTCTGGGAAGAGCAAGGGCAGCCACTGGGCGAAGCACTGGTCGCCGCCGGTAAGATCCGCGTGCGCCCCATCCTGATGACCACGCTTTGCACGCTGTTCGGGCTGCTCCCGCTGGCCCTGGGATTGGGCTCCGGCGCCGAATTGCAAAAACCCCTGGCCCTGGCGGTGATCGGCGGCCTCTCTGTTTCAACTTTTATTACCCTCCTGGTGATGCCCGTGCTCTACTCCTTGCTCAAACGCAAGACTGCGTAGCGCCCGCCGCGGTGGGCGGCTCTTTTAGTGCTCCTACATCCAGCGTTTCTCCTTCGACCTTCAACTTTCGACTCTTAACTTTCGACCCTCAACTTTCGACTTTCAACCGCTCTCGCCACTACCTCTCAATCATCCCCGGCACCCAGCGCAGCGCGTTGTCGTGGTAAAGCTTCCGCAGGACGGGCTGGGGCAGCGCAAGGCCGCGATATTTGCGCGCTCCATATTCAACCAGTTCGTCAGTCGCGAAGAATGTCCAGTCACGCGCGTACTCGGCCTCCCAACGCTTCACCGCCTCTTGCGCTTTATCCCACGGCATCATCACCAGGTCGGTGGCATAGAGAACGCGGTCCTGGTACTTGATAAGGAAGGCACGCACCTTCTCGCGCGGCTGGAGCATCAGGTACGGGACGCGCGCCGCGGTGTCCACAACGAAGTTGGGGTAGAGGTCAAAGCGCTTCGCAATCTCGTCCACATCCTCTTCCATACTCCCCAGGTGGCAGCCCACCGCCCGCAGCTTCGGGTGACGCTTCAAGAGGCGGTCGCGCGCCGCCAGGATGGACTCCTTGGAGGGCCGTTCGGGATGGAGATACATATGCCAGTCCGGATTGTTCTTGTAATAGTCGTAGTCGGGACTGGCGGGGTCGAGCGGCCGCCACGAGGACGACGGCTCAGCGAGGTGCGCGTAAAGGGTCTTATCACGGGCCTCGAGGGCGTCAAAAATGGGATTGAAGACGGGGTCATCCGGCATCAGGTACTTGCCCGCCCGCGACTTCAACTCCATGCCGATATTCTTGTAAATCTTCACCGCCACGGCGCCATCTTTGAACGTTCGGTCGAGCAGGGCGATGCTGCGCTCGGCGAAGCCTGGACCTTCCCAGTCTTGTGGGTCAAAGGTGGAGCACCACGCCGCACGCCCGTGGCTGGCGCGAAAAATTTCCAACGCCTTCGCATGCTGGGGCCCGGCTTCCTCGAAGCCGCGGTCGTGCTTGTCCACCACGCAAATGTTCAGGATGCGCAGGTTGAGCTGGTCCAGCATGGCGTAGAACTCCGGAGCGGCGTTGAAGGCGTGCGCGTGGGCGTCAATGCGCTCGAACGCCGGAGAAGAGCGCTTGGGATGTTGGGCGCGCATGCCCAGGACACCACAAACCGTGACCAGCAAAACCACCGTCACCGTTTTCACTTCACACCTTCCTGCTTGGCGAAGGACTTTCAGTTGCCGGTCCTCACCCTAGCACAGCCGCCGGCCCATTTAGAAGGACGTATTACCCGTGCGAGGCAAACTTGCACTACAATCGCTGGGCGTCCGAAAGTCCGTTTAGGAGGACCCCATTGAAAAATATCGGCGTCGGCGTCATCGGGACAGGGTGGGTTGCGGGGTCGCACATCCGGGCGTTTGAAGCGAATGCGCATACGGAGGTTCGCGGCATCGTAAGCCGCGAGAAGGCGCGGGCCGCGGCAAAAGCCCAGGAGCACAAGCTGGCTCGCTGCCGGGCATACGACCGCCTGGAAGATTTGCTCGACGACCCGGCCGTTCAGATTGTTTCCATCTGCACGCCGCACCACTTGCACGTCCAGCAGAGCGTGGCGGCCGCCAAGGCGGGCAAACACCTGGTCCTTGAGAAGCCCGTGGCGCTGGACTTGGCCGGTTTGCGCGAGCTCCAAGCTGCCGTGCGCGCCGCTCGCGTGAAAACCGTGGTCAGCTTCGTGCTGCGCTGGAACCCCCTGTTTGAGATGATCAAAGCTTTCCTGGCCGAAGGGGTCATCGGCAATCTCTTTCTCGCCGAGGTTGATTACCTGCACGGCCTCGGCCCGTGGTACGCCCAATGGGCGTGGAACATCCGCAAGGAGATCGGCGGGAGCAGCCTGTTGACCGCCGGCTGTCACGCCGTGGATGGGCTCCGATGGTTTGTGGGTAAGAGAGCCGTCGAGGTGTTTGCCTATTCGAATTTCAGCCCGCAGAACCCCTTGCGCTATGAGTACGAGCCGAACAGCGTCACGCTGGTGAAATTCGAGGACGGGACGCTGGGGAAGGTGACGTCCTCGGTCGAGTGCGTCCAGCCCTACACCTTCAACATTCAGCTCGTGGGCGACCAGGGCACGATTCGCAACAACCAGGTTTTCTCCAAGCGCTGGGCCGGGCAGAAAGGTTGGGCCACCTTCCCCACCATCCTGCCCGATAGCGGCGACGTCACGCATCATCCGTTCAAGGACCAAGTCAATCACTTTGTGGCCTGTATTCTGAACGACCGCGAATCCCACGCCAACCTGGAAGACGCCGCCCACACGCACGAGATCTGCTTTGCTTCGGAGATCTCGGCGCGCGAAAGGCGGCCTGTTTCATTGCCGCTCCTGTAGCGCCGAGCACCCTGACAGCCACAACGTGACTCCAGTGAGGCAGCCATGCAGATTTGCAAAACCATTTTGAGTGCGCTTTGCTTTCTCCTTTTCCTCCCGGCGCAGAACTACGCGCAGAATTTCGCGGAGCTCAAACCCACTCCCCAACAGACCGAATGGCAGGACCTGGAAATGGGTGTGATCATCCATTTCGGCCTCAACACCTTCACCGACAAGGAATGGGGCGACGGCACGGTGGATCCCAAGCTCTTCAACCCGCAGCAGCTCGATCCCGAGCAGTGGGTGCTCGCCGCCCAGGCCGCCGGCGCAAAGTATCTCGTCATGGTGGCCAAGCACCACGACGGCTTCTGCCTCTTCCCGAGCGCGCGCACCAAGTACAGCGTGGAGAGCAGTCCCTGGAAAGGCGGCAAGGGCGACCTGGTGAAAGACGTGCTGGAAGCCTGCCGGAAGCACGGGCTGAAGTTTGGCATTTACCTCTCCCCCTGGGATCGGCACGAGCCCGCTTACAGGATCAAGGTCGCGTACGACAACTACTACCACACGCAACTCGAGGAACTCGTCACGCGTTACGGCGAAATCGTGGAACTTTGGCTCGATGGCGCGGGCAGCGAAGGCCACGTGTACGATTTCGACCGCTACGTGCGCACCCTGCGCACGTATCAGCCGAACGCGCTGGTCTTTGCCGACGTGGGCTTCCTGCCCTATGGGGACATCCGCTGGGTGGGAAACGAAGACGGCGTTTCGCCGGAAGAGAACTGGAACGTGGTGGACCGCCACGGCTACCTGCGCTGGCGCCCGGCGGAATGCGACACGCCCCTGCGCCAGGCGCACTGGTTCTGGCATCCCAACGACGAGAAGAGTCTCAAGCCGCTTTCCAAATTGCTCGACATCTATCACCAGTCGGTGGGACGCGGCGCCCAACTCACCCTGGGCCTGGCGCCCGACGACCGCGGCTTGCTGCCCGACTCCGATGTGGCGCGCCTGCGCGAGTTCGGAGAAGCCATTGGCAAGACTTACGCCAACAATCTGGCCAGTAAGGGCAACTTTACCGTTGACGCCGGCGATGGTCCGGCCCGCGCGTTCGATGGCGATCCGCATACCTTCTGGTCTGCTCCTCCCGACTCCCATAGCGCTGTGCTGGAGGTGACTTTCCCGAAGCCCCTCAGCTTCGATCGCACCGTGGTGATGGAGTGGCTGAACGTCGGGCAGCGTATTCAGAAGTACGACATTCAAGCGTGGGACGCAAAGGGCTGGCGAACCCTGCGTAGCGGAACCAGTATCGGCCACAAGAAGATCGATATCTTTCCCAGGACAACCGCCAGCAAGGTTCGCCTGCGCATCCTGATGGCGGCGGATCCCCCTCACATCCGCGAGTTCCAGATCTTCGACGGCTCAAAGCCCTGATCGTGTAGGGGCGAGGCCTTCCCTCAACTCGCGCTGCTGGCGAGCTCTTGCGTAGCAACGCTCCGCGCCTGCCCTGGCTCGTCAGGGAGCGTTGAAGGGAGAGAGGTCCCAAGGTTGGCAGTCCCGAGACCGCCGCTACAGTCCCCCTACGTCTTTCCCGCCGCGTGGACTCGCGCTTCCAGCGCCGAGCGCGTTGAGCCCAGCGTCATCTGCAAGGACTCTTTAGGAACGCCGGTGATGAAGGGTTTAATCAGCCAGCCCAGACCGGTGGGGATATCGCGCGTGAGGGATATCGATTCACACTCGACGTACACGCCTCCGTCCCGCTCTTCAAACCGCCAGTAGGAATTCATTCGCCAGAGGAAGCCACCGTCGTGACCGATGGGTTTCTCGTGCTCGTTGGGGGTATCGGCGTTCGCCACCTCCGCGATGCGCGTGGTGTACGAGCGGCTGTGGCAGCGCGTCGAGTCCACCGGGAAGTAGTGAACCTCATGCTCGGTGTTGAGCGTCACGGTGATCACTTTCTTTTTCCGCAGCCGGTAATAGATCTTGAAATCGTTCCCCTCGTGGCTGAGCAGGCGGGAGCGCACAACCTCCGGTTTGTAAACGTCCTGGTGGTGAGCGTAGTCCTCCACAAATTCGAGGGTCTGGGGCAGGTTCCCTCCCGGGATGAAGACGCCGCCCAGCCAGTGGTGGATGATGGCGTTCGGAGCCTCGATCTCGCGGCCCGAACTGTCGCGCGTCGTAAGCCGCTCCATGAACATATCGCCGCGCCGCAGCCCTGCCAGGGCCTGGCTGCGCCGCGGCTCGGGCATGCCGTCGATGTAGAGGAACGCCCCCGGGCGCGCCAACTCTTCCTGAATGCGTGATTCCGTCACCAGGACGTAGCGCGTGAAGGCCTCCAGCGTTTTCGGCTTCAGCTCCGCGCTCATCACTTCCGGCGCTTGCGGAGCCAGAAGCTCCAGCGTGAGGAGAATTCCGAGAGTCCAAAACGGTGTTGAAAGCTGCATGAAGTTCCTCCCATCGCTTCACGCCCGTCGGCGAACCTGATGATATCCCTGTTCGCCCTGCCAAGGCGAGACGGATGATTGACTCTGCCCATTCGACGCAATATAGGGGGGATGGAAGGGGCAGCGCGGGGTCGCGCGGCGAGGGACGTCGAGGCAAGGAACTCAAAGCCACGCTCAACCCCGCTCTGCGGGGCGGGCCCTGGCGCTTATCGGGCCTGGGCGTTCCAGGTGGACTTTGCCCCGTAGCGTTTAGAACCCATCCAATCGCCGATAAGGTGATTGTGCTTGAAACTGTCGCGGAAACAGGCAAGCTAAGGATGCCGATGAATCATTGCGGGAAGGCAGAGGTGGCAGGTGTCTGAAACTCGCCCGGCCCGGCATCCTGCGCAGGCCAAGGTGCTGGTGGCCTTCGCGGCCATCTACTTCATCTGGGGTTCCACGTACCTCGCGATCAAGGTGGCGATTGAAACGGTTCCCCCATTTTTCATGGCGAGCGCTCGGTTCCTGATTGCCGGCTGCGTACTGTACGCGGTGGCCCGGTGGCGAGGGGCGGGGCGCCCCACGCGCCGACATTGGCTCGCCGCGACCGGCATCGGGGCCTTGCTTCTATTGGGAGGTAACGGGGCCCTGGTATGGTCGGAGCAGCGCGTGCCTTCCGGTCTGGCGGCCTTATTGCTGGCTACCATCCCCATCTGGATGGTACTGCTCGACAGCCGGCGAAAAGGCGGCGCTAAACTCGGCGGGCGCGTGCTGGGCGGTTTGGCCGTAGGTCTCGCCGGGTTGGGGCTGCTGGTGGGCCCGGCCGAATTGTGGGGAAGCTCCCGCGTGGATCCCGTGGGCGCCGCCGTGCTCATGTTTGGTTCACTGTCCTGGTCCATCGGCTCCATCTATTCGCACCGGGCGAGACTTCCGTCCTCACCCTTCCTGGCGGCGGCAATGGAAATGCTGGCGGGCGGTGTGATGCTCGCGCTAGTCGGCCTGCTGACGGGCGAGGGGAGCCAGCTCCATCCGGCTGCCGTGGCCACCCGTTCGATCCTGGCGATTCTCTATCTCATTGTCGGGGGTTCCCTGCTCGGCTTTACCGCGTACATCTGGCTGCTGGGGGTGGTCCCCACGGCCCGCGTCTCGACCTACGGCCTCGTCAACCCGGTGGTGGCGGTATTGCTTGGCTGGGCCGTAGCCGGCGAGCCGCTCAGCCCGCGCGAATTGCTGGCCACCGCCGCCGTCGTCGCGGCGGTGGCGCTCATCATCACGCATCGCCCCAGACCTGTGGCTGTAGCTCCGGACACGGAAGGCCTGCCCACCACCGAAGAGGCCCAGGCGCTCGGCATTGTGGAGGATGAGGAATAGGCGGCCGGAACGACCACGACCTGACCGCGGTCGCCCTCTGCCGGGTAGGTTTAATGAAACGGAGGGAATAACCGCCCACGCCGGCGGCATTTCCAGTTTCTCAGAGAGCAAGAATCGGGTTGCCCTGCTCCTCGTTCCACCTCATCATGGACCCGAATGATGTGGAGGAGAAGAGAGCGATGACACCGATGACGGAAGATTACTTGCGAATCGAAAAAGCGATCCTCTTTCTCGAGGGAAACTTTCGCCGCCAACCGGACTTGCGCGAGGTGGCCCGCAGCGTCCACCTGAGCGAATACCACTTCCAAAGGCTCTTCCGGCGCTGGGCGGGCATCAGCCCCAAGCGCTTTATCCAGTTCCTCACCCTGGAGCACGCCAAGAAGCTCCTGGAAGAGTCGCGCAGCCTGCTGGAGGCGACTTACGCCTCGGGCCTCTCCAGCCTAGGACGCCTTCACGACCTGTTTGTGAACATCGAAGCCGTGACCCCCGGGGAATTCAAAATGCAAGGCGCCGGGCTCGAGATCAGCTACGGCTTCCATCCCAGCCCATTTGGTGAGTGCTTGCTGGCGGTCACTGGGCGAGGAGTGTGTGGTCTGGGTTTTGTGGGGCCAGGCGGCCGCGCCAAAGCCCTGCGCGACTTCAAGGGTCGATGGAAGGAAGCGCGGTTCACGGAGAATCCGCGCAAGACCCGCCCTTACCTCGAACAAATCTTTGGCCGCCCCAGGACGAATGGCGCCCATCCCATGACTTTGTTCTTGCGGGGCACCAACTTCCAGATCAAAGTCTGGGAGGCCCTGCTCAGGATCCCGCCGGGGTCCGTGGTGTCCTATGAGGACCTTGCCCGCCACCTCGGCAAGCCCCAAGCCTCGCGCGCCGTGGGAAGCGCCGTCGCCCAGAACCCCGTGGCCTTCCTGATTCCCTGCCACCGAGTGATTCGCAAAATCGGGATCACCGGAGACTACCATTGGGGCGCAGCCAGAAAGAAAGCCATGCTGGCCTGGGAAGCGGCCAGGACAACCGGAGAATTGGAATAACCCATGTCCCCTCCACCCTTGATGCTCGACGCGCAAACCCGCGCCGAACTCTGGCGGCGACTGATCGACGCCCTGGAAACTTACGCGAAGAAGTTGGAGACCCACCGGGTCACGCCGGAACTCGACCCCGGGAAGATCCGGTCGCTGCTGGCGCGCTTCGACTTCCACGCCTCGGTGGACCCCTTCGCGGCTCTGGATTTCATGGTGGAAGGTCTGTGGGAATTCCAGACGCATACGCCTCACCCGCGTTACTACGGATTGTTTAATCCTGCGCCCACCACCATGGGCATCGTTGCCGATGCGCTGGTGGCAGCCTTCAACCCCCAACTCGCTGCCTGGAGCCACAGCCCGCTGGCCATCGAGATCGAACAGCACCTCGTCCGCGCCCTTGGCGCCCGGTTTGGCTACGACCCCGCCCACACTGACGGAACCTTTGCCTCCGGCGGCATGGAAGCTAACCACACCGCGGTCCTTACGGCGCTCGTGCAGGCCTTTCCGGAATTCTCGCGCCAGGGCGTACGGGCGCTCCCCGCCCAGCCGGTGCTCTACGTTTCCGCCGAGGCGCATCATTCCTTCCACAAGGCGGCGAGGCTGTGCGGCCTGGGAACCGACGCCGTGCGCGAGATCCCGGTGGACGAAGGCCTGCGGATGAGCGTGGAGGCTCTCGCCGCGCGCATCACTCAGGACCGCCGCGAAGGATTCGCTCCCTTCCTGGTGGTGGCAACGGCGGGAACAACGAACTCCGGCGTGATTGATCCCCTCGCGCGCATCGCGGAGCTCGCTGCGGGCGAAAACCTCTGGCTGCACGTGGACGCGGCCTGGGGTGGGGCGGCGGCGCTCGTTCCCGAGCTGCGCCCGCTGCTCGAGGGTATCGAGCAGGCCGATTCCATCACCTTCGACGCGCACAAATGGCTCTCCGTCCCCATGGGCGCCGGCATCTATCTCACTCGCCATACCGACATCCTCGATCGAACCTTTCGCACCGCCGCCGCTTACATGCCGCGCGAGGCGGCGGGCCTGGAGGTGGTCGATCCCTGCATGCACTCCATCCAGTGGTCGCGCCGGTCCATTGGCTTGAAGGTTTTTCTCTCCTTGGCAGTGGCAGGCTGGGAAGGGTACGCGGCCGCCATCCGGCAGATGGTGGCCATGGGTGATCTCCTGCGGACGGAACTCGAAACCTCCGGGTGGGAGGTTCTGAACAAAACCCCCTTGCCCCTCGCCTGCTTTGTGGATCGGCAACACCTGGAGGGCCGGTCTGCCGCTTATCTGGACGCCGTCGCGCTCAAAGTTGTTTCGTCCGGGAAGGCCTGGATATCGACGACCCGGCTCGCCGGCTCGACGCCGGTGCTCCGTGCCTGCATCACCAACTTCCGCACGCAACCCGAGGACGTCTCCGCGCTGGTCGAAGCCCTGGATTGGGCCCGGCAAGCGGCAAGGTAGGGGCACACGGCGTGTGCCGCCTCGCCTCTTGCCGGCGCCCTTACGACCACGAAGCAGACGCGCGCGCCGCAGGGGTGTTTCTACGTCTCAGTCTGGAATGCCTCTTGCCGCAACCAGCGAGGTCTTGCCCGGCACATAATTCTCGACGGTGGTTTCGAGAAGGGCCTGGAAGTATTTGGGTGGGGACTTCTTATCGGGCGAAAGCTCCACCAGCGCCTTGCGGAGCTCGGGCAAACGTTCCGGATTGGTCACGTACTCGATGGCGGCCTGAGAACCTTGCGTGTAGATCCCGTAGATCAGGAGAATGCGATCTTCTTTCCTTTCGTTGGGCAGCATCAGGACCAGGGCGTAGTCACGGGTCAGGTTGTTGGTGACAGGATCGAACTGAGGTCTGTAGACAGCCAGCTCCCCCGGTCGCGGGTTCTTGTTGGAGATCACGCCGGTGTGGAACCAGAAGCCTTCGGAGTAGAGAAAAACCCTCCCGCTCCAGGGTTGGTTGCCACCCAGCAGGATGGCGTTGCCGCGCTTGATCTCCTCGAAGTCCACCAACCGCGATTGCCGCAGCCGGAACCTCTGGCCGACGCTGGCGAAGAGCTCAAAGAAGTTTAAGACTCCCAGGCTTTCGCCGACCGCAGTGAAGTCGGTGGTGGTGGGAACAAAATAGAAGCCCTTCAGTTCGCGAAAATGCATCGTGTCGCGGAACTCGGGCAGTTTCTCTTTGGGAATGAGATGACTGTGAACCAAAGTCTGGGGAGTGTCCCCGTCGTGCGCGGCGCGTAGCAGGGGATGGTTGGGGATAACGATGAGCGGGGGGCCAGCGGGTGGCAGAAAAGGCTTCCAGAACCACTCCATACTTTCCGGCAGGGTAACGCTGGAAGCTTGCGCCTCCGTCGCGTGCCGCGTCAGTGACCGCTCCCGCATCAGGAGCAAACCAAGGACCCCGCAGGCTATGGCCAAAGCCAGAATCAGTGTCTGCTGCCAGGTCATGCCCTTGGGAGGCTCCGGCAGGGCCGCTTGCTCCTCCCCAGGGGTTTCAGCTCCCCCCTCCAGTTCCGCCTTCGTGAAAACAGGCACGTAGTGGCCGGGCGGCAGGTCCACTCGCCACGAGCTGGTTTTGCCCTCCTCCTCGTAATACTTTTTGAGCGCGCGACGGATTTCGTGCGCCTGCACGCGCACGATGGGATCCTCCTGGGGATTGAAGTCGGACCCGCGTTCATAGATTTCGATCCCGATGAGGTACTCGTTCAGCTTGTCGGCGGCGCCCAGGAAGGTCTGCTCACACACGAATTCCAGAAAGCGGCTCTTCTTCTTGGCTTTCGCAAAGTGTTTGCTTTCCAGAATGCGCTTCAGCTCGCTGCGCTTCTCATAGAGAGAGAGGTAATCTGCACCGGGGCCGTACTGAGATCCCATGTCAGCCGCCGAAAGCCGAGGTCGGACGGGAGAAGCAGCTTGATTACACGGATGGCCGTGGGTCGCTGTCCAGGCGCAAGATAACATCATGTCTGGGACGTGTCAACTCAAACAGCAGGGTTTGCGAGGAATTTGGGTGCTCTCCTGATAACGGTTAGCGGAGGGGTTAACGAGCGCTATTTGATGAGTCGCTCTTACTGAATTACCTCAGCCAGCCCGACAAAATCGCCTTTGCTTCCGAAGCAGTTGCGGGGAGTCGGACAAAGTCCTGAGGTTGGTGCCATGCGGGGCCTTGCTCGGGGAAGTGTGAGCTCTCTCTCGTCCTCCGGTGTAACTCTCAGCGGAATAAGGAGATGCTACGCAACCGTGGGGCGCGAGTGAGGGGATTAACCTGGGCGGTAACAGGAATTACCTTGAGGGGCGGGTAGGGAATAGTCTAAGAAGGGCGTGCGGATGGGTGGGTGCGAGGCGGGAAGATAAAGAGTCGGCCTCATCTGAAAGCGCTTTCAAAACACCCTCTCCTCTTCTTTTCTTTCTTGCGTCGGGTCTTGGGTTGCTGCTCCGCCCCTGCTTCCTCAGGCAGGGGATTCTGCCAGAAGCTATAGTTGAAATCGGGGATTCCGCTGGGAAGACCCTGCCAGATTTGAATGCCGCGTCCTAAGCCTTGGGTCAGCCCTTCCGGAGAAGCAAGACTGGCTGCTATGACCAAAGCACTTCAAACGCGATTCTTCGCTTTACTGCTCCTTGGCGCTGTCCTAGCCGTCACGCAGGATTCTTTTCTCAAACAGTCCTCCGGAAATCCTGGTTTACAAAGTGGTGGTGAGCGGCCTGACCTCAAAGTAAAGAAGAGTGATGTGATTATTGGGTTCGAGTGGGCGGGAGAAGCGATCGCCTATCCGCCGCCCGCCCCTGGCGATGACCTGAGTGTCATCGGTCCGCTCTCACCGTGGTTCTCGAGATCCAGCCTGCAAATCCGCGGGGACACGTTCCCCATGACCTGGGCAGACGATGACGAAATCTATGCCTCGGCGGGCGATCCGAACTGGGGCGGCAAGAACGACGGGCTGGATGTGGAGAAGTTCTCCGGCATGCCGCCGCATTACACCATTTCCCGGGTCAACCCCATGACGGACTACACGGGGAGCGGGGGAGAGGGAACCAAGCCCACGGGGTTGATCTGCGTTAAAGGCGTGCTGTATCTGGCGTTTCAAAACTTCCTGGGGCTCAAGCCGCCCGCTTCCGGTGACAAGAGCCAGCACGGCGACGACGCCGTCATCGTCGCCTCGCGGGATCACGGAAAAACCTGGATGCCGGCCATCAAAAGCCTGAAGGCGCCGATGTTTCCCGGAAATCGATTTGGCGGGCCAGCGTTCATCAACTTTGGCCGGAATAATGCCCAGGCGCGCGATGAATACCTGTACGCGGTCTCGACCGACCAGTGGGACAACGGGAGCCATCTGCTGCTGGGACGGGTTTTGGCGGACCGCGTCCTGGAGGCAGGAGCGTGGGAATGGGTGGCCGCGCTGAACCCCGCCCGCCAGCCTCGCTGGAGCAAGAAGCTTGACGAGGCTATCCCCATTCTCTCTGACGGCCGCCGCATCAGCCTGCCGGATATGGTTTACATCGCTGCGATCAAACGCTATGTGCTCCTCACCTGGAGCTTGAAAAAAGATTTCTCGCCCGATGATGGAAGCGAATTGGTGATCTACGATGCTCCCGAGCTATGGGGACCGTTTACGCTGGTTCACCACGAGTCGCCCTGGGAATCGGTGGACATGAATCCCTACTGCCCTCGCCTACCCTTGAAGTGGCTGCAAACCTCAGCGCAGGGCGTGACGGGCTGGCTGCAATTCTCCGGGAGCTGGCGACAAGACAGCTTGCACTATCGTTCGCATGTTCGGAAGTTTACGATACGAGTGAGGAAGCCGCAAAAAGATGGTTAAGCAGGGATCTTACTCTCCGAGAAGTCCTTTCGTTGCTCCGATTCACTGCTGCTTGGTCATCACCTAAGCCATCGGAGGGCAAAAGAAGAGAGGGTCGGGGCGGGCGGACGCCGCGACGCGAATAGGATTTCAGTCGATGTGCAAGCGCTTACGGTCGTCCCCGTCACAGACCCCAGATTTATGTCGGGTCTCGGGGCAGGCCTCCTGCGCGGCACGCGCTCGGCGCGCGTTGGATGGCAGGAGGCGAATCGCTAGTGTAGTGCGTCATAAATATCTTGACTTATCGCGGGTCTGCCGTTATGCTTAACTTCATGAGCAGAAGAGCGGCCTCTATTCTTTTGTCCCCTGAAGAGCGTGCCAGGTTGGAGACTTGGGCG
>Ga0315279_10000528_pt1 | contig 75222 bp, 72 predicted proteins | sample YL17G06_20_MG_FD_203694 | JGI IMG/M metagenome (GOLD analysis project Ga0315279, IMG submission 203694) | Sediment microbial communities from Yellowstone Lake, YNP, Wyoming, USA - YL17G06_20 | ecosystem: Environmental > Aquatic > Freshwater > Lake > Sediment | place: USA: Wyoming | collected...
GCCATCTTTTCGATGGACTTCTCTTCAATGCGGCCTCTTGACGATTTCTCTTTGCCCCAAGCCTTCATTGGGGGCTTGACAAACTATAGGACGTCTTTCATGACGGACCGCCAGAATTTGGTCCCCTTGCTGCCATTCGCATTGAGCCCTGCGTGCAAAGGTGGAATATTGGGTTGGCTTGAGTTGCAGAATGTTGTATTGTAGATGATTGGGGGTTATGATGGACACGATGAGTATCGAACGTGAGTTGGATCGGATTTTGCCGCGAGTTGAAAAGCCTGCTCGCTACACCGGCGGCGAGTACAACAGTGTGGTCAAGAATTGGGAGGCGACGCCGTTTCGGGTCGTGCTGGCGTTCCCCGATATTTACGAATTGGGGATGAGCAACCTGGGGCTGGCGATTCTGTATGACCTTCTCAACCGTCGTCCCGATGTGCTGGCCGAGCGCGTTTATACTCCCTGGCCGGACATGGAGGCGCAACTGCGCGCGACGGGTGTGCCGCTCTATTCGCTAGAGACCCAGCATCCGCTTTCCGACTTTGACCTCATCGGCTTTAGTCTGCCATACGAGCAAGTCTACACCAACGTCCTGACGATGCTCGACCTGGGCAGAGTGCCGTTGCTCGCGTCTGAGCGCGACGAGCGTCACCCTATCGTCATCGCCGGAGGCCATGCCACGTACAACCCCGACCCGATGGCCGATTTTGTGGATGCGTTCGTCATCGGTGAAGGCGAAGAAGTGATTGTCGAGATTGTCGAGGCGATCCAAAATCTCAAATCTCTATCCAATCTCAAATGGCGGGTGGATGTGCTACGGCGGCTGGCGGAGATTCCGGGTGTATATGTTCCGCGCTTTTATGATGTCGAGTACAATGCCGATGGCACGCTGGCCCGTGTGACGCCGAGCGTCGAGGGCGTCCCGGCGCGCGTGACCAAGCGCATCGTGCCGATCCTGCCGCCGCCGGTGACGCGCTTTATCGTGCCGTTCGTGGACGTGACGCACAATCGCGCCGTCGTCGAAATCCAGCGCGGCTGCACGCGCGGCTGCCGCTTTTGCCACGCGGGCATGGTCACTCGCCCCGTGCGTGAACGCTCGGTCGAGGAGATCCTGGCCGCTGTGGACGAGATGGTGCGCGAGACAGGCTTTGAACAAGTCGCGCTGCTCTCGCTTTCGTCCAGCGATTACTCGCGCATCGGCGATCTTGTTCAGGCTATCAGCCAGAGGTACGGCGACAAGCGCCTGTCCATCTCGCTGCCCTCGCTCCGCATCGAGTCGTTCTCGATTGGCCTGGCCGAGACGCTGAAGAATGGCCGGCAGACGGGGTTCACCTTCGCGCCGGAAGCGGCCACGGAGACGATGCGCCGCCGTATCAACAAATTCATCCCCGACCAACAGTTGCTCGATACGGCGCGCGAGGTTTTCTCGCGCGGCTGGCGGACGATCAAGCTGTACTTTATGATCGGCCATCCCGACGAGACGCTTGAAGACGTGCGGGCGATTGCCGACCTGGCGAACGCGGTGTTGAAAGAAGGGCGCAAGGTTCACGGCAAGGCGGCGCAGGTCAACATTGGCTGCGCGACGTTCGTGCCCAAGCCACACACGCCGTTTCAGTGGACGTCGCTCGATAGCGAAGAATCCATTCGCGCCAAACAGTCGCTGCTCAAGCAAGCATTGCGCAAGCCGGGCCTCAAGCTGAGTTGGACGGAGCCGGAGCACACGCTGCTCGAAGCGTTTCTTTCACGTGGGGATCGGCGTTTGGGCCGCGTCATCTTGCGGGCGTGGCAACTGGGCGCAAAACTGGATGGCTGGGGCGAGCATTTCAACATCGGTGCATGGCGGCAGGCGTTTGCGGAACACGGCCTCGACCCGGAATTTTACGCGCGCCGCTCGCGCGCCAGGGACGAAGTCTTTCCGTGGGATCACATTGACGTGGCCGTGCGCAAAAACTATTTGTGGCAGGATTACGTGATGAGCCAGCAGGGCGAGACGCGCGTGGACTGCCGCGAGCACTGCTTCGCCTGCGGCATCCTGCCCGCGTTCAACTCGGTGCGCATGAATCTGCCCGCCGAAGCGTGGGAATGTCCGCCGGTTTCCCTCTCCCGTGTGACGGGGGAAGGTTAGGGTGGGGAGTGAAATTTGAATCGCTATCGCCTCACCTTCACTCGTGATAGAACGGTCCGCTTCGTGGGCCATCTCGACCTGGCGAAAACCTGGGAGCGCATCTTGCGCCGTGCCGATCTGCCGGTGGCTTTTTCGCAGGGCTTTCACCCGCTGCCCAAGATCACGTTTGCTTCGGCGCTGCCCGTGGGCTGCACGAGCGATTGTGAGCTGCTGGATGTGGTGTTGTCTGAGCCGCTGGATCCTTCGGACGTGATGGCACGACTTGTCCCGGCTTTGCCCGCCGGCATTGCGGTCACGTCCGTTGCGCAAGTGCCGCTCAATGCGCCGGCGCTCCAGGCCGAATTGCGTTGGGCCGAGTATGTCGTGACGGTGGAGACGGGCGGAGCGCCGGAGCAAATCGAACAAACAGTGCAGGCGTTCCTCGCCGCCCCGACGCTTCCGCGAGAGCGGCGTGGCAAGAGCTACGACTTGCGCCCGCTGGTGCTTTCGCTGGTGGTCGAAGCGGCGCGTGACTCGTCCGCGCGAATCGTCATGCGGCTCCTGGCGGATGCGAGCGCCGGCACAGGCCGCCCGGACGAGGTGCTGGCCGCGCTGGGGTGGGGCGATGCGCCCGTGCAGATTCATCGGCGCAAGCTGGGCTTTGAGGCCTTCGAGGTTTGAGAACTGCAAAGGTCCGTCTCGTTTGACAAAACCCCGCAAGCCAGTTATAATCCGCACTCGCCAGCGGCCAGGTAGGTCAGGCCGCTTCTGTTTGTTTGATAACCGTCGTGGCGTCCCGCGCAGCGGAGACGCGACAACATCGGGGGTGTCAGCGTGTATGCAGTTTTTGAAGTAGGCGGACAACAGTTCCGCGCCGGCCTCGGCGAAAAGGTTCGCGTCGAAGCGTTGCCGCAGCAAATCGGCGATCAAATCGTCTTGGAAAATGTCCTGCTCGTGTCGGACGCGGGCCAGTTGCAAGTGGGCAAGCCCACCGTCGGCGGCGCCCAGGTCAAGGCAACCGTCGTCGAGCAGAGCAAGGGCGAAAAGATCGTCGTGTTCCACTACCGCCCGGGCGGCAAGCGCCACAAGGTCAGGACGGGGCATCGCCAGAATTACACCTGGCTGCGCGTGGACGAAATTGTAGCGGGGTGAGGTGAGATATGGCACACAAGAAAGGTGGCGGCAGCGCCAAAAACGGACGCGATAGTCGCGCGCAGCGATTGGGCGTCAAGCTGTACGGGGGGCAGGCAGTTCGCTCCGGTGGCATCCTGGTTCGGCAGCACGGCACGCACATCAAGGCCGGGGCGAATGTAGGCGTGGGCAAAGATTATACCTTGTTCGCCACGATGGATGGCCTGGTCAAGTTTGAGCAGTTGCCGGGTGGACGCAAGCGAGTGAGCGTTCTATCTGAATCTGCGTAGCATTTGTGGAGCGGCACACTTTGCGCCATGCCGCTATCGCCCGCCGGGCGGCCTGACCGCCGACCCAAGCCGGGCAGGAGAAAAAGAATGAAACAGAATATCCATCCGAAATGGTACCCCGAAGCGCGTGTCACGTGCGCCTGTGGGAACACCTGGACAGTCGGCGCGACCGTCGAAGAGATCCACACCGATGTTTGCTCCAATTGCCATCCGTTCTTCACGGGGCAATCGCGCATCGTGGACACCGAAGGCCAGGTTGATCGCTTCTACAAGCGCCTGGATCGCGCCGTGACGACGGGCGGCGAAAGCCATGGCAAGCGCGCCAAGCGCCGTAAGGAGCGTCAGGCTATCGTCGAGATCGTTGACGAAGAACCCTCGGCCGAAGCGGCAGCCTAGTCGAGGCAAACAACCGAAATCAACGGAAGGGCAGGTCACGCGACTGCCCTTCTTTGTTATCTTGTGAGGGCGACGATGGACATCAGAACGAGCGGGGGCTGGATCGAGTTGATCTGCGGCAGCATGTTCAGCGGCAAGACGGAAGAGCTGATCCGCCGCGTGCGCCGCGCCAAGATTGCCCGTCAGATGGTGCAGGTGTTCAAGCCGGCCATGGATACGCGTTACACGATGGAGGCCGTCACTTCGCACAACGGGTTGGGCGTAGACGCTGTGCCTGTGCAGTCTGTGGCCGAGATCGAAAAACAGATCCGGCCCGAGACGACGGTGGTGGCGATTGACGAGGTGCAGTTCTTTGGCTGGGAGGTCACCGAGCTGTGCCAAAAGCTGGCCGACCGCGGTGTGCGCGTGATCGCGGCTGGCTTGGACATGGATTTCCGTGGCGAGCCGTTTGGGCCGATGCCGGTGTTGATGGCGCAGGCCGAAAGCGTGGAAAAGCTGCAAGCCATCTGCGTGGTGTGCGGCAACCCGGCCAGCCGGACGCAGCGGCTCATCAACGGCCAGCCGGCTGCTTACGATGACCCTGTCATCCTCGTCGGCGGAAGCGAGTCTTACGAAGCGCGCTGCCGCAAATGCCACCAGGTCCCGCGCAAGAATCGAGCCTAAGAACCATCCGAAAACCGTCGGGCTGGCATCCCTATGCCAGCCGCCGACGCTGTGTATTTTATGAGGTTGAGTATGTTGCAGCCTTACGAAGACTATTTAGACGAAATCCTCATTTCATCCGATCAATTGCAGGCACGCATCGCCGAGCTGGGCGCGCAGATCAGCGCCGATTACGCCGGCCAAGACTTGCTGCTCGTGTGCATCCTCAAGGGCGGCGTGCTGTTTCTGACGGACTTGATGCGCCAGATCACGGTGCCGCACGCGATCAACTTTATGGCCGTCTCGTCCTACGGCGCGGGCAGCCGCGAGTCCACCGGCGCGGTGCGCATTTTGATGGACCTGGAAACCGACATCGTGGGGCGGAATGTGCTGCTGGTCGAAGACATTATTGACAGCGGCCATACGCTGAGCTACATCGAGCGGGTGCTGCGCGCGCGCAACCCAGGCAGTCTGCGCATTTGCGCGCTGCTCGACAAAGCCAAGCGGCGCGAGGTGAATGTGACGCTGGACTATGTCGGCTTTCAGATTCCCAACAAGTTTGTCTTTGGCTATGGATTGGACCTGGACGAGGTTTACCGCAATTTGCCGTTCATTGGTGTCGTCAAGCCGGGGATGACGATTGAGGGTTAAGTGAATCTCCCCCGCGTTTGTGGGGGAGATTTTGTTAGAATTCTTCACTCTTGCGAAGGCTGCAAACCTTCGCAAGGTTTTTATTTCTTGCGCCGCGTCGCCAGATCGGCCAGCAGTGAAAAGAACTCGTTCACGCCTTGCGCGGTCAAGGCGCTTGTCTCGACGTACGGATAGCCCAGGCTGCCTGCCCATTCCTCGACTTGCGCCCTCTGCACCTGTCGCTCCAGGTCAATCTTGTTGCCCACGGCGACAAACTGAGCCGTGGGGCAAATGCGCGTGATTTCCGCGTTCCAGCGCGGCAGGTTTTCCGATGACGCCGGATCGGTCACATCATACACCATCGCCACTGAGCGTGCTCCCCGATAGAACGTGTCCCGAAACGCTCCAAAACGTTCCTGCCCGGCAATGTCCCAGATGGAAAGCTTGATGATCTTGCCGCCCACTTCGACGATCTTGATCTGAAAGTCTACGCCGATGGTGGCTACGCGGGATTCCTCAAACATGCCAGCGCAGTAGCGGCGGATCAGGCTGGTCTTGCCCACGTTCGCGTCGCCGGCGATGACGACTTTGGCGATGGGAAAAATCATGGTGGATTGGGTGGCATCGGATAGGGCCATGTGCACATTCTCCGTTAGTCTGATTGCCGGAGATTATACACCACTCTGCCCGGACGCAAAAGTGTGACGGCGCCTGGTGATTACCCAAAAACGTTGGAGTCCTCAACTTGTTGAGGCAACTCCCCGAACAAGTTCGGGAGTCCGCCGAGATTTGGGTAATCACCAGTGACGGCGCAAGTGGCCGCCTCCAACTTGACACACTGCGGTGTTGCGCCTATGATACCCCCTGCTGCGTGTTGCCTGGTCACGCAGTATGTCTGGCAAGGAAGGCCGTGATGGGGACGAAACCGGCACGCAAGACGATGCCCCGCCCGCCGGGAACTGACTTGCGCCCTTACGCTGGACGATGGGTGGCAATCGTGAATGGATACGTCGCCGGCGTTGGGTTCACTGCCGACGAAGCGCGGACGGCTGCCAAGCTCTCGCGTCCCAAAGAAGAATTCGAGGTGCGCTTTGTCCCAGAAGAGCAACCGGCAGGAAATTGAATAGATTCCTAAACGTATCTTCTCAAAAAGTGGGGGAACTTGAACCTTGCGAAGGTTTCCGCCCATTGCGTAGCGAACTCGGATTAAACCTTCGCAAGGTTCTCCCCCGAATGATTGAGATGATACTCCTAAACTTGGTTTCGCGGAGGTTAGAGATCAAAAGTCGGTGGAGCAAATGCCACTCTGATCTCCAGGGTTGTTCAGTTCTCGCCCATCCTTGGCCGCCCGGCGATGAACTCGCCGGGCTATAGAGCAACGCCCCGTGAACGGGGCTAAAAGCCGGGTTCACCCGGCGTGGCTTCGTAGCCCGGACGTTCACGTCCGGGCGGAGCGACGCCAAGAACTAAACAGCCCTGCTCTGATCTCTGACTTGCGACATCTGACCCTGATTGGAGTTGCCTTGACTTTGACTGAGACCCTCACTCGTAATCCACTTGTTCAGGCTGCCGCTATTGTATGCGCTGAGCGCGGCATTAGCGCGTGCTTGGTCGGCGGGGCCGTGCGCGACTTGTTGCTGGGCCGCTCCATCCACGACTGGGACCTGGTCGTGGAGCGCGATGCGATTTCGCTGGCCCGCGCTACGGCGGATCGCTTGGGCGCGGCGTTCTATCCACTCGATGAGGAGCGCGATACCGGTCGCGTCGTGACTTTCGACGCCGATGGCTCGCGCACGTTCATTGACTTTGCGCTGCGGCGCGGCTCTGATTGGCGGACTGATCTGGAAGCGCGTGACTTGACCGTGAATGCCATGGCGTTGAGGCTAGGCAACGACGCCGAGTTGTTCGACCCCTTCAACGGACGGCCCGATCTGGAAGCGCGTCTCGTTCGCGCCGTGACGGAGCACTCGTTCCGCGATGACCACGTGCGAATGATGCGCGCGGTGCGGCTGGCGGGGGAGTTGGGATTCCAGATCGAGCCGCAGACGGCGGCGTGGATTCGGCGCGACGCCGCGCTCCTGGCGAATGTCTCCGTTGAACGCGTCCGCGACGAGTTAGCCAAGCTATTGGCGTTGCCCGATGCGCTGGCCGGCATCCGGCAGATGGATGACCTGCGGCTGCTGGCGCAAATGTTGCCGGAGGTGGCGGCGCTCAAGGGCGTGGAGCAATCGCGTCCGCACCATTGGCCGGTGTTCGAGCATACGCTGTTTGTGTTGGGCGCATTGGAGCGCATCATTGACGAAGGCGTTCAGCATGAAGATGAGGCGGTCGGGATTGTTGATGGAACAGGCGCACCTGCGTTCGTGTGGGGCGACGTGAAGCGGACGCTGGCGGATTTCCAGGTGAGACTTGCCACCCATTTGATCTGGCCTTTGGGCGACGAGCGGCCTGCGCTGGTGTCACTCAAGCTGGCGGCGTTGCTGCATGATTGCGCCAAGCCGCAGACGAAAACTTGCGACGATGACGGTCGCACGCACTTTTACGGTCACGACGATGTCGGCGCGCCTATCGCCGCCGAGCGGGTTCGCGCGCTGCGCTTCAACAATGCCGAAGTGGAGCGGGTGCGCGTCATCGTCGCTCATCACATGCGCCCGCAGCAATTGGCCGATGCCGAGTCGGGCGTCACGCGGCGCGCAGCATACCGCTATTTCCGCGATACGCGCGAGGCGGGCGTTGACGCGGTGTTGTTGGCGCTGGCCGATCACATCGCCACACACGGGCCGGACGTGCAGCCGGATCGCTGGGCGAGGCGCATTGAGGCGGCGAGCAAGTTGTTGGCGGAATACTGGACACGGTTAGCGAAGGATGTTGCTCCAACGTCGCTCGTTTCTGGAGACGACCTGATGGCGGAACTCGGTTTGCCTCCCGGCAAGCGCATCGGCGAGTTGCTCGAAGCGATCCGTGAGGCGCAGGCGGCGGGTGAGGTTGGCACGCGAGAAGAGGCGCTGGCGTTAGCCAAGAGCGCGGCCCCATCGCTATAGTCTGCGATGGGCCGTGAGGTTGGAACCTCGCGGCCTGTTTTGCTATGCGCCACGCGAGACCTCTATTGCTACGGGTTGTGTGGGGCGGGCAGGTGTATAATACAGCGTGTTGCTTACCCTGCATGATGCAGTAGAGAGCATCCACGAAACAGGAGGCGCAGCATGACCGTCGAATTCTGGATTGGACAAGAACCAGATACCCCTCACGAACGTACCGCATTAGATCACTTTCGGCGTGGCATGGAAGCCATGTATGGCAGCAGCAAGGACTATTACTTTGTCCTGGTCAACTATTTTGTAGGCAGCAATCAGGTAGACCTAACGATCTTGAAACGGGACGCCATAATCGTTGTTGAACTGAAGAAATGTCACGAGCCTTTTGTGGCAACCCTGAATGGCGACTGGCAAACTCCCAGTGGCCAAGTCGTCGGCACAGGCACTCGGAATCCGTTTGAGCAAGTCTGGGATTACCGTATGCAGTGGGTAGGTTTTTTGGAGCGGCACGATCATCTGATGTCACCTGCCAATCGAGGTAGCATACGATTCGACCAGGCTGTTAATGCCCTCGTTTGCATAAGCCCAAGACTTCACCCAGATTATCGGAACCAAATCTCAAAGCAGGCAGCCCCTTGGTTCGGGTTGGTAGGGCTTGACCGGCTTGCCCAAACTGTCCGCCGACTGTCGAATCCCGGACTGAGTTTTTCCGAGGTCGAGTTGCGGAAACTCATTGGGGCGCTGAACCTGCACAAGGGCTTGATCTTCGTTGATCCGCCGACATCCAGGGCGCTTGTAGATCGAGAGAGCGAGTGCAGCCAGCTTATGGCGTTCTTGGGCGACAACAAGATAGCCGTCATCAGCTTGAGAGGGCCAGGCGGTGTGGGTAAAACAGAGTTAGTCGCCTGGCTGGTTGATCAAGCTTTTGATCCGGCTCAAGTCAAGTGGATAGATTGTAGCCAAAAGCAGGTCACGCTTGAGGCTCTGCTGGCAGCGTTAGCCGGTGAGATGCCGAGAGAACAGGCCGATTACATTCGCAACCCCAAAGAAAGGCAGCCGGATCGCTTTAACGCTGCTCTGAGTTACCTGGACTCGAAGGCAACACTTTTTGTCTTTAATGACTACCTATCCGCTGCCAGCACATCGTGTAATTTTTCGGTGCAGAAAATTATCACTGCAAGGCATTTTTTGAACCTATTTTTCGTCATTTTACACGATGTCCTGACAACACGGCTTGTGTACGATGTGCTGGCAACGATTAACTACCATCTCATTGCCGATCCCGGACCTATCGAAGAGTTCCTCACCTACATCGTCCACCATGCAAGAAAACTGCGCGTCGTGTTGACCACGCGCACTCGTTCCACGTGTCTGGCCCATCCGGCCTGGCCGTGGCAAGCCGTCCGCGAGATTTGCCTGGAAGGTCTGCCATTTGACGTGGTAAAGGAATTTGTCGGACCGGAAGTTGCCTCAAGGCTAACCACTGACCAGCTCCATAGCATCTGGAAAGAAGCCGATGGTGTTCCCTACCTGATGAAGATACTGACAAAGGTTGAATTCACTCCTGGCCGTGATGAGCATCTGAACCAGTGGCTTCAGTCATTGTTGAGAACGGTAAGCGATGAAGCAAGACATCTCGCTTATGGGTTGTCTGTGATTCGCGGCAGGCTAAACTCAAGCCTGATGCAGGCTCTGGCGCGAACAGATGGGCAGAAAACCAGCGAACTCGCGCGTGAATTGACCGAGCAGCACATACTCCGTGAGTGGGGCGAGGGGGGCACTTTTGCGCTATATGATCTGGCGCGTGATTTCCTCTATGCCCAGGCGTCCGACAAGGTGAAATGCGACGCACATTCTGACGCTGGAAGCCATTTTGCGAATGTGGCCGAGAAGGCGCAGGAAAAGCCTGAACGCCTCAAGTATCTGACCGAAGCGGTCTATCATTTTGAGCAAGCGGCTAATCCAGACAAGGTGCTACAGTTAGTGGGAGAGGCGCACGCATTGTCGAGGGCGTGTGGCTACCGGGACGAAGCGCAACAGTTTGCGGAAAAGGCATTGGCGGCAGCTCGCAAGACACAGAAGCGGGACGAGACGTGTTTCTGGCTGGCGCAAATCGCGGAAGGCGAAATAGATCGCGATACCCTCGACGTTGCTAGGACACACTTGAAGGAAGCAGAAGCCAGCTTGCCCAAGCTGGGCAAACAGCTTTCGCCTGAACAAGCGGCGGAGCGAACCGGTCTCAAAATGCGTATCTCGATCCAGAGAAGTCGCCTGGCCTATCACACTCAAGACTATGATTCTGCAAGCGTCAGTTTCAACGAGGCTTTGGACCTGGCGCGGCAAATGGGTGATCCATTGGCCGAGGCGGACTGCCTCATCCGGCTTGGGCAGGTTCAAAGACGGCGTGGACAATATGAATCTGCGAAAGACCATTTCTCGCGGGCGCGGGCGATCGCAGACCAGGAGAAACGCAAGGATATTGCCTTTGAATGTGTGAGCTACCTTGGGACGGTCACCCGAAAGCAGAACCGTGTCCTGGAAGCCTACCGGCTCTGAGGCAGCCAGCCAGATAGCTCGTGAGATCGGAGACAGGCGAAAACAGGAAGAGAGTTTGAGTTACATGGGACAACTGGCAGCCCATCCCCAGGTGGGGAACCTGCCCAAGGCGGAAGAATTTCTGCGCGAGTCTTTAGCCATTGCTCAGGAGATTCATAACATACGTGGCATTCGGATTGAGATGAGCCGTTTGATTGATATCCTCATTCCGCTTCGAAAATATCAAGAGGCGACAGAACTGTTAAAAGAATCTGAGCAGCTCAATCAGCAGGCGAATGATCGGATAGGCATGGCTTGGGATCTGAAACACCGGGGACAGTTGGATCAGGCTGGAGGCAACATCCAGCAGGGTGATTGCCTCATCTGGCATGGAATTCACAAGCTCAGGAACATGGAAATAGAGGATGCCTGGTTGGATGAATTTGTAGCAGTACTAAGCCGCCCGTACCCAGTTTGTACCTACTGCTCCAGGGACAAAAGTGCCGATCCTGGCGAAATACCCGCTATCCGGCGCTACAAGAGCGCACGAATAGCGGATGTCTACGCCGCCGCGCACAAACTCGGCGTTGGTTTCTACATCCTTTCCGGCGAGTTTGGATTGATTCCACCGGAGCGGCCGATTCCGTGGTATGACCATCTCCTAAAAGCAGAGGAGGTCAGTCAACTGGTCGGGATAGTTGCTGGGCAGATCAAGCAGTACGGAATCGCTGGCCTGGCCTATTTTACTCAACCGCTGGCCCAAGAGCCTAATGTCGTTCCTTATCACGACACTCTGGCAGCGGCTTGTAGCCGGACTGGGGCAACGTTTTGCGTAATCGAAATGGAGCAACCTGTTGATGGCTGAACTTGGCCCAAGGGTTGCGCTAAACCAGGAGCAAATCGCGCGGGTTGCTGAACTCATTCGAGCCTTGCCTGAAGTGGAGCCTTTCGCTTTTGTTGGCATAGATTTCCCGCCAATCGGGCATCCGACTGCGTTAGACTACTTTTTTGCCGCGACCCTGCAGCAGTTTGGTTTTTGGGAAATGGAGGCCGGCAAATACCACCGCCCGATGGTAGCCAGCCTGGAGGGCGTGCCCCGTAAAGGCTCAGATTATCTCTGGCGCGCCTACTTGCGCCCGTTGGACCAAGATGTTGGCTTTTATGCTCCCGAACGGCAGGCGTGCTTGACGCGGGTGGCGTTGCTGGCGCTTTTTCGCTCCGACGATGGCTCCGACCCAATGCCCGCGATTGATCTTCACTTGCAGCAGGCGCATGCCTACGGGCGAGATATGCTGGCCCTTGGATCCTCGCCACAGCACTTGATCGCCCTGGCAAACACGGCGGACACTCCTTTGCAAGCCTTTTTGGAAAGCCTGGCGCGCATCGGAGGTTACAAAGAAGACCCACTTCACAAGAAGGCCAACCTGTTGTCGCTCGTCCTGTCTCAGCGCCCGGAGAAATTTTTACGCCCGTCGGCTGGCGAAGCAATACCGCCGGTGATTGACTATCACCTGATGCGATCATGCTTGCGGATTGGATTGGTGGAGATTCTCGACCGCGAATTGGAAAGCGTCTTGATTCAACGTCGGGAAGTGCCCCCTACTGATGAAGGGGCTGTCCGCTGTGCAACGTATGAAGCCATCCTTCAAATTGTGGAGCAATCGGGCAAAAGCATGGGGGCGGTGGATTGGTTCTTCTTCAACGCGCGCCTTCGCTGTCCAGAGATAACCGAACCGGAATGTCCTCAGTGTCCCGTAGACCCCGTGTGCGTGCATCGCACGCGATTGTTTCAGCCAGTCATGCGAACGTCTTTCTATTAGAGCGTGTGAAAAACCACTCTTTCTCGTTCCTGCCAAGTGAGGCTGCGCTGGATGAAAAGTGGATAAGCGGATGGGGCGCGCCGCATCCGTTCATCTGATGTGCCGAGGGCAATTCGCTGTCGCCTTTCCCTGTGCGAAGCGTACCGTGACAACCCGCCCACCGAGACAATCTGTCCAGCAGCCCCTTAGGGTCTGGGCAACACAAAAGCCGCCACTCGATTCTGGGGTGGCTTTTCAGTCGGTCAAGGCTTGTCAACTGTGGTCCGCCGTTTGCGGTCTGCGGCCGAATCCGGCGGTGCTCAAGACTTGAGCTACCCACACGATATCGCCCTCGCTCAACGGCGGCGGAGGCGGAGGCGCAGCGTAATCCAGCAGTCGCTCGTAGCCGACCAAGTCAAAGCACGCTTTGACGGCGGCTTGCAAATCTAGTGGAACGTCAGGATCAGGTGGCAACAAAGGTACCGGCACGGTGGGCAGCCGGTCGTGCAGTTGAACTGGCCAGACTTGCGTCCGAGGCCGCCGCTGCGTGCGGCTGAGGTAAACGTAGTACGAGGCGGGTGGCAGTTCGCCTACGAGCGGGATGCGCGTCCCTTGCCGAAGCAAGTCAATCTCCAACAGGTGCGTGCGCGTCTGAAGCAATTCGGTGCGCCGATCCACATAGTCGCGCCAGCCTTCACCGCGTTTGTTGACCGGCGACAGAATCTCAATAATGGTCACCAGCCGGCGCTCAGCCACATCATGGATCTCGACACTGAGCATCGGCACTTGTTCGGGGATAGGGCTGAGGAGTTCAAAGGGCGGCCCGGCCACGTTTACGCCCACCGGCGCAAAGGCCACGTCCGCACGTTCACGCAGCGCGGCCACATGCGCATCGGGATAGATGACGCGCTCCGAAGGCAAATCCAGAATGCTCAGGACAGGCCGGTCGAGCACATAACGCTTGGACAGCAGCGCAACGTACTTGGCTGAAAATCGTGGTAAGAGTTGGGCGCGGATTGCATTAGCCAGCGTCTCGTGAAACTCCTGCCACATCTCGCCTTCGAGATACGGATCCATGCCAGGAAATGGAGATGACATCGCGGCCTCCTTTCAGCGCGGCGTCACACCTGGCTCGATTATATCATGGGCCTACTTGACCACCAAGTGGTACCACATTGCCATCCATCCGAACCCGTTGAAATGTTTGAACATCCACGCCATCCCGGCCCAGTTGACGAGGATAGAAATAATCATCAGCCCGCCCTGGAGCAGGTTGATCTTTCCCATCGCTTCGACGTTTGACGCTGGATGTTTGAGATCGGCAATCTGAGGAAACATGCCGCAGGCAGTCAGGAGCAGCAGGAACGGCGCGACATCTAAACTGTAGCGATAGCCAAACTGTAGCGAGCCAGTGTTGTGATACATCCACAGCGGGATCATGCCACACAGCAGCCCAACCCAACTGGCAACGATCAGCGGCTCGCGGCGGAACGTGCGGAAGAGATAGAGAAACGCTGGCGTCGTGAGGAACAGACTCATGCCCCACGGGTTGGGCTGCAAAAAAGGGAACCGAGGCAGAATATACGGCGGGCACAGCAGCGAGACGTAGAGATTGCGTGGGACAAAATACAGGTTGAACCCACCGTAACGCGCATACATATCCGTGATGTTTTCAGCGCCATGGACATAGGCATACCCAAAATCCAGCGGCGAGCCGAAGCGCACGGCGTTATAGGCCAGGTGAATCGCCACGCCAAGTGCCAGCGCCAGCCCGAATGGCAGCACGGCCCGCAGGAATGGCCGGGCCGCGCGCTGCTGTTGCCATGTCCAGGCGCCAAAGAACGCTGCCCCAAACACCACCGTTGGCCGAGCCAACACGGCCAGCGCCAGCCACAGGCCGGCGAGCCAACCACGCCCACGGCTCAGCGTTTCGCGCACGTACAGCGTGACAAACAGCACGGCCACGACATGTGCATTGAGCCAGTACGAGCCGACGACAGCAGCGTACCAGTGGACCGTCCCGGCGGCGAACAACGCCGTCAGCCAGCGTCGCGCCGATGAGGAGACCTGCACAGAGCCTAGCAGATCGTATATCAGTGCGACGTTGAGCGCGCCCACGACCACGCCAAAGGGAATGTCGCTCATCCACAGTCCCCAGGCAGCGACGAACGGCATCAGCAGGATGGCGGGCAGCGGCGAACCGGCGACGAACCATTTGCCCTGGTACGCCAATAGATCATAGGCGACGGGCGGCAGCTTGACCAAGTCTACGTGGCCGCGCAAGAGCGAGTAAGCCAGATGAATATAGTGCGGCGCGAGTGATCCGTATTTGAGTGTCACCCCGGCGCTAGTGGCGTACAGTCCTAGTGCCGCCGCAAACACAACTGCAATCTTGAGCGAGTTCCGAAATCTCATGGGGCAAGCACGACGTGCTGATACCAGTTCCAGAATTGCGCCAATCCGTCTGCGATGGAGACAAGTGGCGTGTAGCCCAGCATCCGCTGCGCCTTTGACGTGTCGGCAAACGTCACGATCATCTCGGTGGACGGGAGGGGCGCGTTCTTCCAGCGAGCCGGTTTGCCGATGAGCCGTTCCAGGATCGTGACAAAGTCGCGGTTGACCACCGGCTCGCCTCGACCCAGGTTGAAAATCTCGTACTGCATATCCGTGTCTGTAGCGGCAAGGATGCCAGAGACGATATCGCTGACGAACGTCCAGTCGCGGCGCGGGTGGCCTTCGTCGTAGAGTGTAAACTCGCGCCCTGCCAGAATCGCCTCGGTAAATTTCCACGGTCCCATGTCCGGCCTGCCGCGCGGGCCATAGACGTTGAAAAAGCGCAGCACTGCGCATCGCAAGCCGTAGAGATGGTGGTAGGTGTATGCCAGCACCTCGCACGCTTTCTTCGTCGCAGGATAGGGGGCGAGCGGCCTGTCGGTCGGGTCGGTCTCCACGAACGGGATTTTGTCTGTGTGCCCGTAGATCGAGGACGTGGAAGCCAATACAAACTGGTGGACGTCAAATTCACGCGCCATTTCCAAAAGATTCAATGTTCCCCGTACGTTCACATCTTCGTATAGCAGTGGGTATTTCATCGAGTAAGGCACAGCAGGCATTCCTGCCAAGTGAATAATTCTGCCCGGTCGCTCGGATGTGAACAGCGCACGCAATGTCTCCGTGTCGCGGATGTCGCCTTCGATGAATTTGAAATCAGGCGACTCGCCGATCTCGGCCAGGTTGGCCCGCTTGCGCGCGGGCGAATAGTAATCGTTCAGATTGTCCAGGCCGATCACGCGCTCCCCACGCGCGATGAGCGCGTGCGTGACGTGACTGCCGATGAAGCCAGCGGCCCCGGTAACAAGAGTTGTCATGAGCACTCCTCCATTGGTCGCTCAATCAAGATCGCTGCCTGAGGTCCGGTATTGTGAACGCCGAGAATTTCTAGAGCTTGTTGAGGGGTGCATCCCAAAAGCAACTTGATCTCTGAATCTCGCTTCACCATGTCTACGGTGCAGATGAGGGCAGTCACTTTTCGGCCCGGCAGGCTGCCTACCCAAACGTCAATACCGCCTCCATCGGGCGAGCGAGTGTCCTCCAAATATCCATAGTCAAGGGGATAGAAGAATGATGAATAACGAGGATGTGTTGTCCCCTTGGGGCGATCTATCTGGATTTGGGAGGTGGCTACCAGTTTGTCTAGACTGGACCAAAAATCATTTTCCATTGTTGTCATTTGCCAAAGCGCAGTGAGTGTTCTGTTGACGCCGACATGTCGGCCAGGTCTGTTATGTTCCTGCCAGGCGAGTATGGCTTCGCGATGGCCACCGCCGGCCAGCTCTCTGGGAATCTGGCCTGGCGCAAAGAATGTGGGCGAGGTTCCCTCCGCGCTTTCGGTCAGTTCGCCACCCACAATGGAGCACCGGTAAGCGATCAAAATTCCATTGCCCCTGGGATCATCATCGAAAAAGTGCACATTGACCAGCCGGCCAATCTCGACCTGCAACCCGGTTTCCTCGCGGACTTCTCTGATGACGGCATGAGTAGGGTCCTCATCAATCTCGACATAGCCCGCTGGCACATTCCACTGTTGCCTGAACGGTTCACGAGTCCGCCGGATCAGCAACAGGCATCCATCTTGTTCGATTAATGCGCCAGCCCCGACCTTGAGCTGGTCATAGTGAATCTGGCCGCAGTTTGGACAGATACCTCGCTGCCTATGCTCGATCTCTCTACGTTGAAGCGGTGAACCACAGATCGAGCAAAAGTGGGCCTTCATCTCACGCATCACGCGCTGGTCTCACGTCAAGGATATTGAACTGCAACCGCTCCTGGCCGTTCCATTCGTTGACTTCCAGGTGATACGCCACGTCAATCCGCATATCGCGCCGCAGCCACGCAGAGTGATGGCTTTGCCGGAAGGCGATGGCGTCCCAGATGGCGTGTCGTTCATCCATCAGGGATAACTTGAGATGCACGCCGTCGGCCCCCACGCTGCGGATGTCACGCAGGATCATGCCCCGGCTGATGAGCGCCGGCGTCGGGTTGCCGTAGCCACACGGTTCCAGCCGCTTGAGGTGATCGCAGGTTTCACGGTTCAATTCGCCGGGCAGAATTTCGGCGTCAATCTCCAGCGTGGGAGTGAGGTCGCGCCCGCCGAGTTGTGCGTGGGCGATAGCTTGCAGGCGAGCGGCCAGCTCATTGAGCTTCGATGTGGGAACGGTAAAGCCTGCCGCTGCTGCGTGTCCGCCGTGTCGGATGAGCAGTTCGGCGCACTCGTCCAACGCGCGCGTGATGTGGAACTCGGGAATGCTGCGGCACGAGCCTCGACTTTCGACTTGGCCTTGTTCGACGACAATAGAGGGCCGGTAGAACTCTTCGGTCAAGCGGCTGGCCGCCAGGCCGACGACGCCCGCGCGAAAGCCTGGATCGGCGGCAAACAGCAGCGATGTATGAGGGTCGCCGGTGAGCGCCATCTCGCGGGCTTTGTCTTGTGTCTCACGCGTCAATCGCTGTCGTTCCCGGTTGCGCTGGTCAAGCTCGGCGGCCAGCTCGTGTGCCCGCGTCGCGTCGTCGGTGACGAGCAACTGGTACGCCGCCATCGCGTGTTCGATGCGCCCGGCGGCGTTCAAACGCGGGCCGAGCGTGTAGCCGATGGTGGTGGCATCCACTGCGCCCGATGTAGCGCCCGCCACTTGCATCAGAGCGGCGATGCCGGCGCGAGGCGCGGCGTTCAGGCGAGCCAGTCCGCGTTGGACCAGCGCGCGGTTTTCGTCCACGAGCGGGGCCAGATCGGCCACGGTTCCCAGCGCCACGAGGTCGAGCAGGTCGTCGTCGCTCAAAGGCGCTTGCCCCTTCGTCCGTCGCTCGACGAGCAGCAACGCTTGCGCCAATTTGAATGCCAATCCCACGCCGGCCAGATCCTTGAACGGGTAGGGGCAATCGCTTTGTTTGGGATTGATGCAGGCCAGCGCAGGTGGCATGTCTGTGGCGACAGAGTGATGATCGGTCACGATGAGGTCAAGCCCCAACTCGTTGCCAAAGGCCACCTCTTGCGGCGAGCGGATGCCGCAGTCCACCGTCACGACCACCCGCACACCCTCGCCGTGCAACTTGCCGAGCGCTTCCTTGTTCAGCCCGTAGCCCTCATCTACGCGGTCGGGAATGTATGGGCGCGCGTCTGCGCCGAGCGCGGTCAGAGTTTGCGTCAACAGCGCCGTGGCTGTCACACCGTCCACATCGTAATCGCCGTACACGGCCACCGGTTCGCGCTGCTGGATGGCGCGGCGCAAGCGGGCCACGGCTTTATCCAACCCCTTGAGTTTGGGCGCTTCCAGCGGATTGCGGATCGGCGGGTTGGGGTTGAGGAAAGCTGCGACTTGGTTCGGGCTGGTCACACCGCGATTGTAGAGAATTTGCACGACTAGGCGGGATAGGCCGCTGAACTGCTGCAAGTGTGCGGGTGGCGCAGCGGGCGCAATCTGCCAGCGTTTGGAGGGTGGCGTGTGTGCATTGTCGGCGTGGTTGAGCATGTGCGCATCTTAGCACGGTCTGAGGTTGGCGTCAATCGGCTATGAACAAAAAGCCCTTCTCTGGGAGAAGGGCGGCGGTGAAACGCGGCACGCGGGGCGGCTAGGCCCAATTCTGTTTCTTGACGAAATCGGTGATCACGGGGATGGTGACATACTTGCCCTGATAGGCTTGGTAGGCCCAATAGAGCATGATCGCCCAAATAATCAGGCCGATACCGCATGTCAGGGGTGCGATAATTGACATGATCACGCCCAGCACAACTCCGGCAGCAAGGGCTTGAGCGTTGTGGGCCTTGATGAACGGGCGGTTCTTCTTGTCCTCCATCAACAGGATAATGATGGGTACAATAGGAGAAAGAACGTAAGCCAATGCAGCCCACAATTTGTCGTCGCTGGTCACATCTCCGGGGACCGAACTTGGGACTTGTTCTGCCATGATTTGTCACCTCCCCTCTGCTCGGTCTGCGAGTTTGGCCGAGGAGCAACTCGAGTGGCCGCCGAGCCTTGCAGATATTCTACACCCCTACGATGATTTGTCAAACGCTCATTCTCGTTCTCTTCCCCCTTCTACTTCCCGGCGGGTTATGGTTGTCATTGTTCAAAGGCTTGACGCAATAGGCACGATAGGGTAAGCTTGGAAATCGGAGGTCGGAGGGCGAATGAAGGGGGCACGGAAGCAGCTAGGGGATGTCGGTGAAGAGATCGCGGCGCGTGAATTAACCCGGCGAGGTTACGCTGTGCGCGAGCGGAACTGGCGCTGCCCCGAAGGCGAGTTGGATATTATCGCCGAGCAAGGGGAATCGCTGGTGTTCGTTGAGGTCCGCACGCGGCGCGGCGATCGCTTTGGCACGCCGGAAGAGTCCATCACTCTTGCCAAGCGCGCGCACCTCATCGCCGCGGCACAGGCCTATCTCCAGGCCCATTCCTTGCAAGACCGCGATTGGCGCATTGACGTGGTGGCGGTGGCGATGTCAGATCGGGGACAACTCCAACGGGTGGATGTGATTGAGAATGCCATCGAAGGCTGATCAAATTTCAAATCTGTTCGCCCTCGTCGGGCCGACGGCGGTGGGCAAGACGGCGCTGGCGATCGAATTGGCCCGGCGATTCGACGGCGAGATTGTCTCAGCAGACTCGCGGCAAATCTATCGTGGAATGGACATTGGCACGGCCAAGCCCACGTGCGAAGAGCAGGCCCGCGCTCCGCATCACCTGATTGACATCGTCGCCCCGGACGAGCCCTACACGCTGGCGGATTATCAGGCCCAGGCTTACGCAGCGATTGATGGGATCCTGGCGCGCGGCAAACAGCCATTCCTGGTGGGAGGGACGGGCTTGTACGTCCGCGCCGTCGTCGAAGGGCTGCGCATCCCGCGCGTCCCGCCGAACGAGGAACTGCGCGCACAGTTGGCGTTGGAAGACGGCGCGGCGCTTTATGAACGCCTGCGTGCGCTCGACCCGGACGCGGCAGCCCGGATTGATCCGCGCAACGTCCGCCGCACGATCCGTGCCCTGGAGGTTTGCCTGACGACCGGCGCCAAATTTTCGGAATTGGGTCGGGCCTCGCCGCCGTCATATCCCGTCACGCAAGTTGGGCTGACGCTACCCCGCCCTGAACTCTATGCCCGCATTGATGCGCGTGTGGAGCAGATGATGGCCGATGGCTTGGTGGCCGAAGTCGAAGCGTTGGCGGCGCAGAGATATGACTGGGAGTTGCCTTCCATGTCCGGGTTGGGTTACCGAGAGATCGGAGCGTATCTGCGCGGCGAGGTGTCGCTCGACGAAGCGGTGGCGAACATCAAGCGGGACACGCGTGATTTTGTGCGCCGGCAGTACGCTTGGTTCCGCCTGAAGGACGAGCGCATCCATTGGTTTGAGAATGCGCAGGTCGGAGAGATCGAACGGCTGTTAGTGTTGTAAAGTGTAGAGTGTAGAGCGTGGAGCATTGAACGCAAGTCGAGACGCAATACCGTGCGCGGTTCTGTGTTATAATTGGGATAGCACAATATCATGGCGCCGCATGTGCGGCGCTGCGACAAGGAGGTTCCTATGCCGTTCGGAATACAACCTCTTCACATCGTTGTGATCATCTTGGTGGCGTTGATCATCTTTGGACCATCGCGGCTGCCGGAAATCGGGCGCGGGATGGGCAAGGCGATCAACGAGTTCCGCAAAGGGACCAAAGAGATGACGGAAGGCTTTAAAGACGAAGTCACCAAGCCCGAAAGTTCAGTGGCACCCGTGGCGGCGTCACAACCGCAACCGGAGGGTGGAAATTTCTGCACCAAGTGCGGTTCGCCCAACCCTGCCGACGCGCGGTTCTGCAACAAGTGCGGCGCTCAACTTGTCGCTTGATTGCGGATTTCTCCTCTTGGATCGTAAAGTTTAGATTCCTGCGCGAGCTCGCGCTGCAATCGAAAATCCGGGGTCAAGTGAGCTGTGGCCGATGAGAAGCCAATGACCTTAATCGAACACCTGGAGGAGTTGCGTCACCGCATTATTGTCTCTGCGCTGGCGATACTGGCGGCTACGGCGGTCGCCTTTTTCCTGTCCGATTTTCTCCTTGGGGTTTTGCTGTTGCCTTCGCGTGGGTTGCAGCTCAATGCGTTCAGCTTGATGGACGGCTTTATGATCAAGTGGCGCATTGCGCTGTACACCGGCATCGTCGTCAGTTTCCCCGTTTGGGCCTATGAACTGTTCCGATTCGTCGGCCCCGGCATGACAGAGCGAGAGCAGCACGCGATTTTCCCCACATTATGGGGGGCGCTTGCGTTGTTCGTGATTGGCGCCGTCTTTGGTTACTACTTGCTGGCGGGAATGATCCATGTCCTGATCCAGTTCTTTCCGCCAGAGGTCAGGTACCTGGCCTCCGCCGACGATTACATCTCCTTCGTCGTGTTCTTTCTCCTGGCATGTGGGCTGGCGTTCCAGTTGCCGATCCTGCTGATCATTCTCATTCAACTGCGTATTCTTTCCACAGATTTGCTGCGCAAGCAGCGGCGCATCGCCTACTTTGCGTTGTTTGCGTTTGCTGAAGTCATCACGCCGGTGTCCGATCCGATCGTCGCCCCGTTGACGGTGATGGGACCGCTTATCCTGTTATACGAGCTGAGCATTTGGCTGGGCCGTGGCATTGAGCGACGACGGAAGCAGTCTGCCGAGAAGCAACTGGCATCGTGACGGGCGGTGAGCGTGAACCGCAGCGACGCTAATGCCAAGAGACCAGCCTCAATGGCTCAAGCTAAAGAGAGCCTTATCTCTGTCCAAGGAGTTGCACGCCAACTAGCGATGGATCAAGGACTTGCCTTTGGGGTGATCAATGTCCCGCGATGAGCGGGACTGTTCTTTTACGAAGGTCGGCGCATAATCGGTCTGACCGGTAACCCGTGCGCCATCCCCCATAGCATCACTATCACTCTGCTGCTCATGTCTGACGAGCACCGGGCAAGGCACCGGTTAGGCAAGACACGCCGCACGTAGCAGACTGCTATAAAGGACATCAAGGATTGACGTATGTTTCTCTTTAAATGTGTATGGTTCCTTGCCTTGGGTGTAGCGTTGATGGGATTGGGTTACATCGTGGCGCCGTTAGACTGGCTGCGCAAGTGGGATCGCCGTCGTGCGCAAAACATCGAGCAACGGCGGGGCCGTCGAGCTGTCTCATTGTATTTCCGCGCTTTGGGCGTCGTCATGTTCGTCATTGGGGGGTTTATCACGGTTGGATTGATCAGCGCAGTCCGGTGATTGTCTTATCGGTGCAGTCATGTCGCCTTCTCATTATTTGGTGTTGCGTTGCTTCCGTCAAGCCTGAAGAGGTTCAAGCGATCTTTCCCTGCCAGGAGCCGAGCGTCTCGACTGATTCTAAGTGGCAACTCTGACCCAAGCCGACATCGCCTCGCCGCAACCGGAAGAGGTTCGGCCTGTTTCTCCCAATTCAGAGCCTAAGCCTCGACAGGCCCTTCTGAGGAGGCGAATCCAGGCCAGATCAACGTCAGCTTGGCTGACCAGATTCCCTTGTCTGCTGCCCCCAAGCGGGAAGGAGACGTGTCGGTTGAACCCAGTCCGGCGAACCTCGATCCAACTTGACGCCGGTGGGAGGCCACAGCGTTTGCTGCCATCGTTTTTTCCCACCTCTGGACTCGATCAGGCAACGCCTATTGACAATCCTCGCAAGTTGTTGTATTCTATGTCAGCGTTGTCGTTATCGCTGACGCCAGCGCTGTGATTGCGGATATTGACTTGTGGGCGTACAAGCCGACTTGGACTGGATAGGTCGTTGGCGTTCCGTATTTCCCAATGTCCGCCTCCGACGTCAAATGCCACTTTATGCAAAAGGATAGCCCGGTGCACGTCACTCTCCAGGATGTTGCCAAGCTGGCTGGTGTTTCCACCAAAACTGTTTCTCGCGTGGTCAACGATCAAGGCGAGATCAGCGCGGCGACCCGGCAGCGCGTTCAGGCTGCTATTGAGCAGCTTGGCTATCGGCCCAACATCATGGCTCGCAATTTGGTCAGCGGCCGTAGCGACACGTTGGCGGTTGTAGTGTGGGGGATAGACTATTACGGGCCTTCACGCACGGTGATCGGCGTCGAGCAGCAATCCGATGAATTGGGCTACTCCTTGTTCCTCAACTTGATCTACCGGCCAGACGAGACCAATGTCAGCCCGATCCTGGATGCACTCGTCGCTCGCCGTGTGGATGGAATTATCTGGGCAACGCCCGAGGTCGGTGAAAATCGGGCGTGGGTTAAGCCGGATTGGCTCAAGCATTTGCCCCCTATCGTTTTCCTTAGCATGGAACCGCGGTCAGAACTGTCCGTGGTCGCGGTTGATAATCACTCCGGAGCTGCTCAGGCTACGCAGCACCTTCTCGATCAGGGCCGACGCAAGATCGGCTTGATCAGCGGCCCTTTGGCTTGGTGGGAAGCCCGAGAAAGGTATGCGGGATGGAGGGACACATTGCTGCGAGCGGGCTTGCAAGCGTCGCCGTCTTTAGTGGTCAATGGAGATTGGACAGCCGCCAGCGGCGGGCAAGGCATGCGCAAGCTCTTGGAACAGCAGCCTGATGTTGACGCGGTTTTTGTCTGCAACGACCAGATGGCGTTGGGGGCTTTGGGGGTCGCTCATCAATTAGGCCGCTGCGTCCCTCGAGATTTGGCGATTGTCGGCTTTGATAACATGCCCGAATCGGCTTTCTTCTGGCCTCCATTAACAACAGTGTACCAGCAACTCGTTGATGCTGGTTGTATCGCAGTACGGACTCTGCATAAGCTTATCGAAGCGAGACGGCAGGGCGAAGATAAGAGTGAGCCGGCTGCCACGATATTTACGCCGGAGCTTGTGATTCGCGCCAGTTCTCTTGGAACGGCTCACGGTCCCGCGTGAGGTGACGTTTCTGCGATCGTCGTCTCTTGCGCGAAAGAAAGGAGGTGTAAGCGAGAGAATTAACACTTGAATCTTTAGCCACGTTTCAACCAGCCCCAGAAGGGGCCCACAAAATTCCCAAGGAGGCGAAAAAATGAAGTCGAGAACGTTGCGTATCCTGGCCGTGCTGACCGTGCTTGTCACTCTCGTAACAGCCTGCACGGCAGCACCCGTCGCCCCGCAAGTCGTCAAGGAAACGGTCGTAGTGACGGCCCCCGCACCTGCGGCTCCCCCGGCCGGAGCCAAGTGGTGCTCGAACGTCCACATCGTCTTCTTCCCCGGCGGTCCGCAGGGTGGTGTTTTTGCAGTTAACGTTTACAACGGCGCCAAGCAAGCGGAAGCCGACCTGGGACCCAAGGTTGACTATGTTTGGTCGGATTGGGATCCCCAGAAGATGATCCAGCAGTTCAGTGAGTCGGCGGCCACCAAGCCCGATGGCATCGCCGTCATGGGCCACCCCGGCGACGAAGCCTTCGACCCGTTGATTCAGGCCGCGGAATCGAAGGGCATCATCGTCACCAGCCAGAACACAGAACTGCCCAAGATGGAAGCCAGTTATGCCGGCAATGGCTTTGGTTACGTTGGCGCTGAGAATTACGCAGCGGGCCATGCCCTGGGCGTTCAAGCCGTCAAGGTCTTTAATCTCAAGAAGGGCGATCGCGCGATGGTGTGGGGGCTGCTCTCACAACCCACCCGGGGTCTGCGCACCAAAGGCGTTATTGACGCTTTGACCGAAGCCGGGTTGACGGTTGACAATATCGAGATTGATGCGGCGACGAACAAAGACCCCGTCGCGGGCGCGCCGACCTTCAGCGCCTATGTCTCCTCGCACCCGGATGTCAAGCTGGTCGTGACCGATCACGGCGGCTTGACCGCTACGGCGGAGACCTATCTGAAAGCCGCCGGCAAGAAAGCGGGCGACATTAACACGGCGGGCTTTGATCTCTCGGCCCCGACTGTCGCGGCGATCCAGGGCGGCTGGCTCGGCCTCGTGATTGATCAGCAGGAATGGCTGCAGGGTTATCTCCCCATCCTGAATATCTGCTTGACCAAGGTCTATGGCTTCTCCGGTCTGCACATCAATACCGGCGCGGGCTTTGTGGACAAGAGCAACGTTGACTTTATCGCGCCGCTTGCCACGAAGAACATTCGCTAAGTAGCTAGACCTTCGAGGCGCTTCGCGAGACCTCAAAGGTCTCAATTCGCACGGATGCGGCGCGGGGCACTGTGCCCCGCGCCGCATAGAATCAGGAGGTGGTTTGATGGACTATGTGCTCCAACTCAAGAACGTTTCCAAGACATTCGGCGAGGTAGCCGCGCTGCATCACGTGAATTTCGAGGTCGGAAACAACGAGATCGTGGGATTGCTCGGCGATAACGGCGCGGGCAAGTCCACGCTGGTCAAGATCATTACCGGCTACCACCAACCTGACCCCGGCGGCGAGATCTATTGGAAGAATAAAAAGATTGATCACTTGTCCGTCGCCAAGGCGCGCGATCTGGGCGTCGAGGTCGTCTACCAGGAAAGAGCCTTGGCCGACTTGCAATCCTTGTGGCGCAACATCTTTATGGGCCGCGAGCTTTCCAACCGTTGGGGGCTGCTCAATATAGACGCAATGAGAAATGAAACCCAAAAACTGATGAACACGGCGATGGGTTTCACCTCGGCAGCGGTCACGCCGGAATCGGTCGTCGGGACTTTTTCCGGTGGCGAGCGCCAGGGCGTTGCGATCACACGCGCGCTCTATTTTGAGGCCGAGCTGATTATTCTCGACGAACCGACGATGGGCCTGTCACTGACCGAGACCAAGAAATGCCTGGATTTCGTCACCGGGATCAAGCAAGCGGGCAAGTCCGCTATTTTTATTGATCACAACATCGTCCACGTCTATCCCGTCGCAGACCGCATTGTGGTGCTCGACCGTGGCACCGTCGCAGGCCAGTTTATGAAGGGTGAACTGACGTTCGACGAGCTGATTGACCGGCTGACTCATCTCGCCCGGACGGGCAGCCTCGAAACCAACAACCAGACGGCATGATGGGAATGGAGGCAAGTCAAATGAATTCTGTAGCTGAAGCCCCAAGACCGCTCTCGCCCACTGCACAGCGGGGCGGATTTGCGAGACTGTTGCGCAAATACGCTCTACAGATCGCCATCGTTTTCGTCGCCCTGCTCATCTGGGCATTTTTCTTGTGGCGGTCCCCCCGGACCTTTGGGGCATACGATATCTACAATTCCCTCATGTCCACGACGCCCTTCTTTGCATTGATGGCGATTCCATTGACGCTCGTCGTCATCGCCAAGGAAATTGACCTGTCCTTCGGTTCCGTTATGGCGTGGGGCATGGCAGCCTTTGATGTGGTGTTCTTACTGTTTAGCCAGACCAACCCCCAACTGGGTGTCTACCTGGGCTTTATCGCCTGCCTTCTGGCCGGCTTGTTCGCAGGCTGGTTGAATGGCATCATCGTCGTCAAGCTCGGCATCCCCTCGCTGGTGGCGACCATCGGCACGCAGTTCTTGTGGCGGGGCGTGGTGATGGTGGTGACGAACGGTCAAGGGCTGGGCATGACGCCTGTTAGACAGACCCTCCTGTACCCTCTACTGGTCGGCAGGATCGGCGGCGTGATTCCGATGCAATTTATCTGGACGATTATCATTGCCATCGTCGTGTGGTTCTTTTTGAACCACCACAAGTTCGGCGCGCACGTCTATCTCGTCGGCGACAACGTGGACAGCGCAAGGCTGATGGGCGTGGACGTAGACCGCACCAAGATATTGACCTTTGTCATTGTCGGCGTGGCGGCTGCCTTTGCGGGCTTTGTCGTCAGCGAAGAAGTTCTCTTCCTCTGGCCCACCTTGGGCGAAGGTTCCTTGTTGAATACTCTGGCCTCCGTCTTCCTGGGCGGCACGTCGGTCTTTGGCGGGACGGGCACCGTCTTTGGAACGTTTGTCGCCGCCTTTATCATCGCCATCATCAATCCGGGCATCGTCGCCTCGGGGTGGCTTTCGTATTGGACGGAGCTCATCTATGGCTTGATCATTGTCGTCTCCGTCGCGCTGCAAGCGGTTCTGCGCAAAAGATTGGCTTGATTTGGAGAAGGGCATGACGCCACGCGAGCGAGTCCTGCTGGCTCTCAATCACAAAGAGCCTGACCGTATCCCGATTGACCTGGGCGGGACTATCGTCTCGTCCATTGCCAAGAGCAGCTACGTCGCGCTCAAGCAACACCTGGGGCTGCCGCTGGAGGACATCAAGCTGCTGGACTATGTCCAGCAGTTGCCCTACGTGGACGATCCGCTCATGCAGCGCTTTGGCGTGGATTTGCGCATGGTGCAACTTCCGGCGGCCACGACCGCGGGCGTGGATATTTTCGAGGAAGGCGACTATTACGCTTTCATTGACCGTTGGGGCTCCAAGCTGCACATGCCCAAGCACAACGGCTTTTACTTTGACTGGGTGGACTTTCCCATCAAAGAGCCGACGATGGTGGCGCTCGATAACTATCACTGGCCGCGTCCCGATCCGGTGGAGGTCAACGTCAAGCTGGCCGAGCGGGCCAGGCACCTCTACGAAAACACAGACTATGCGCTCGTCGGCAGCGCCGTCATCGGCGGCGGCATCTTTGAGCAGCCTGCTCGAACGATGGGCTTGCCGAATTTCCTCATGGCTTTGGTCAGCGAGCCGGCGTTCGCCGACCGGCTGATGGACAAGATCACCGATATCTACATCGAGTCATGCAACAACTATCTCGATCACGCCGGCCAGTACATTCACGTGTTCACGTTTTGGGATGACGTGGCCGGGCAGAACGGCTGGCTCATCAGGCCAGAGCTGTACCGTAAGATGATCAAGCCCAAGCAGCGCCGACTGGTGGATGCGATCAAGAAAAAGACAAACGCCAAGCTGTTCTATCACAGTTGCGGAGCCACGCGCGACTTGATCCCCGACTTGATTGACCTGGGCTTTGATATTCTTAACCCAGTGCAAGTCTCTGCAAAGGGGATGGACACCCAGCAACTCAAAAAGGATTTTGGCAAGGATATCACGTTCTGGGGCGGGGGAGTGGATACTCAACACGTCTTGCCTTTCGGAAAGCCCCAAGACGTGGCCGACGAGGTCAAGCGCCGCATTGACGACCTGGCCCCCGGCGGCGGGTTTGTCTTTGCCGCCGTTCACAACATCCAGGCGCTTGTTCCGCCGGAAAACGTTGTGGCGATGTTTGATACGGCGCTCGAATACGGCAAGTATTGAGACACAACGATGAAACACCGAGACCGTGTGCTGACTGCACTCCATCACGAAGCGCCCGACCGCTGCCCGATGCAGGTGAGCTTTACGCCCGAATTTGCCGACCGACTGCGAGATGATTTGCAGCTCAAGGGCCAAAAGGTTCACAATCCGCACGGCGGCGGCAACACCTACGCGCTGGAAATAGCGCTCGACGAAGACGTGCTCTTGACTTCGGTGGGCTGGGCCAATTCGTATTACCAATCGGGCGAGACCTACACCGACGAGTGGGGCATTGCGTGGAAGTCGTCTCCCTACACGACTCCGTTCGGCATCGGCCACTATACCGAAATGATCGGGCATCCGCTGGCGAACGACCTTGCAATTGCGGGTTACACTGGCCCTGACCCGAACCGTCCCGAACTGTACGAAGAAGCCGAGCGCGTGATTCAGGCTTTCAAAGACGAATACTGGGTCGTCGGCGTGACGGTGACGACGATCTTTGAAACGGCCTGGGCGTTACGCGGCTATGAACAAATGCTGATGGATTTTGTGGCGAATCCCGACCTGGCCGAGCACATCCTGAATATCCCGTACCAGTATCACCTGACGGCGGCCAAAAAGCTCGTCGAGATGGGCGTGGACATGCTCTGGACCGGCGACGACGTAGGGATGCAGACGGGCATGTTGATTTCGCCCAAGACTTGGCGCAAATTCCTCAAGCCCAAGATGGCGAATTTCATCGCGTCGCTCAAGGCCATCAACCCGCAAGTCAAGGTCGCGTACCATTCGGACGGCAATGTCTCCGCCATCATTCCCGACCTGGTTGAGATTGGCCTTGACGTGCTCAACCCCATCCAGCCGGCGTGCATGGACCCGGCAGAACTGAAACAGAAATATGGCGACAGGCTGTGCTTCTGGGGTTCGATGGATGAGCAACACACGCTTCCATTCGGCAGTCCTCAAGACGTTCGCGCCGAGGTGCTCGCGCGGCTCAAGACGTTGGGCCAGAACGGCGGATTGATTATCGGCCCGACCCACCATGTCCAACTCGATACGCCGATGGAGAATTTCTGGGCGATGGTCAACACCATCACCCAAACATCATACAAATCTTTCCGCGAATCCACACGAATGAACGCGAACAAAAATCCGAATTAGTCGAGATTCGGCGATGCTTGCATCGCGTAATTCGCGGACAAGAAAGGAATTGTCTTATGGCAGGACAAAAAACGACGTTTGCATTGTTCTTTGGAAACCGAGGGTTTTTCCCTGCTTCGCTCATCGCGGCTGCCCGCGAGGAACTTGCGCAGACGCTGAAAGAGTTGGGGCACGCTGTCCTGATGTTGGACGCGAACGCCACACGCTATGGCGCGGTCGAGACTCCACGCGAAGGCGAAGTGTACGCCAACTTTTTGCGGGCCAACCGGGGCAAGTTCGGCGGCGTCATTGTGTGCCTGCCGAACTTTGGCGACGAGACCGGCGCGGTGGCGGCGCTCAAGGAAGCCGGTGTTCCCATTCTGATTCAGGCTTATCCGGACGAGCTTGACAAGATGTCGCCTGCGCTGCGGCGCGATGCCTTTTGCGGCAAGATTTCGATCATGGACGTGTTCCGCCAGTATGGAGTGAAATTCACTGCGCTCAAGCCGCACACGGTCAAGCCCTCGAGCGACACGTTCGAGGCCAACGTAGACGAGTTCGACCGCACCTGCCGCGTGGTCAATGGCGTCAAAGGCATGGTGGTCGGCGCGATCGGCGCGCGCACCACGCCGTTCAAGACGGTCCGCATTGACGAGGTGACGCTGCAGCGGCATGGCATCACCGTCGAGACGCTCGACCTTTCGGATGTGTTCGCGCGCATGAAGGCCATCCAACCGAGCGACGCGGCTTACCAAGCCAAAGCCGAGCTTTTGCGCGGCTATACTTCTTGGGAAGGTGTTCCAGACAAGGCGTTTGACGACATTGCCCGGCTCGGCGTGACACTGGACAAGATTGCCGACGAATACAAGATGGACGCGCTGGCGATTCGCTGCTGGACGGAAATGCAGACGCAATTGGGCATCTCGCCTTGCGTGGTGATGGGCGCGTTGAACGACATCGGCCTCGCAACGTCGTGCGAGGTGGACGTGGGCAACGCCGTTGCCATGCGCGCGCTAGGCCTGGCCTCCTACGAGCCAGCGGCTTGCCTGGACTGGAATAATAACTATGCCGATGAGGATGACAAGTGCATCCTGTTCCACTGCGGGCCGGTGCCGGCCAGCCTGATGGCGGGCCGGGGCCGGATCAGCGATCACTTGATTTTGGCGAACTCTGTGGGCGAGGGTTGTGGGTATGGCTGCAATGTCGGGCGTATCGCGCCGATGGACTTTACCTTTGGCAGCTTGATGACGGACGAGGGCAGGCTGAGGGTCTACTTGGGACAGGGCAAGATCACGGACGATCCGATCCCTCAAGACTTTTTCGGCTGCGCGGGTGTGGCCGAAATCGCCCATCTTCAGGACGTGTTGTTGCACATCGGGGTCAACGGTCATCGTCACCATGTGAGCATCACACCCGGCTGGGTTCAAACGTCGTTGCACGAGGCGTTGGGACACTATCTCGGCTTTCAAGTCGAGTTGCCGCAGGTGGCGTAGCCGATGTTGGGCACTGCTTCCATCATGAACAATGCGCGCCGGATCGGCGTGGCGATTCCGGCCTTTAACGTGCCGTATCTGCCCATGGTCGAGCCGGTGATTCGAGCCGTGGCCGATCAGGATTCGTTCGCGTTGATCGAGACCGCGCGCCTCGAATGGATCAAGTTTCAAGCGCAAGGCCCCGCCGCTGTTGCGGAAGAGTTTGCCAAATGGAACCGGCCCGAGTGTGTCCGGCTCCACCTGGATCACGTCCCGGTGATTGACGAGGATAACCAGCGGGTGGACTATCTCGCGATTATGCGCGAGGCTCTCGCCCTGGGGTATCAATCGGTCATGGTGGACGGTTCCCGGCTAGAGTTGGAAGACAACATCCAGGCGACGCGACAAGTGGCCGAGATCGCGCACGCGGCCGGCGTCCCGGTCGAAGCCGAGTTGGGCGCGGTGTTGGGGCACGAAGCCGGGCCGCTTCCGCCCTATGAAGAGCTTTTTGCGTCGGGGCGAGGGTTCACCGATGTCCAAGAGGCAAAACGGTTCGTGCAAGAGAGCGGCTGCGATTGGCTATCGGTCGCCATTGGCAACATTCACGGCGCGGTTTCCGCTGCGCGCAGGGACGAGAAAAAGGTCGAGGCGCGTTTGAACCTTGATCGCCTGGAGCAGCTTGCTCAGGCGACGGGCATCCCGCTCGTTTTGCATGGCGGATCCGGCATCCAGCAAGACTATGTGCTGGGCGCAGCGAAAAAGGGGATCACCAAAATAAACGTCGGCACCGAAATCCGGCAGACCTATGAAGTGGCGCTCAAAGAGTCCGGCGATGTGGCAAAAGCGCAGAATGCCGTGTATGACCGCACGGTGCAGCTCATACACGATTTTTTTGGTATCGCCGGAATCCGGGCGCAAGTAGCGGGATAAAAAGTATGTTGGGCGGCATGTTTTAGATGAGTAGATGATTACAATAGCTCAAGGGCCAAATGCAGTATGAACAGTAAAGAAGCCATTCGTTCCCAATATCGCGCTGCTCTTGAAATGCTGAAAAAGACAATTACCCAATGCCCAGAGTCACTATGGGACGCCTCAGCCGACAAGAATAAGTTTTGGCATATCGCCTATCATGTTTTGTTTTTCACCCATCTATATTTGCAGCACTCCGAAAAAGAATTTACGCCGTGGATGAAACATCGTGAACAATACCAGTTTTTAGGTAATTTGCCTTGGCCTCCGCACGACAAACCCCAAATTGGGGAACCCTACAGCAAAGAAGATGTCCTGGTCTATCTCGAAGTCTGTCGGGAACAAGTGGAAGAAAAAGTGGCGGCGGTAGATCTGGATGCAGAATCAGGCTTCTTTTGGCTACCTTTTAGCAAGCTAGAACTTCAGCTATACAATATTCGGCACATCCAACACCATACGGGCGAGTTGATGGAGCGCTTGGGAATGCGAGAGAATATTGAAGTCGATTGGGTGGCAATGAAATCCGACTGATATATGGATAGGCAATCAAGAAGTAGGGAACTCCCATGAGCTTACTCGGCATAGACGTGGGGACAACTGGCTGCAAAGCCGCCGTGTTTTCAAAAGCGGGGCATTTGATCGCATCCGCGTATGAAGAGTACGATGTCCAGAGGCCGGAACCGGGTCGCGCGGAACTGGATTCGGTGCAGGTCTGGGAACAGATCAAGCGAACGATTCGGCAAGCGGTCTCCGGCGCGGCTGGCGATCCGGTCAAGGCTTTGGCCGTTTCGTCTTTGGGTGAGGCCGCCGTCCCGGTCACGCTCGACCGCCAGGTGCTCGGCCCTTCCATCTTGAATTTTGACGTGCGTGGAGCCGAGTACGTTGATCGCTTGCGCGCCATCTTGCCCGACGAGCGGCTCTATCGGATCAACGGCAACACGCTCGGCAACCATTACGGGCTGACCAAGCTTCTATGGATCAAGGAGCATCAACCCGAGCTCTACCGGCGGGCCGACAAGTTCCTGCTGTGGGAAAGCTTTGTCTCGTTCATGTTGGGCGCAGAACCGGTCGTGGACTATTCGCTGGCTAACCGGACTTTGCTGTTTGATGTTGACCGGCAAACCTGGTCGGACGAGTTGCTGGAGTTGGTGGGATTGGATCGCGCCAAGCTGCCGGGCACTGCTCCTTCGGGAACCGTCATCGGCGCAGTGTCTCGCCGCGTGGCCGACGAGTTGGGCCTGCCCGCCAACGTCGCCATTGTGACCGGCGCGCACGATCAGTGCGCCAATGCCGTGGGCTGCGGTGTGATCCAGCCGGGCCGTGCCGTGTACGGGATGGGCACTTTTATCTGCGTGACGCCGGTCTTTGAGCATCGCCGCGAGCCGGGCGTGATGATCGAACGCGGCCTGAACACGGAACATCACGCCGTGCCTGGACAATACGTGAGTTTCATTTATAATCAGGGCGGGTCGCTGCTCAAATGGTTCAGGGATACGTTTGCCGCCTCCGAGCGCAAACTCGCCGCCGAGACAGGCGGCGACATTTACGCGGCGCTCATTTCCGAGATTCCAGCCGGGCCGAGCCATGTCATGGTTCTGCCGCATTTTACCGTTACTGGGCCGCCCCAGTTCATCGCCGATTCGTGCGGGCTGATCGCCGGCTTGCAGTTGGAGACCTCGCGAGGCGACATTTTGAAAGGCATCCTGGAAGGGAGCACGTTCTACTTGCGCGAGTGCCTCGAATCGCTCGCGGGGACCGGCATCGAGATCACGGACTTTCGCGCTGCTGGCGGCGGCAGCAAATCCGATGCGTGGATTCAGATCTGCGCCGACATCATGGGCCGGCCTTTTGTCCGCCCAAAGATCACCGAGGCGGGCGTCCTGGGTGCCGCCATCATCGCTGGAACCGGGAGCGAAATCTTTCCCTCGCTGGCAGCCGGCGTCGAGGCGATGGTGGCGCTGGACCGAACCTACACCCCCGACCCACACAAACAGAAACTCTATGAGGGTCGGTTCGAAAAGTATAGGCGATTGTGGCCGCTCATGGCAGACTATTTGCGTGACCTGGCCGTGTGAGACCGACCGCTGACGGCAGATCGCAGATGGCGGGCGTCGGCGGTCAGTAGGAGGGAAAGCAAATGCTCAGATATATTGTCGTCAGCATTGTCGGTGGAGTCCTTTTCGGCATTCTAGACGGTCTGATAAATGCTAATCCCTTGGCTCAAAGGCTCTATGAGGTCTACAAGCCTATTGCACGAACCTCCGTTAATGCCTTGGCGGGGATAACGATTGACCTTGTTTATGGGTTTGTAATGGCAGCCGTGTTCTTGCTGCTCTACAAAAGCTTGCCGGGTGGAACTGGCTTTGTGAAAGGGTCAAGTTTCGCCTGTTTGGTGTGGTTCTTCCGTGTTGTCATGTACGGTGTATCACAGTGGATGATGTTCAAGGTATCCATTGGAACCCTCCTTTACACCCTTGTCACTGGCTTGGGTGAAATGCTCATACTTGGCATACTTTATGGGTTGACCCTGAAACCCACGACGTAGATTTTTCCGGCACAGGAGGGGAGTGCGAATTCTTCTCCCAGTGGGGAGAGACGGAGTCGGTGAGGGTGAGATGATGAAGCGACAAGTCGTCCAGTGGGTGCTCGATGGGCAACGCCCGCCCTACGTTCCGTGGTCGCTCGGTCTCACCCAAGAAGCCAAGGCCAAACTCCAGAAACATTTTGGTCACGCCGACCTGGAAGGTGTATTGCAGAACCATCTGCTCAAGCTGGGTAGCGACATTGGCTTCTTCACTGACCTGGGCAACGATTGTGTTCAAGATGTCTTTGGCGTGGTCTGGGATCGCAGCGTGGACAAGGATATCGGCAACGTCAAAGGTTGCGTCCTGCCGGAGCCGACGCTTTCTGGCTACATGTTTCCAAATCCGCTCGACCCGCGCTTCTTTGCCGACATTCCTGAGCGCATCGCCCAATACGGCGACCGGTTCCGCGTGTTTCAGCTCGGCTTTTCGCTTTACGAGCGGGCCTGGACGCTGCGCGGGATGCAGAACCTTTTGATGGACTTTTACGATCACCCGGATTTTGTCCACGACCTGCTGAATGCCATTTTGGATTATAATATTGCCCAGGTGCAAAAAGCCCTCAAATATGATATTGATGCCGTCTACTTTGGCGATGATTGGGGCCAGCAGCACGGGTTGCAGATGGGAGCGCCTCTTTGGCGCAGGTTCATCTATCCCGTGCTCAAGCGCATGTACGGCGTGGTGCGGGATGCGGGCAAGTACGTGTTCATCCATTCCTGCGGCGACGTGGATGAGCTTTTCGACGACCTGATCGGCATCGGGCTGAATTGCTTCAACCCGTTCCAGCCCGAAGTCATGGATGTGGCGGCGCTGATGAAGCAGTATCGCGGACGCTTGACGTTCCACGGCGGCCTCTCGACGCAAAAGACTTTGCCGTACGGAACGGTGGGGGACGTCCGCAGAGAAACGGAACGGCTCTTGGAATTGGGGCGCGAGGGCGGATACATCTTTGCCCCGGCGCATGACGTCGAAGGGGACGTGCCGTTGGAAAACATGTTGGCCTTTATCGAGGTGGTGCAGCGGCAAGCTGGGTATGTTGAATGACGAACGACGAATGACTGCTTCGCGTGACGAAGGTGGAACCAAAAAATTCTGCAGTAAACAGGTACATTTTCGAAAGGGGAAAATCATGTTGAAGCAACTTACATTGGGCGTTATCGTCGGGAACCGGGGCTTTTTCCCTGACCATCTGTGCGAGACTGGTCGTAAGACCATTCTCAAGGTTCTGGCCGAAGAAGGCATCAACGCCCTCATCCTGCCGGCAGAAGTGGGCAAGTTCGGCACCATCGAAAGCCTGAGCGAGGCGCAGCAGTGCGCTGACCTGTTCAAGCAGCACCGCGACGAGATTGACGGTGTGCTCATCACGCTGCCCAACTTTGGCGAGGAACGCCCGATCGCCAACGCGTTGCGCTGGGCTGGCTTGAATGTGCCGGTGCTGGTGCAGGCCTTCCCCGACGATGCGTCGCGGATGGCGGTCGCCGACCGGCGCGACTCGTTCTGCGGCAAGATGTCCACGTGCAACAACCTGACCCAATACGGAATCAAGTTCTCGCTCACCAGCTTGCACACGGTGGACCCGGAAAGCGCCAGCTTCCGCGCCGATCTGCGTCGGTTTGTGAGCACTTGCCGCGTCGTGAAGGGATTGCACTCGGCTCGCGTCGGCGCGATTGGCGCTCGACCGGCAGCCTTCAATACGGTGCGCTACAGCGAGAAACTCCTCGAGCGCGCCGGTATCAGCGTTGACACGATTGACCTGTCTGAAATCTTTGGCCGTGCCGCGCGCCTCAAGGCAGACGATCCGGCGCTCAAGACCAAGCTGGACGAGATGCAAGCGTACGTTCCCGCGGGCGGCGTGCCGAACGAGTCTCTGAAGCGCATGGCCAAGCTCGGCGTGGTGATTGACAAATGGATGGCGGATAACAACCTGGTTGCCAGCGCGCTGCAATGCTGGACGTCCATGGAAGAGTTTTACGGCGTGGTGCCCTGCACGCTGATGAGCATGATGAGCAACAAACTGATGCCCTCGGCGTGCGAAACCGACATCGCGGGCCTGGTGGGCATGTACGCGCTGATGCTGGCTTCGGGCAAGGCGAGCGCGATTGTGGATTGGAACAACAACTATGCCGATGACCCGGACAAGGGCGTCATCTTCCACTGCTCGAACCTGCCCAAGGACATTTTTGTGGAAGAGAGTATCGCCGTCGAGGATGTGCCGCACATGGACTATCAGGCCATCATCGCCGGCACGGTGGGCAAGGAGAACACGTTTGGCACCGTCGTGGGCCGTGTCAAAGCCGCACCGTTCACCTACTGTCGCGTCTCCACGGACGATTTGAATGGCCGCATGTTGGCGTACCTGGGCGAAGGCGATCTGACCAACGACCCGCTCAAGACGTTCGGCGGGTACGGCGTCGTGCGCATCCCGAATCTCCAGGGTTTGCTCCGCCACATCTGCGAGAACGGTTTCGAGCATCACGTTGCGATCAACCTGTCCCAGACTGCTTCCGCCGTAAACGAAGCCCTGACCAAGTATATGGGCTGGGATGTATATTACCACAAATAGGGACAGGTCTTGCGCCTGCCCTCACATGGGCGACCACAAGGGGCGCCCTTACCACGAGGTCAATCATGACTGAATTCACTCAAAAACAAAATCGTATCAAGGCTCTGCTGGCCGAACGCAAGCTTGACGCGTTGCTCCTTCAGCGTGTGAGCAGCTTTGCCTGGGCCACATGCGGAGCGGCGTCGTACATCAATTCGGCGACGACCGATGGCACGGCTTCACTGTTGGTCACGCCATCTGGTCGCTATCTTGTCACCACCAACATCGAGGCGACACGGCTGGAACAAGAAGAGAAACTGGTGGAGCAGGGGTGGGAAATGCGTGCCGCTCCCTGGTACGTCGTCAACGACGCGGTTGCTCAATTGACGCGCGGATTGAAACTCGGCGCGGATGGGCCGTACCCAGGCGCAACGGACCTCTCGAACGAGGCGATGCAGCTCCGCACGAATCTGATGCCTGAAGAAGGCGAACGATTCCGGGTGCTGGGCCGCCTGTGCGCCGAGGCGATGGATAGTGCGGTGCGCGCCGTTCGCCCCGGCCAGACCGAGTATCAAATCGCGGGGATACTGGCTCACGAGGCGCAAAGCCGTGGCGTGCAACCTACCGTCAACCTCATCGCCACCGATGAGCGCATTTTCAAATTCCGCCATCCGCTGCCCACCGACAAAAAACTCGAACGTTACGCCATGCTTGTGTTGTGTGGGCGCAAGTGGGGCCTGGTATGCTCCATCACGCGGTTCGTTCACTTTGGCTTGCTGTCGGATGACGTGCGCCGCAAGGCCGAAGCCACGGCGCGGATTGATGCGACCTTTATCGCCGCCACTCGACCCGGCCAATCGCTTGGGCAAGTCTTTGGCCGCGCAACAGCCGCCTATGCAAAAGCCGGCTTCCCCGACGAATGGCAGTTGCACCATCAAGGCGGCCCGGCTGGCTATGAGCCACGCGAGTCCGTCGCCACGCCCAGTTCGACCGATGTCGTTGCCGTGGGTCAGGCGTATGCGTGGAACCCGTCCATCACCGGCGCCAAGTCGGAAGATACCATCCTCGTCGGCAAGAAAGACAACGAGGTTCTCACGACCATCTCCGGGTGGCCTTCGTTGTCCGCCACCGTAGACGGCCAAACGATGGCCCGACCAGCGATTTTACAGATCTTGTGAGAAGAAACTAACATGCAAGTTGTTCGCTTACATAGCGCGGGAGACCTGCGCTTGCACGATGAACCGATGCCTTCGCCCGGACCCGGCGAGTCGCTCGTGCGTGTGACCGCCGTTAGCATCTGTGGTTCGGATATCCACTGGTTTGCCGAAGGCGGCATTGGCGATGCGCGCATCAAACAGCCGCTCGTGCTGGGCCACGAATTCGCCGGCGTGATTGCCGGCGGCGAGCGGAGCGGGGAGCGGGTGGCGGTTGACCCCGCTATCCCATGCGGTGTGTGCGAGTTTTGCCTGGAGGGCAATCCCAATTTTTGCACGTCCATGCGCTTTGCCGGGGATGGCAAGTTCGATGGCGCGTTGCGCGAGTACGTGGCCTGGCCCATACACTGCCTATTCCGCCTGCCGGAAAGCATCGGCGATGCCGAAGGCGCGCTGCTCGAAGCCCTGGGTGTGGGCATTCACGCGATTGATCTCGGTCACCTGCGGCCTGGGATGAGTGTGGGCATCTTTGGCTGCGGCCCCATCGGTCTGCTGATGGTGCAACTGGCGCGGATATCGGGCGCCACGCACATCATTGCCACTGATAAACTGCCGCACCGCCTGGAAGCCGCCAAGTCGTTCGGGGCGACAAATGTGTTTCAGGCGGAGAGCGGCCAGGAGACCGCCGAGATTTTGGCGGCGACCCACCGCCGAGGTGTGGATGTGGCTTTTGAAGTGGCAGGCGAAAACGACGCCGTAGAGACCGCCGTCGCAGCGGCCAAGCCCGGAGCGCGGGTCGTCCTGGTGGGGATTCCGGCGGATGACCGCACGACGTTCACGGCTTCGACCGCTCGACGCAAAGGGTTGACGATCAAGCTGGTGCGCCGGATGAAGCACACCTATCCGCGCGCCATCGCTCTCGTCGAGCACGGATTGGTGGACGTGCGCTCACTGGTGACACATCAATTCCCCCTGACCGAGGCCAGGCCCGCTTTCGTTGAGGCGGAAAAACGCAGTGGGCTAAAGGTCGTTGTCGAAATGGCGTAAACCTTCGCGAGGGTGAGAGACAAGGAGATTGACATGAGCAAACGCAAATACGCGATCGGAGTGGACTTTGGCACCGAGTCCGGGCGTGCCGTGCTGGTGGAGGTTGCGACGGGCAAAGAAGTAGCGACCGCCGTCTACCCCTATCAGCATGGCGTGATTGACGAGGTGCTACCCGGGACCAAGATTCGCCTGGAGCCGGACTGGGCGCTGCAAGACCCGGAAGATTACATTCGCACCTTCAAGAGAACCATCCCGGCGGTGCTCAAACAGTCCGGCGTTGACCCGGCGGATGTGATCGGCATTGGCATTGACTTTACGGCTTGCACCATGTTGCCGGTCAAAGCCGACGGCACGCCGCTCTGTACGCTGCCCGAATTCCGGCACAACCCACATGCTTGGGTCAAGCTGTGGAAACATCACGCCGCCCAGCCCGAAGCCGACAAGATCAACGCGACGGCGCGGCAGATGGGCGAAAGCTGGCTGGACCGCTACGGCCGCAAGATCTCATCCGAGTGGTTCTTTTCCAAGACACTGCAAATCCTGGATGAGGCGCCGGAGATCTATGCTGCCGCCGATCGTTTGCTCGAAGCGGCCGACTGGGTCGTGTGGCAACTGTGCAGCGAAGAGACGCGCAATTCGTGCACAGCGGGCTATAAGGCCATGTGGTCCAAGCGCGAGGGCTTCCCCCGCGATGCCTACTTTGCCGCTCTCGATCCGCGCTTGGAGCATGTGATTGACGAGAAAATGTCGCGGACGATTTCGCCGATCGGCGACCGCGCGGGTGGCCTCACGGCGCAAGCGGCCCGGTGGACGGGTCTCAAGCCCGGTATGGCAGTGGCGATTGCGAATGTGGATGCGCATGTCTCCGTCCCGGCGGCGACGGTCACAGAGCCGGGACGCATGGTCATGATTATGGGCACGAGCATCTGCCACATGGTGTTGGGCAGTGAAGAGCACCTCGTTCCCGGCATTTGCGGTTACGTGGAAGATGGCATCATTCCGGGATTCTTTGGTTATGAAGCTGGGCAATCGTGCGTGGGCGATCACTTTGCCTGGTTCGTGGATAATGCCGTGCCGCCCGAGTATCACGCCGCCGCCAAAAAGGGCAAACTCAATTTGCACCAGTTGCTCGAAAAAGAAGCGGCCAAGCTTTCGCCGGGCGAGTCGGGACTGCTGGCGCTCGATTGGTGGAATGGGAACCGCTCGACGTTGGTGGATGTAGACTTGACCGGGATGCTGCTCGGCGCGACGTTGGCGACCAAAGCCCCAGAGATTTACCGTGCCCTGATCGAAGCGACGGCGTTCGGGACGCGCGTGATTGTGGAGGCGTTCGAAAAGAATGGTGTCGCGGTGAATGAGTTTGTGACGTGCGGCGGACTGCCGGAAAAGAACAAGCTGCTCATGCAGATTTACGCCGACGCGACCGGGCGCGAGCTTAAAGTGGTTGCTTCCAAACAGGCGGGCGCGCTCGGCTCGGCGATGTTTGGCGCGGTGGCAGCGGGCAGTTCGGCGGGCGGCTACGACTCGATCTTTGACGCGGCCAAGCGCATGGCCCGGCTGAAGAAAGAGACCTTCAAGCCCATCCCGGCCAACCAGCAAGTCTATGAGCGTCTGTATGCCGACTATGTCACGCTGTACGACTACTTTGGGCGCGGCGCCAACGACGTGATGAAGCGGCTCAAGGCGATCAAGGCGGACGCTTTAAAGTGACAACCCTCATTCATCAGCGTATCGAAGCAGCGCGCGCCGGGACGAATCCCACGGTCATTTGCCGTGTGCCTTCTGGCTGGGTTGTTCTCTGCGATGTGCAGTTTCTTCGCGGATACTCATTGCTTCTTGCCGACCCAGTCGCGCCAGATTTGAATGCCTTGAATGAGCAGCGGCGGCTCGAATACCTTTACAACATGACCCTCGTGGGGGATGCACTGCTGGAAGTAACCGGCGCATACCGGGTCAACTATGAGATTTTGGGCAACCTTGATCCGGCGCTGCATGCGCACGTCATTCCCCGTTACCTGACAGAGCCTGACGAGTTTCGCAAGGGGCCGCCGTTCGTATACGACAAGAAATATCGAGAGTCCATCAAGTTTGACTATGACCGAGACAAGGAGCTGATGAGGCAAATAGCCGAAGCTGTACAAAAGCGTTTATAACCTTTGGACGACAGACCGCCAACGGCGGTTTGTCGTCTGCGGTCAGCGGTCAAAGACAATGGCGAGGTGAAAATTGCTAGAAGCACTACGAGAGCAACTCTGGCGGCTTCACATGGAACTGCCCAAAAATGGCTTGGTGACGTGGACAGGCGGCAACGTCAGCGCGCGCGATCCCGAGAGCGGCTACGTGGTCATCAAGCCTTCGGGAGTGCGTTACGAGGACCTGCGCCCGGAACACATGGTCGTCGTGGACATGGAGGGTAAGGTCGTCGAGGGAAAGTTAAAGTTCTCATCGGACACGGCCAGCCACTTGTACATCTACCGTCATCGGTCGGACGTGAATGGCGTAGTTCACACGCACTCGGCTTATGCCACGGCCTTTGCTGCGCTGGGCAAGCCCATCCCGGTCTACCTCACGGCGATGGCCGACGAGTTCGGCGGGCCGATCCCGTGCGGCGGCTTTGCCCTCATCGGCGGCGAGGACATTGGCCGGGTCGTGGTCGAATCCATCGGCGATTCGCAGGCGGTGCTGCTCAAGAATCACGGCGTCTTTACCATCGGCAAAACGGCCGAGGCCGCCGTCAAAGCGGCGGTGATGACGGAGGATGTCGCACGGACGGTGTGGCTCGCGCTGCAAATCGGCCAGCCCGACGAGATTCCTCCAGAAGAGGTTGCCAAGCTGCATTACCGCTATACACATGTCTACGGCCAATAGTTATCAACGACCCAATGAAAAAGCCACCCGCGTGCATCGCGTGGGTGGCTTTTTTTGTGCGCCGGGTGTGGCATGGAATCATTCGTCGGAGGGAATTAGGCTCCTGACCAGTTGTCGCCGGACTTCGCCGGTGAGCATCTCGGCCGACACCGGCTTGGTCAAGAATTGCTTCACACCCATGCCCAACATCTGCACCTTTTCGCGCTCAGGGTCCACCGCGTTGGCGGTCAGCACGATAATCGGGATTCCGGCGGTCTGTGGATTTTCCTTGAGCTTGTGAATCACCGTCCGGCCATCTAACTGGGGCATGTTCAGGTCGAGCAAGATGAGGTCAGGGGAATGAGCCGCCACGGCGGCCAGGCACTCTTCGCCATTCTGGGCCTCGGTGACCAGGCAGCCTTGCCGCGTGAGTTCCACCGACAGCCAATGCCGTATATCGGCTTCGTCGTCCACCACCAGCACCGTCCCTGGCGTGGCCCTGTCCAATTGCGTCAACACGCGCCGCACGCTGACTAGCAATTGACGGTTGTCCAGCGGCTTGACCAGATAATCGGCCGCGCCGAGCGCAAAGCCCTTCTCCTCTTCGGCGATGATGGAAGTGACAATGACCGGGATGGATTTGGTGTCCAAATCCTGCTTGAGTTGGGCCAGAACCTCAAAGCCATCAATATCCGGCATGACCACGTCGAGCAAGATCAGGTTGGGCTGCTCACGCCGGGCCAGCGGCAGCGCATCTTTCCCATGCGTCGTGACCAAGACGGTGTGTCCATCTCCTTCAAGTTGTTGAGCAAACAATTGGGCGACGCGCAATTCGTCGTCCACGACCAGGATCTTGGACTGGGCAGAGCGTCGCCGCATCACGGTCGGCGGAACCGCCTCGGGAGCCATCTTAGACAGAGAGGCCGGCAGGACGGGCATCGTGAAACTAAACGTGCTGCCCTGCCCGACGACGCTCTTGACCCAGATGTGCCCGCCGTGCATTTCGACTAACGAGCGCGTGATCGAAAGCCCCAGGCCGGTGCCGGAGATTTCGTGGGTGCGCGCCGTCGAGGCGCGGAAGAAGCGCGTGAACAGCTTGGCCTGATCTTCCTCCGACATCCCAATGCCCGAGTCTCTGACGTCTACCTGCACAAAGCTATTAGCAACATGTACCGATACGTCTACGTGACCCTCGAGCGTATATTTGAGTGCGTTCGACAGCAAGTTCGTCAGGATTTGCGCCAGCCGGCCCGGATCGGCCGGCACATCCGGCAGGTTGTCCGGAATGTTCAGGTTAAGCTGGATGCCCCGATCTTCAAAACTCTTTTGGAGCAGCGTTACCACCTCGTGGATGGCGGACCGTACAGCGACAGGCTGGAAGTTCATCTGTACCTTGCCAGCCTCGATGCGCGAGACGTCGAGCAGCTCGTTGACCATGCTGCCCAGCCGGTCGGCATTGGTTCGTATGATCTCCAAAAAGTCGTGCTGTGTTTCTGGGGGGGTGGATGTTCCCGTCAATAGCAGCTCGACGTAGCCTTTGATCACCGTCATCGGCGTGCGCAGTTCGTGCGAAACGATGGACACGAACTCGCTCTTCATCCGATCCACTTCGGCCTCGCGAGTAATGTCGCGCAACACCACCACCGTACCAGGCTGGTCGGTGAAGGGCAGCTTGACCGGGGCAAAGCCTACGGCTAACGTCTTGTGGCCCCAGGTGATCTTGAGTCCTGCGCGCGGCGCTCCCCGGCTTTCGGCCAGGGAACGGATGATGGCCTGGTCTTCTTCGCTGACGGCTTTGCCCATAATCTGGCTCACATCACGTCCGAGCACATCGGCTTCGCTGCCTTCGATGATCGTGCAGGCAGCCGGGTTGACGACGATGGCCTGCTGGTTTTGATCAAACACGAGCACGCCATCGCCGATGCTGCTGAGAATGGCTTGCGTCTTGTTCACCTCAGCGTGCTCGCGTTGGAGCGCGTCAACCAGATCGCTGGTGCGTTCGGCGACGTGCTGGTCGAGCTCTTCAGCGCGCTTGCGGATTTCGCGCAGCGCGTTCTCCAGGTTGGTTGCGGCGAGCTGGGCAATGAGCGCCATCAAGAAAAGGCCTATCACAGAGATATAGTTATAGTCTTGCAGCTGAGCGCTGGTCAGATAGGCTAACGTGTAGCCTAGGGTGGAGAGCACGGCAAAGATATATGAGCTGCCGGGATTCAGCACAAAACTGGCAGCCATGACCGGCACTACATATAACAACGTCACCCGATCCAGTATTTCGGGCGGGAAGACGAATGAAGCGCCCAAGACAATGATGATGAGGAAGGCGTAGCAAGCCAGTTGAGTGTGTCCCCTGCGGTTCAGCCACAACAGACCAGCCAAACATAAAAGCGCTGGGATATCGCTCAATAGTAAATATGGGTTGAGAGTAGTCGGGTGCTGCACAAAGTCAACTAGGTTTACCAGTGTCAAGGCGAATGTGGCAATAAAGGCCCCGACGATCAGGATACTGAGCAAGCGTCCCCGTCGTCTGCGTCCTTCGTCAGGCGAGTAGACGGAAAGCAATTGTTCTATCCACAACTTGAATGTGTCTCGCACGCTAACCTCCTAGAGCCGTTCATACATTGCCAGGGCACTGAGAACAGCGGAATGAACAATCCAAGTGGGCGAATAGAGCGTCTTGCCAATCCATAATGGCGGGTAGTGCACATTCTCTCGCTCGGCCGAGTGGGTCAAGTATTGAGCCGCTTTGCTCAGGGCTTCGCGGGGGATAGAGAGCCCACAGCGCGCACAATAGGTCAGGGCTTGCAATCCGTAGGCCGTTTCTTCCGTCGTGCCACTCAGGTATCCCCATGATCCATCTGGACGCTGCGTTTGAAGGAACCACATAATCGCGCTCTCCACCAGTTCGCCATCGAGCGCGAGCAGGGCCAGGATGCCGTGCGCAGTGGTGTAATAGGGTGAAGATTGCCATTTATCAAACCAGAAAATCCCCGAGTGCAAAGTCCTGCCAAGGAATTGCAAGGTCTTGTCTGACATTCTCTGGTAGTGCGCAAAAGGCGCGCAGGCCTTTAGCGCTTCGAGGAGATGAATATGCACGCTGGGCGAAGCATCGCGTTCATAGGGCAAACATCTAAAATGATCCTCTAGTTCATACTCCAGGAAAACATCGGGTGATATATTTCTTCCAGACTTGACTAGCACAAAGAATGTCAAGGCGGTGTCATCCAAATCCAGGGGGGTAAAATATCGGCCCAAAGAGACGCCGTGGTCGGTCCACAAGTCCGATAACGTGTTGAGGCAAGGGATCGCTCCTTCGGGAAAAGTCTCTTCGACCAGATAGAGATTATACAAGCACCATGCCATCTCGAGAATGTCGGCTGGCGCCAGGGTGGGCACCGAGCCTTTGTTCTGAGCCACCACTGTTTCCAGGAATTTTTTTGCGCCTGGGTCACCTGTGTGGCGAAAGAAATAACTGGTGGCAGCGGGAGAAGAAGCGATGGAACCATTCTTTTCTTGCAAATCCCCATTGAGGCGCGTTGAGTCAACTGAATCCCCCAAGAACTCGAGAGAAAAAGTGGACGTCGAGTGTCGAGAGTAAAGTATCTTTTGCGGAATCAAGGCCAGTTTTTCCCTTCGCTGATCCTCGTAAACTGTGAAGGAAAAGTAGGGCAGGTTGAATCCCAGTCGCTCGGCTTGTTTCAGCAGAGTCGGCAGGATTAATTCAAAGCCAACGGTCTCGCTCGCATCGCGTGACAGACAGGCCATTTGCCGCCAGATAGCTCGGATGCCGGCCGAGACCTGATAGTCCGCCCATTCGCTCTTGTTCCACTGAGCAATGACAAGGGTCGCCGCCAGAGTGGAAAGAATTCGATCATGGTAATATTCAACGCCTGCGCCCCAACTGCCATCCGAATTCTGGTGCAATCTCAACCACTCCATCGCTTGTGGAAATGCGGGCCGATCCGGATGCTCAGGATCAGGGATGCTGGCTACCCAGGCGGTATCGTAAGCTGCGCCTGCAATTTCACCTTTGCCGACTTGATTCGTGAACAACGCCTTCAATTCCTTGTACCAATCGGGCATGAAATTGCTCCATGGGGGGTGTTTCGAGTTTTATCTCAACGGGGCAGGTTGAGATGACTGAGCAAGTTCCGGCTCGTGTGGCCGCCGGTGCGTTTCCAGCCATTGATCCAAGTCGGCCGAGCCAATGCGCCAACCACGACCTATCCGATAGGCCGGCAGGTCACCCTGATGAATCCAACGTCGGACGGTGAAAATGGAGACTTTGAGACGACCCGCTACTTCTTCCGGCGTCATCAAGGTAACGGCTTTTAACTTGGTTTCAGCTAGCACGGTGCACCTCAAAATTCAGGTAGAGTTACACGACCGAAGTATAGCATAAGTGAGTACAAGTGACCATAGGCCATTATATCGTTCATTCTAGCACAAAGCCTGGTATGGAAGCATTACAATAGCATTAAGAAATACTGAATCTTTCATTGTGCACATTCGGGTGGATTCTGGAGTGGTCGGTTAAGAGTCGAGGGGCGTGCCGCGCTAGACGATTATGGAGTATAATCACTGTCGCACATCTTTCTAGAGGTGAGAGTGTTGTGGACAAGTCACGTCAGTTCGTCCAAGAGCTCGAATGGCCCAACTATGCCCGCACGGCCTATTTTGCCACTGTCGTGTCTGGCGCAGAAGTCAGTATTTCCAGCGAGGTGATCCTCGTCACCGACCCAGAGGTGCCGCTCATGGACGGCAACCATGCCGCCATGCTGCGCACCACGCCTGACCGCGCAGATGCCTTGATCGAGCGCATCACCCGGCATTACCAGGAACGGGGGCTGCAACCGGCTGTCGTCATCTCTCCGGCCTGCGCGCCGGATGACCTGCCCCAACGCCTGGAAGCGCATGGCTTTACCCAGTACGGCGAAGTTGAGCGATGGTTGACACTCGAAAAGCCGTTCTATGCCGATGCGCTCCGCCCTTCCAAGAACATCGTCGTGCGCGAGATCGGCTTGGAGGAAATCCCCGATTTTTGTCGAGTCATGGTGACAGCTTATGAAATGCCCGAAGACGTCATGCCCATACTCGTGCGTAACTTTGGCCCCATTAACGACCTGCCCGGCATCCACAACTACTTGGCTTACTTGGACGGCGAGCCGGTCGGTTGCATGAGCCTGTTTTCTTACCTGGGGCATGGCGCGTTGGGTTCGGCAGGAGTGCTGCCCGAGGCGCGCCGCGCCGACGTAGCGTTTTCGTTGGCTATACGCGGCTACCAGGATTGGAAGAAGGACGGCAACAAGGTCATGGTCTTTCAGACGGTATTGCTGTGGATGGAGCGCCTGTTGCGCATTGGCGGCTGCAAACACCAGTTTGACCGCACCTACTATGTCCTCCCATGAGCGGACTGATTAACGTTCAAGACGTTCACAAGACCTATGCCACGGGCGGCCGACCTTTTGTGGCGCTGCGCGGCGTGAGCCTGAGCATTCAGCCGGGCGAGTTTGTCGCCATCATGGGGCCGAGTGGCTCCGGCAAGTCTACGCTGTTGCACTTGCTGGGCGGGTTGGATCGGCCCGCGTCGGGTGAGGTGGTGGTTGCCGGCCAGCCCTTGCACGCGATGAGCGAGACGCAACTGGCTTTGTTCCGACGGCGGCACGTTGGCTTTGTGTTCCAGTTCTTTAACCTGATTACCAACTTGACCGTGCGCGACAATATCGAGTTGCCCGCGCTGCTGGATGGGCGCGTTCGCGGTGGAGAGATTTCGCGCCGCGCCGATGTGTTGATGGACGCGTTGGACATCGCCACCCAGGCCGCCAAGCTGCCGGCGCAGCTTTCCGGCGGGCAGCGACAGCGTGTGGCGATCGCTCGCGCGCTCATCAACCGGCCCGACATCCTCCTGGCCGACGAGCCGACCGGCAACTTGGACTCGGCCAGTGGGGGCGAGGTGTTGCGGCAGTTCAAAGTATTGAACACGCAGGGCCAGACCATCGTGCTGGTGACGCATGACCCGGCGGCCGCCACGCACGCTGCGCGGGTCGTCTTTATCCGCGACGGGCAGATCACCGGCGAGGGCGCTGGCCTGGATGCGGCGCAGATCGCGTATCGCTTATCGCACATCGCGGATGGCTGAGCGCAAATCTGCAATCAGCCATCAACCATCAGCCATTAAATGTCTGCTATCCTCCGCAAGATCAAAGCTGATCTCCTCAACCGCCGCCTATCCGCCTTTCTGGTGACGCTGACAATCTTTGCGTCGTCGGCGCTGCTCACGTTGACGGCAACCACGCTGAGCAATATGTCCGGCGTGTACGACCGCAGCTTTGCCGAGCTGAACGGCGCGCACCTGTGGCTCTACTTTAATCGAGATCAGGTCAGCCATTCGGATGTGGCTCGCGTCGAAGGACTGCCGGACGTGGTCGCCAGCACCGGCCTGCAAGTGAGCCAGGTCAGCCGCGCCGAGCTTGGCTCGGACAAGATGACCATTAGCCTGCGCCAGGTGGGGGCGCAGCAGCCTCAAGTCAACGCGCTGCGCATCACCGCCGGGCGTTACCTTTCGCCGGACGACGAGCGCGGCGTGCTGGTGGACAACCACCTGGCCGGGCAATATAACGTCCGTCCGGGCGACACCATTAGCATCTCGACCGCCTCGGGCTACAAGCCACTGCGAGTTGTCGGGCTGGCTCTCAATCCTACGTGGGACACTTATCGCGTGACACAGCCGGCCTACCTTTACGCGCTAGACAAGACTTTTCAGTCGCTTTTTCCTGATTCTTCGGCATGGGATTGGTCAGTAGGACTGCGTTTGGCGAACCCCGACGCGGCGTCGGAGACATTGGCATCGGCCCAGGCCATGCTGCGGAGCAAGGCGATCCAAGATCACACCGACTGGCGCAACGTGCGCGACGCGTACATGTTCAGCGCGCAACTCAATCTGATGTTCCTGGTCACCTTTGGGCTGTTTGCTCTGGCGGCGGCCGTGCTGATCATGACGAACAGCATCAGCGGCGCCGTGCTGGCGCAATTTCGCGATATTGGCGTGCTCAAGGCGTTAGGGTTTACCGGCCGGCAAGTCGCAGCAGTTTACCTGGGCCAAAATTTGATAATGGGCCTGGTTGGCAGCCTGCTGGGCATTGCGGCCGGAGTGGCGTTGGCGCCGGTGCCGCTCAACACGCTCCTGCGCTCACTCAATGCCGCGCCGCGCCTGGTATTTGATCCGGTCTTGTTGGGGGGCGTAGGGTTCGGCGTGCTGCTGGTGGTGATGGTTTCCACGGTTTGGCCTGCCCGGCGCGGCGCGCGCGTCAATACCATCCAGGCGATCACCATCGGTTATGAGCTGCCGAGCGCCAAGCCGTCTCGGTTGGCCGCTCTGGCGCGAGCCGCGCGGTTGCCCATCCCGGTCGTGATTGGCGTCAAAGATGCTTTTGCGCGGCGCGGTCGGGCCGCTATCACACTGATCAGCTTGTTAGTGGGCGTCATGTCGCTGGTCTTTAGCTTTGAGCTGAATGCTGCGCTTGACGGGTATCTCCGTGATCCCTCGCTGGCCGGCCTGGTCTATGACGCTTGGGTGAGCCGCGAGGACATGAGTGACAGTGCGGCTCGGCGCATCCTGGCCCAAGCGCCGGGCGTAAAAGCGGTTATGGCTCACGCTTCTGCCAAGGCCAAGACGAGTGACGGCAAAAGCTTTCGCGTGCGCGCTCAAGAAGGCGACCTGACCCAATTCCCCTACAAGTTGGAAGCCGGCCGGCTGATCAATCCTGACGCCGAAGGCGAGGCCATCATCGGCGTGGGGCTGCAAACCTGGCTGGGGCTGAATGTGGGCGATACCTTGCGCGTGACGGTGAACGACTCCGCCCAGCGCTCGCCGGTTGAATGGCAGGTCGTGGGCGTCTATCGTGAGCCTGCCGACGGTGGACAGATGGCGATGATCAGTCTGCGCACACTGCGCAGGGTTGATCATACGGCAGAGCCAGATACTTATTTAATTCGCCTATCGCCCAACGCCGACCTCGGCCTGTTGCGCGCTTACCTCAAAAGTCGAGCGGGCGAGTCGCTGATCCTCGCTGTCGTGAACACGCAGCTTTCCGACCTGCTCCAATTCAAGCTGACGATGTTGACTTTGTCGGTGACGCTGTCGGCCATTGCGCTCATCAGCGTGTTCAACTCGTCGGTGCTCAACATGCGCGAACGCATCGGTGAAGTCGGCACCTTCAAGACGTTGGGCATGACGCCGCGACAAGTGGTGACGATGGTGTTGGCTTCCGGTGGAACGTTGGGCGTGTTGGCCGGCGTGATCGGCGTGCCATTAGGCGTGGTGGTGGTGCAGGTCGCGCTGACCGAGATGGGCAAGCTGTTTGGCTTTGGCTCGTTTGATATGCGGCCCGACTGGGCGGCGTTGCTCCTGCCGGCGCTGGTCGCCGTGGGCGTGGGAGTATTGGGAAGCGTCGTGCCAGGCCGTTGGGCTGCGCGGCTCAACGTCGTCGAGGTGCTCCAGTATGAATGACCGCTTCGCGTCTCGAGCGCCGAATGACGATCGCCCGTTCAGATGTTCGCTGTCTGGCGCGCGGACTCAGCCCACAGACGCCAGATCAGCAATCCATAGAATGTCAGGATCACCATCATGATCAGCGGGATGCGGAAGGATGGATCGGCCCACAAGGGCGGGCCGTGTTTGAGCAACTCGGCCTCGCCAACGACGACCGATGCCAGAGGAATGCCGATCACCTGCCAAAGGTCAGCCAACGTATACCCTACAAAAGTCACGGCGGCCAGCCAGCGCGCCCAGCGATCTTTCAGTACCGCCATCAGGTAGACAAAGACCACAATGGATAGAGTGGTCTCCCAGACCAAGTCCAGCCAGACGAACGAGGCAAAGTAGAGCGCAAAGTAAGCCTCCAGGGCAGGCCCCGGTTGAGTTTCCTGATTGCGCCGTATCAACCGGATAGCGAGGACGGCCAACGGCGCTATGATGAGGACCTTGATCAATCGGACAATGGGCCAGGCCGCATCTGTGTATCCGAACAGGTAGAAATAGATCTGCGCAATCGAATGATCGTAACCGATATATTCGCCCGGCCCATGCCAGGGGATTTTGTTGGGCGCAATCGCCAGCATCCGATAGTAAGCATAGTACTGGGCCAGCCCGTAATCCGTCCCTAGCCAGAGGACTGTCACCATGGCGACGAGCAGGTAGCCGCCCACGACCAGAGCGACGAGCTTGGCAAAAAAGCGAAATCGTCCCAGCACCAGTGGCAATGCCAGCGGAAAAGCCCACTGTGGCTTTACCTGCAAAATCAAGATGAGCAACAAGGCCGAGGGCCACAACCGCTCTTTCCAGATAAAGTAGAACAGCCAGGAAACCGTCAACGCCAGTAGGATGTAGATGTTCAGCAGGATGGCATCGCCCCACCAGGCCGTGTAAAGGAACCACAACGGCAAAATCCCGACGATGACTTGAGACGCTTGTGACATTCCTAGGAGCGGGAACAGGCGTCGCCAGGTAAAAAACAAAGCCGCATAGGCGGCCAGGGATACCAGCGCGTGCAGAGTGGCATGCACGTTAAAAGGCAGCCGCGTGGAAATCTGGGAAATGAACAGCGCATAGAATGGCGAGTAATTGTATTCGTCAAAGGTGGCCATCCATTTGTCAATTGGGTACATGTCGCGGCGCTCGACCAGACGATTTGCCGCGCCCACCACAACTCGCAGGTCTCGGCCGAACCAGGCGTTAGCCTCATTGCCTGCCTCGGCGCTGCTGGCCGCCATGCCGATGTCCAGCCACCCGGCATGAATGGCCAGTTGAGCGCCTTCCCTGACCACAAAGTACAACGCCGTCACAATCACCAATGCCCAGAATAATTTTGAGCGTTTCATGGTTGCCTCAGTTCACTCGCGTATCCTCGGCCAGTGTCCGCCCCGTCAATGCGACGAACACGTCTTCCAGCGTCACCTGCGCCGGGGCAATATCTTCGATGACCGCGCCGTTGTCGAAGAGCGCGCGGATCAACTCGGGCAGCAGGCGGCGTGGTTGCGATGTGACGACCCGCAGTTCGGCCCGCTCGCCTGTCGCGTTGGCAGTCAGTGCGGCCTCGCCAATGTGCTCCAGGCGCTTGACTGCCGTGTAGGCAGTCGCCGGGATAACGCCTGCCACGCGGATCACCCCATCTTGCTGGAGGGAAGCTTTCAGTTCGTCCACCGTGCCCAGCGCGATGACCTGGCCGCGGTCAACGATGGCGACCCGCTTGCACAGTTCCTCTGCCTCCGTCATCTGGTGGGTGGTGTAAATCACCGTATGCCCCTGGCGGTTCAGGTCGCGCACGATGGCCCGCAGCTCTCGCGCCGACGGCACGTCCAGCGTGTTCGTCGGCTCGTCGAGCACCAGGAGTGGGGCCTGGTTGACCAGCGATTTGGCAAAGGCCAGCTTCATCTTTTGGCCGGAAGAATAGGTCTCGACGGTGCGGTCAACGATGTCGCCCAGGCTTAGCAATTCGATGACCTCTTGGGAGCGCCGCTGCCGCACTTGCGGCGGAAGATGATACAGCGCGCCGAAAAAGTCCAGGTTCTCGCGCCCGGTCAACTTCCAGTACAGGCCGCGCTCGCCCATCAACATGCAACCGATGGAGGCCCGCACTTGGTCCTCGTCCCGCTCCACATCGTAGCCGTTGATTTGGATCGTGCCGCTCGTCGGCAGCAAGAGTGTGGTCATGCATTTGATGAGGGTAGTCTTGCCGGCCCCGTTCGGCCCCAGCAGCCCAAAGATTTCGCCGCGAGCAATCTCCAGGCTGATTCCCTTGAGGGCCTCGATCGCCCGCTGTTTGCCGCGCAAGATGCCCTGCCTTTCTTTTGAAATGTAGGTCTTGCGCAGCTCGCGGATTCTGACGATGGGTTCGCCGGTCAAGTCGCTCATCGTGCTCAGTGCTCTTTCCGGAAAGCGTCAATCGAGGTGAAACCCTGCGGATACCAGACGCCGGTCGCCGCGTCTACCTCGCCCAGTCCCAGCACGTGGTCGTGATGCGCTGTGTAAAATGACCGCAGCACTTGAAGGTCGGCTTCGGCTACATGGTCCCATTCCTGCTGCGTCCAGCGCCCAACGAAATGATCCCAGACGATCATGCGGAACAGGCGAGCGTCCAGATCGAGCGACGGCATGATTGTATAGTACAGGTCCGTCTGCGAAGTGACCAGCATCGGCACGTCAAACACAGTGGGGCGGCCAAAACCGATGTAGATGTCGGTGGGCTTGACGTATTCGCCGTAATAGCGGGTCACAATGGCCTCGCGGGTAAATTCGACCGGCTCGCGTTGGCTGCGCGCCAGGTCGTCCACGACGTTGACCAGCATGTCGTCGGCCCAGAGACCGTACAAGATGCGGCGCGGGCCGGTGTAGTGGGTGGCGGCGCAATGGTCCAGAGCGGCCGTGAGCGCATCCGCGCCGGGCAAGCCGTTCACCTGCCGCCGCCAGTCGCCGTAAAAGCGCGCGCGCACATTGTAATCGCGGTAAAAGTCTGTAAAGGTAGGATGTTGAGCCAGGCGGGTCAGACCCTCCATCATCTCACGCACATACTCTTCGCCTCGGCTCATCAGCTCGCCGCCAAACGCGGGGATCAGGAGCGTCTCCACACCGTGATCAAACAACAGCGCAAATTCCTCCACGTACCGTTTGGCGGTCAACGCCTTGTACTCTTCCACGTCCCAGACGGGCGGAAGGTGCAAGAGGAACCAGCGCCGCGTGCCGTCAATCGGAAAGCCGAGAGTCAGGCCCTTGATCATCTCAGCAACCTGGGGAGTGGGCAGTTGCAGAAATTCGGCCAAAGACAATTGGGTCATGTCGGTCATTTGCTTTTTCTCCTGATGGGGGTCAGGCAAATCCATCACCGGCAGATGCTACTGTGGCGGCGCTGGCCGTGCCCACCGAAGGCGAGCCCGGACGCAACACCGCAGGCTATTCAATTATACTATGGCATTCGCAATTGGGATAAGCTCAGAGATCGGCGTAGTATGTTGGAGGTCTATCATGACCGCAAGTTGCCATTCGTCGTCGGCGCCTGGCTTTTTGCTTTTGACAGCGCCCCAGACGTCGCGGACCGAGTCGGCATGGACGGCATAAGGATCAAGTTGTACCTCTCGGCTCCAGTGAAGGCGAGTCTGGCGGTAGATATACCAGATGTCGTCCTCGCTCAGCTCTTTGGAAACGACTTGTGGGAAGGCTTCCTCAAAGTAACTGTAGGGGGGCGTGATGTCTGCCCCTAGTGAATCGTAATCTAGCTTGCCTTGCATGTCGTGCTCGGAGGTGATGGGGGTGGCCGGATGATACGTCAGGATGTTGGGGCTGGCGATGTCGAGCAAGCCGTCGGTGAGCAGGGTTGCGACGCCTACGACGGTCTCGTCAATAGTGTCGCGCGTTTCGCCATCCAGGCCGAACAGAACCGATGCGCCTGTCCGGATGTCGGCTTCCTTCACCAGTTCGAGCGCGGCGCGCACTTTATCTGCCCAAGCTTCCTTGTTCAGATTCTTGTGAACCTTGGTCATGATGGACGGTGCCAGGCTTTCGATGCCAAAGTAGATGTATGTGCAGCCGGCAGCGCGCATCGAGCGGAGCAGTTCTAGCGCCTTGTCCCGCGATAGAAGCAAGGTCAAGAATTCAACCGTCAGTTGAGCGCCCCACTGCAATTTGATCAATCGCTTCCAGTCTGAGGGCTGCCTGAGCCACGCGCGATACTCAGGGCGGCGCGTGGCGGCATCCACTTTGGTATCGGTCAATGCGTTGCAGAACTCGACCATCTGGCGGGTGTTGCCCGCCCAAAAGATCGAGTCGTCAAAAAACATTGCCTCTGCGCCATAGCTGACATACTCGCAAACGCGGTCGAGGGCTGCTTTGATCGGGTCGCGCGTGAACTTTTGTATTTGCCCGGCCACTGTGTTGGCCTCGGAGCAATAGCGGCAGTGATAAGGACAGGCCGTCGTCGCCATGATGTGCGCCGTGCGCTGAACCGAGCCGTCGGCGGCCTGAAAGATGGGAAAGCGGGCCCGCATCGCAAAGGCGCGGTACGGAGACGGCATCTCGCCCAGGTCAATCTGCCGTCCACGCAGCGGGTAGGCATGGACGTGCGCCCCGTCTATCGCCGCGATGACGGCTTGTCCCGGCACTCGTCCCACTCTCGGCGCGAGCGCGTCCAAGACGTTCACGATGTCGGGGACGCGGGCGGTCTTGCCGTCCATTTCCATCGCAATCGAAATGGCTTTCATCAGCAGGTCGAGCGCATAGTAGCCGTCGCCGCTGATCAGGAAATCAAAGACCGGCTCGATGCGTCCATCGGCTATGGCCGGCAGCGCGCCGCTGTGGGCCAGCTCAAGCTGTTGCGTCTCATATTCGTAGCGCATCGTCTCGTCAACGTGCGGGCCGCCCAAGACGATCAGCGTGTCCGGGAGATGTTGCCGAACTGTTTGAGCGATGTCAATGGCGTAGCGATGTCCCGGAGAGACCGTGCTGATCAAGACGACACGCGGCTCAAGGACCTTGAGGACATGTTCCACAAAATACTGTTTGACTTCTGCATTCCAAATACCCGGTGCAAAAATAGTCTGGTCGGTATTGAGCAAGGGGTCGGAGTAGTCTCGAATCCCACTATCACTTGCGCTGAGGCGATACTCTTGCGAGGGCAAGTCGCCCCACTGTGGGCACAAGTCGTTGTACGGGTCGCCTTCGCCTAAAGCGGCCTGCTTTGCCTTGACGGCTTGGTCCACAGCCACGCTCAAGGCGGAATACAGGCACATCGGATCGCCGGGGTATTCGATCTTGCCTTCCTGAGTCGTCATCACGGGGGCCTGGATCGCAAGCACCGGATAGGAGCGGATCAGCCAGGCGGCTGTCTGCCGGTCAAAGTCTTGCACGCGCGGTTCGATGGCCTCAGCGATCCGTCGAGCCAACTGGCGTCTGCGCTCGGCTAAGTGATCCACAAACTGCGGGTTGGGGGTTAGCTGTGAATAGAGAAAGTCCAGGTGCAGATGAATGGCCTGGGTCTGTAAGCTGCCTGACGAATGAAAGATGTTCACACGATTTGCCTTTGCTGGTTGCAGACAGGCCAAACCACCGCCTGTGACGATTCAGCACATCACTAGGATACCACGGTTACGAAGCAGGCAAATTGGTGATTTGTTGCAAGACGATTACAAAAGGATTGCAACAGCGCCTTGAGCGCCAAGACGGTAGTGAGATAGTCGAATAGACGGGAGGACTGTTCAGTATTGCCCCAACCGACCGTTTTGCCGCAGCCGGCGCTCGACGGCGCGAAACAGGGCGTATCCCAGGACCGGCGCTGCCACGGCATACATGGCCACGATGATCAGCTCAGTGCCGATGGGGGCCAGTTCCGGGAAACCGGGTGGAAACCCGATCAGCGTCGAGCGGAACGCATCCACGCAGTAACTCAATGGGATAGCGCGTGAAAGGAGGCGCACGGGTTCCGGCAGCACGCGAAACGGAAAGAACATGGCGCAGACGAGTATCAGTCCGAACTCGAGCAAGTTGGCCGTGGAGGAGGCGGCCTCTCCGGCGATCAACGTGTAGGCCGCGAAGCAAAACCCCAGCCCGAATGTTCCGACGACCGAGCACAAAAACACGCCCGCTGCCAGTCCCAGGTTGGCGGCGGGCAGCCCGCCAAAGATCCAGTTGGCAGCCGCCAGCGCCAATGCTGCGCCGACCCCCGTCAGCGCGAACAGCGGCACAGCGCGCGATACGAGGCTGGCAAACTTGGGCGCGGGCGTGAGGTACAACCCTTCGAGCGTGCCTTGCACCTGATCTTGCCGCACGCTATAGCCGATGCGCCACAGGCTATCCGAGAGAAAGGCGTACAGCAAGTACCCATAGAACATCACGCCGGCGATCTCGCTCGTCGAGCCGGATGTGATCGGGGTGAACATGCGCGTTGCCAGCGCCAGCGCCAGCACGCCGCCAAAGCTCACCAGCAGCCCCGCTGCCAAGTTGGCCGGATAGCGGCTGATGAGAATGGCTTGCACGTGAACCATCGCCAGGAAACTGTCGAGTGTCGAGGGTCGAGGGTCGAGGGTCGAATTTGTCATTCGACCCTCGTCATTCGCAATTCGACATTCGTCATTCATCAGAATTCACCAACGCCAGCGCCGCGCTGCAGCGAGCGTTCCGTGCGGCGAAAGATCGCGAACGCCAGCGGCGGGCCGACCAGGCACATGGCCGCGAGCACGGCCACATCGCGCGGCCACGCGCCCAAGATGTAACCGGTGCCTAACAGCGCCGCGCGCATCCCGTTTGTCATCCACATGGGCGGGACGAACAGCGCGGCCGCGCGCGCGAGCGCCGGTAGCACTGTTATCGGATAGTAAATCCCCATCGCCAGCGTGAGCACCGACTGCGCGATCTGGATGAGCGCGTCCGTCTCTTTTAGCCGCAAGACGATTGCGCCGTAGATCAGGCTCAGGGCGTAAAGCGGCGTCACGCCAACGCACAAGAATACAATCGCCACCAGCCAGTTGCCCTGTAATGGATTGACGGCAAAGACCAGGCATCCCAACGTGAACGACAGTCCAAAGTTAATCAGTCCGCGCGCCAGATTGAACGCGGCCAGGCCGACGAGGAGCCAGCGCCGATCAGCCGGCGTGACGTAGAGCGCCTCCAGCGTGCCGGTCTGCTGCTCCTTGCGCAGCCACAGCCCAATGTCCCAGAACGCGCGCAGCGTCATCAGGAACGTGTTGGCGCCGATGAGGAGAAATGCGGCGTAATTGGCCGTCCCACTCCGCTGCGCAAAGTTTGTGGCGGCGTCCACGCCGCCCACCGCGCGACCCAGCAGGATCGGCACGGCGGCGATGATGACGGGGATGAACACGTCGAGCAGGAACCAGCCTGGGTAACTCGCCAGCTCGCGGTAGCGGGCGTAAGCAGCCCACGCCGCGATGTCGGCGCGCGTACGAAGAGTGGGGCGAGGGATGGATTGAGATTCCATGCCGGCCATTCTACCGGTTTGCGCAGGCAATGTCAACCGCCTCCTGCCAGCCCTCGCCTCTCCTCTTCCTTGTGTGGGATGGGCGAGGGCGGGGATGATTCTGTGCTATACTGTGCGGCGTGAGTAATCTATGCCGAACGTCAGGGAAAGGATTCAAGATATGCCAGACATTCAGCTTGAAGCCATTGCCCGCATCCGGGCGCAGTGGAGGGACGTCGTCCAGGCTGTCGTCGCCGCGTGCCAGGGAGACACGGACGCTGCCGCGCAATTGCCTTCCTTCCTCGACCAGATGTCGCGCAAAGACGACGGGCGCACGCTGGCTGACGCGCTGCGCCGCATCCTCAACGGCGAGCGCGATCCCACCGCCTTGTTCGCCAGCCTGGATGACACCGACGCACTCGTCGCCGGCGATGTGCTGCGCGCGCTCGGCGTGGACGTTCCACTGATGGGGGACGAGGACGGCGGCGATATGGTGACGCTCGGCGATTTTCTGAGCATGATCGTCGCGACCTGCCAGCCCGATGCGCCCGAAGGCTTGACCGAGCAGCTCCTCGGCGCGACGCGCGGCATGGCGGCTCAACCCACTGCGCCGGCCGGGATGCGCGAGCTAGGCCGCGTGCTTAACGCCATCCTCTCCGGCGAGCGCAATCCCGACTTGGCTGATTTGCCGCCTGACCTGGCCGACAAGGTACGGGGTGTGTTGGCGCAGTTAGGCGAATGACGAATGTCGAACGGGTCATTTGAGTAGGGTGCGGTTACATTTCACGCTGGAAAGGTATTGGATATGTGTGAGTTTTGCGCGGAACATGGCGAGGGCAAGGCGTGGTATCTCGCGCTAAAGAACTATGGGCAAGAATTTCTGGCGCGGGACAAACGGCGCGAGCACATCACGGCTTTTTTCCAGGACTATGAAACTGGGCTGGCGCAATCGCTCCCCATGCTCGACGCGATCCAGGCTTTGCCTTTTTTGCCGGACGTGGCTAGCCGCGTGTTGACCAGCCGACAGAAAAAGAGCCATTTTGGTCAGGTGGTGCCGGTTGAAGACGTGGACAAGATTTTGGACATGGTGGATTCGATTGTCCGGCTGCCCTGCGTCTGCCGCAGCGCGACGACCGGCCGCCGCGAGGTGCGCTATTGCTACGGCCTGGGCATTGATCCCGCTGGCCTCCTCGGCCAATTCCCCGACTATGGTGAGAGCCTGGAATGGCTCACCCGCGAGAACGCGCGCGAGGCGATTCACGCGCTGGATCGAGAAGGGTTGGTACATTCGGTGTGGACGTTTGACACGCCCTTTATCGCCGGGCTGTGCAACTGCGACCAGGACTGCATGGCGTATCGGATGCAAGTGGGCGCCGGGATGATGCAAGTCTTTTTCGCCGCCGAATACGTCGCGGCGGTGGATTGGGATCGCTGTACCGGCTGCAAGTTGTGCCGCGGGCAATGTCCCTTTGGCGCGATCCGCTACACGGCCAGCCAGGACAAGTGCCTGATTGATCCGGCGCTGTGCTATGGCTGCGGCGTCTGCCGGGCGACGTGCAAACGAGACGCCATCCGGTTAGAGCCGCGCCAGCGTGCGTTTCGCTGGCAGCGTCGCGCCGTGACGCGCGGTCGCCACAAAGTGACGGTGCAGCCTTGCCAGAATCCTCGCGACTGCCGGGCGTGTTTAGACGTTTGCCCGTCGCAAGTGTTCGTCGTCGCGCCGAGACAGAGGCGCGCGCCCGGCGTGCCGGCAGGCGATTGGGCCGTGAGCGCGATGCTGCCCTCTCGCTGCACGGGCTGTGGCGCGTGTGTGTCTGCCTGTCCGCAAAAGACGATTGCCGTCGCCTGATTTCAAGGTCATCGTCATCGCGTTCAACACGGCGCAGCGCGTGGAGCATGAGCCGTCGTCGAAAGCGTTGAAGAGGCGGTCCTCAACTCGCTGTTCCGGGCCGAGACAATGGTGGGGCGAGAGGGTCACTCGGCGTATGGCTTGCCGGTGGAGCAAGTGGCAGAACCGGTGCTGAAACATCAGCGGCTAGAGGAGGACAGATGAAACTATCGCACGAGGATGCAGGATTGTTCTTTCACCTAATGTGGGAGCTGCAATTCTACGTGAACCGTAAGCTAAACTTGCTGCCGGGCATTGAGTCAGTGGACGCGTATTCTGTGCTCGATCAAAAGGACAAGATGCCGGTGCGTCAGGCGATGTATGACCGTTTTGATGAATGGTCGGATATGTTCGTCGCCGAGAACCCGTATGGTCGGCCCGCCGATGAACTGCAAATCGTCCAGAGTTGGAAACGGCGTGTCATGGGTGATTTCTACATCCTGCGCTTTCTCAAGAACTATACGGTTCTTCTTGCGGCTGACAAGTCCGCGCAAGTTTACGCCGTATTGGGGTTGCAGGATTCCATCCAAGACATTCTCTTTCGGTTCCGCCCGCCTGTTTTGGTCAAAGCAATGTTGTTGCCGTTCAAAGGCCGCATCATTTACGATGGCGTGTTCCAGACGTATGCCATTTCATTCGGGGCAGGCATTCGGGGCAGCCTGAACGAGGCTTATCAAACCGCCAAGCAAGCCGGCAAGATTATCGAATCGCTGGAACCAGGCGCGGAACCCGCCAGGAAACCCAAACCTCAAAAGCCCGCGCGTGATTGGAGCCCTGTGCTCGACGGCGTTGTCGAGATGACAGAGCAATTGAAGCAGGGCGAGAACGTCATTCAGACGCGCGCGTACAGCATCGTCAAGGCGAGCGCGCGATTGGCCCAGGCCGCCGCTCACGATCCCAACAACCTGGACGAAATCGCTCAGCACGCCAAGAGTGTTCATCGAGCGCTCAGCCAACTGGACACTGCATTACACCGCGCGGGTTGGTACGACAGTTGATCGGAGGTCAGAGGTTGGCGATCAGAGATCGGAGATCAGAGGTACGCTGACTTCCAACCTCCGGCTACATCGCCCGCGTGAGGATTTCCCGCATCTCGTCCGGTGTGAGTTGGATTGGGTTCGCTTTTGTGCTGCTGGCGACGGCGGATTTTTCAACCACGGTGGGCAGATCTGCTGGCGTCATGCCATAGGACGCAAGCGGTGGAACCTGAAGCGCCTGGCAGAGTTCCTGTACCCACGCCACGCCGTCAGCCGCTTTTGCCGGGTCGCACCCCGTGAGGATGCGCGCCACCTCGTCATAGCGATGCAACGCATCGCTCCCCGATTGCCGCTCTTGCAAAGCGCGCACGTTGATCTCCATCACGTGCGGCAAGAGGCGCGCGCACACCGCTCCATGCGGCGCAGGGAACATGCCACCCACCACACTGGCAATGCCGTGTGCAGCGCCCAACCCGGCGTTCGCCAATGCCAGTCCACCCAAGAGACTCGCCAGCGACATGTCCTCGCGCGCTTTGGCATCCTTTGCGTATTCGTAAGCTTGTCGCAGTGAGCGGGCGGCGCGAGGCAGCCCTTCTCGGCAAAAGGCGTCCGTCATTGGGTTGGCCCGGATCGAGACGAACGGCTCGACAAGTTGCGTGAGCGCGTCCAGCCCGGTGCTGGCAGTGACTTGCGGCGGCAGGCTGTAAGTGAGTTCGGGATCAACTAATGCCACGCGCGGCAGCATGTGCGGGCTGCGCAGGCTCACTTTGACGCGATGTTCGGGCGAGGCGAGCACTGCGTTGCGCGTGACCTCTGCGCCGGTACCTGCCGTCGTGGGGATGGCGATGTAGGGCGCTGCCGGTTGTGTGATGGGCTTGCCTTTGCCGATGACTTCCAAATAGTCCAGCAGATCGCCGGGGTTGGTCATTAGCGCGGCGATAGCCTTGCCCGCATCTATAGCGCTTCCGCCGCCAAACCCGATGATCAGGTCGCAGGACGCATGGCGCGCGTGTCGAACACCGGACTGAACTGTCTCGACGGTTGGCTCATTGGCGACCGGGAATGTCTCGTACTGCATTCCTTGCGCCGTGATCAGATCGAGCAGCGGTTGAGTCTGCGCCGTCGAAAGCCCTGTCACGACAAATGCGCGGCGGCCCATCTCGGCGGCCAGCAGGCCGATTTGTTTGAGCGTCCCTGCGCCAAAGATGATGCGCATGGCGGTGGCGAATTCGAAACGCAACATTTTTCATCACCATCCGGCATCGTCGGGAAAGACGTTGGCGAATTTGACGCTGGTGCGCGGCTCGGCCATCATGTCGGCCACCGCGTCACGCCAGGTCTTGTAATGCGCCGTTTCCTTATGCCGGCCGGGGTCGTCCGGCGTCCGGTAGACCTCGACCAGGATAAAGTGTGTCGGGTCATCCGCTTGTTGGATCACATCAAAGCGCGCGATGCCGGGCTCTTGGATGCTGTGGCGAGCGTTTTCAATCGTCGCCTGGCGAAAGGCTTGCACACATTCCGGCTTGACGTGCACGTGAACATGGACGATGAGCATGGCAAATCCTCCTCTCTGATGTTGATGCTGGCCTGGCAAAGTATGCCAGCCTACGAGTTCTCAACCTCTAATCTCCGCAACGAAGGCACGGCGAAAAATACGCCCGCCGCAAAGACCAGCGTGATCACGGCCCCAACGGCCACGCCGGCCGCCGGGCCGAATACTTGAGCGATGGCGCCGGCCTGCAATGCGCCAAAAGGGGCTGTGCCGAAGAACATGAGCGAATACACCGCCATCACCCGTCCGCGCAAGTTGTCCGGGATGATGGACTGGATCAGCGTGTTGCTCGTGGCGTTTTGAGAAACATAGGCCAGGCCTACAATGCTCAACGCTACCAGCGAAAGCGCGAAGGATTGCGAGAACGCAAAGAGCAGCAGCACAGTTGGAAAGAGCAAGCTGCCCATTGTCAGCAGCAGCCCTTTGCGGCGGAGCTTGCCCATCGAGGCCACAATCAGTGAACCGGCGAGCGCCCCGACTCCGATGGCGACGTTCAAGCCTCCCAGCCCGGCTTCGCCCACATGGAGCACGTCCACGGCGTAAGCGGGCATCAAGACGGCATACGAGAACCCGAACAGCGACGAGACTCCGACCAGCATAATCATGGTTCGGACAGGCGGGTTCTCCAGGATGTATCTAAAGCCGGCTGCGATCTGGACGGTGAGAGGATCAGTGCGGACTTCCTGCAATGTCTGGGGCAATCTCATCATCAGCAGCGCGACGAGTACGGCCAAGAAGGATAGCCCATTGAGCGCAAAGCACCAGGCTGCGCCCACTGCGGCGAGCACTGCCCCGCCTATCGCTGGGCCGACCACGCGGGCCAGGTTAAAGATCGTCGAGTTCAACGCGATGGCGTTCATCAGATCGCGCCGATCCTCGACCATCTCGACCGCCAACGCTTGCCGCGCCGGTGCGTCGAACGAGTTGGCGATGCCAAGGCAGGCTGCCAGCACTCCCACGTGCCAGACTCGCAGGACATGGGTCGCGGCCAGAATGGCAAGGATGAAGGCGAGGAGCATCATCGTCGTTTGAGTAAAGAGTAGCACGCGCCGCCGGGGAATGCGGTCGGCCAGCGCGCCGGCTGGAAGCATCAGGAACAAAGTCGGGAGGGTGCCGATGAAGGAAATCACGCCCAGCGCAAACTCGCTGCCGGTCAAATCATACACCAGCCAGCCTTGCGCCACGGACTGCATCCATGTGCCGATCATCGAGAGCGTCTGGCCAAAGAACCACAGTCGAAAGTTGCGATGCCTCAGCGCAGCAAAAGTTGAAGGCAGACGCAGCCCCCCAGTCGAGGTAAGATCGGCGACCTTGCGTTCCATGTTGATCTCTGTGCCGCAGATAGGTTGGGTATGGGGGGCGTCAAAGTTTTATAGCCTCGCCGGACGCTCAAAGCGTCCGGCTACGAGGAGTAAGCCCCTACGGGGCTTGGCAGCACGCTGAGCGCAGGCCCATAGGGCCTTGCACCTCGTAGCCGGAGCGTTCCACACTCCGGCGGACCTACGACAAACGTGCCACTGCAAAAACGTGACGCGCACCCGTTGGGTATATCCGAGCCATAACACGGCAAAGCTGCGGCAGTGGAGGTTATGATACTACAAAACGTCGCAGAAGCGAAGCATCGAGGCAAACGCATCTCTGTCGCACTTGAAATTTTGGACGCCTGATGCAAATTGCGTATTGACATCTATACAGGTTCGGCATATACTTTGTCTCGTCCTCGCCGATAACACTGCTGTGTGGGTTATTGTGCGAGATTTTGTTTCTGGCTTGCTCTCCGCTAGCCATGCAGCCAAGGATGCTCAATCCTTCCCTATTGATGACGTTCATATAGGTTTCTGGTCTTTTCTGCGCCAGACGCAGTTGTGTTGGCGTCTGCATTGATATCGGTGTTGTAGAAAGGAGGGACGGCTCATAGACCATTCCGAGATAGTCCTGTTTCCCAGGGGTTCATGCGGATTCACCAGCGAAAACACCGGATCGGGATGCTTACGGCGCTGGCCTGGTGGACGCGTTGGGTCCACTCATTGGTGGCAGGTAACCTGTAGTTCGGCGGCTTGATACAATAGGTGCTTGCGGACAACACTCTGAATGTGATCGACTATCGTATTTGGAGTGGCTCTATTCCTGCCAACGAGGGTAATGCAATGTCAACCGGAACTTCTGCGGACATCGAAATCTATCCGATGCCATCTTTCCCGACATTGGTGGTGAGCGATATTCGAGCCTCAGCACTTTGGTACTGCGAAGCACTTGGCTTTACTAATGTCTTTACGATTCCTGGGCCAAACGGCGTGCCCACCATGGTGCATTTGCGCTGGATCAAGTATGCAGACCTACTCTTATTTCCTGACCGGGATAACTCTCTGGCGAACAATCCAAAAGGTATAGGAGTAGCGCTGAATTACTCTACGGGAGATATCGAACAACTGGCCAAGCGCGCTCGCCAACACAACGCACGCATTGTCGAAGGTCCGATTAATCGTCCCTGGAACATCTGCGAACTCGTTATCCTTGATCCGGATGGCTATCGGCTCGTGTTCAATGGCCCTCGACTTGATGGAGAGCATCGTAGCTTTGATGAAATTGTTGCCAGTGCATCAAAGGGCTTCAAAGACTAGGACAGCTTCATTTGAAAATTCTGTGGGGTCTCGGCGTGCCGCTCGACCGAGGCATGCAGGCGACGGCGCTTTCGCTTCAGTTCCACCTGGCCCGCCGTTAGGCGGGCCAGGTGGAACTGAAGGCGTTCGTTCAGGCGTTCAAAAGGGGAGGTAAACATGGCAAAGTCTGGCGAAGGACATGAGATTCGGCAACTCGCGCGTTACCAGGTGCGCCCCGAGTCCCTGGAGCGATGCCTCGCGGCGATCCGCGAGTTTGTCGCGTACGTACGCGCGAACGAGCCCGGGACGCTGCGGTACGAAGTCTGGCAGGAGCGCGAAGACCCGACGCGCTTCGTCCACATCTTCGTCTTCCGCGACGCTGAGGCCGATCGGATGCATTCGGAGTCTCCCGAGGTCAAGAAGTTCGCATCGGTGCTATATCCCGAGTGTCTGGCACCCGTGGAGTTCATCGACTACCAACAGGTGGTTTCAAATCTCTAATGGCATGGTGCGCTACTTCAGTTTCAACACCACGCCAGTCCGTTGGCGCTGCCCAAAGGGGTCCCGCCGAAATGCCGCAGCAGGGTCCGCCTAACCTGTCGTGCAACGGACTCGCTACGCTCGGCGGGCCGACCAGTCGGCCCGCCGAAGTCCTGCGCGGAACATGAAAGGAGCTTATGCGCACTCTCAAGACTCGGATGGTGGAATTTCCTTCCAACTCGCACACGACGCCGGGTTATCTGGCCCAGCCGGACGATCAGGATCGCCATCCGGCGATTGTGGTGATCCAAGAGTGGTGGGGATTGGTGCCGCACATCAAGGATGTGGCGGAGCGGTTCGCGCGCGAAGGATTCATTGCGCTTGCACCTGATCTGTATCACGGTCAGGCGACTACTGAGCCGGACGAGGCGCGCAAACTGGCGATGGCTCTGGATCGGGCGCGCGCCGTTCAGGAAATCACGGCGGCCGCGCGGTACTTGCAAGGAATGAATCTGGTGCAGCCCAGGCAAGTCGGCGTGGTGGGCTGGTGCATGGGAGGCGGATTGGCACTTTCGACCGCCGCACATGACGGCGATGTGGGCGCTGCCGTCGCATTTTACGGGCAGCCTCTGGCCGCCGGCGATACGGCCAGGCTGCATGTGCCTGTCTTGGGTCTATACGCCGACCAGGATCACGGCATCTCGGTTGACGCGGTGCGCGCTTTTGAGCGAGAACTGGAAGCGCATCAGGTGCCGCACGAAATCCACATCTTTCCCGGCGCAGATCACGCCTTTTTCAACGACACGCGCCCTCAAGTGTACAAGCCCGACGCAGCGCAAGATGCTTGGCGAAGAACGCTGGATTGGTTCCGCCGCTATCTGGTTTGAGAGCCTGTCTGAAAATCCGTAAGGCGGGCGTCCCGACGCCCGCCCCGACATTCGCGAGTGGTGCTCTTCTAGTAAGTAACCTGGCCCTGTGATGACAAGCTCCCGCCGGATGCCGTGTGCAAAGCATCCAGCGGGAGCAGATGACTATCCGCGTTACTGGCGGCGCGGAGCTATCTCATGACGAGGGGGAGGTAGATCGTGGTAGGCTCGGATGGCGCTGCTGCGCTGTCCAGTGGGTCGAGACCGCTCACGGTCAACACAGGCTCGGATGCCAGTTCGTCTGGTTTGCCGGGCGTGGCTTGATCGGTTCCACTGATAGACGCCGCAGCCATGGGCCATGCGCGCGGTCCACCACCCGGCGTGATGCTCAGGTCGTAGGTCGCGGCTGTGTAGCCGTACACCAGGAACAGATATGTGCCAGCACGTGGCGTGGTAAAGCTCACCACATCGGTGGCTGTAAGCGGCTGAGTGCTCCACTGATCAGGCCGACCAAACCTGCCCGGATACCACACATACAGATCGGCATCGCCGGTTGTTGGGGTCAGCACGGCGCTCACCTCGACGCCGGCTTCATAGTGTACCAGGTAAGGCACCAAGCCGAATTTGCGAACCGTTGCCCCTGGCAGCAAAAGGCTGGCAAAGTCAAACGCTCGCCGGTCTGTCTTTGAGATGTTGAAGGCTTCGTCGGCCACCCACACACCGACAAAGTGAGTACCGCTCTGCGATTCCAGCGTCCAGGTATAGTCGGCCTGGTAAGTCAACCAGCCAGTTGAGTGCGTGACCTGCCAATGCGGCCAGGGGGTCGTCTTCAAGCTCCACTCGCGGAGATACATCCACCGCACCGCTACGTTATCCGTGGCAGAGATGTGCAATGTAACCGTTGGGCTGGTCAACACGTCCTGATCATCAATCGTCAGGCTGTGCACGACCGGCGGAATGGTATCCAGGTTGACCGGCTGGGGCATGATCAAGACGCGAGCCTCGCGTTGGAACGAGTCGCTGCCGACGGTAATGGTAGCCACGTTGGTTACACGGGTTGGCGTCATCACATTCAGCGATGCGGTGACGGCGAAGGAGAGTGATACACTATCCCCGGCTGGCACCCTCACGGCACTCCACGACAGCATCGCCGTGTCCGGCTGATAGACACCGCCTGTGGCCGTGCCCGATAGGTAGGTCATTGGCGCTGGCACGGGATCGGTCACATCGGCGAGGACGTCCGTCCTGCCACTGTTGTGGAGGTCAATGGTGTAGGTCAGGACTTGGCCCGGACCCACGATGTACTTGGACGCGGATTTGTGAGAGCCATACAAGTGGTGCACCGGCGCTTCCCTGGGCACCAACAACACCCAGGTTTCCCGCTCTAATGATGTGCCACTGACCGTGATGGCGGCGGTGTTGATCACACGGATTGGCGTCATCACGTCTGTCGCCGTAGTGACGGCGAAGGAGAGCGGCACACTGCCGCCCGCAGGAACATTGATGCCACTCCACGTCAATGTCTTGGCACCTGGATCAAAGACGCCGTCGCCTGTGACCGTGCCGGATATATAGGTCAACGCTTGCGGCACAGGATCAGTTACCCCGGCAACGACATCAGTTATGCCTCTGTTGCGGAGGTAAATGGTGTAGGTCAGAACCTCGCCGGGAGCCAGCGTGCGCTTTGACGCCGATTTGTATGAACCGGCCAGGTCGTATACAGGTGGGGCCGGCGGCATCAACAGGACGACCGCTTCTCGATGGAGCGCCAAGTTGCCGACGGTGATCGTAGCCACATTGGTCACAAGGGTCGGCGTCATGCTGTTCAGCGGCGCAGTGACGGCGAAGGAGAGCGACACGTTACTCTTGGCCGACACGGTGACGGCGCTCCAAGACAGCGTCGCCGTATCGGTGTAGTAGATACCGTTCTCTGTGGCCGAGTCCGGTATATAGGTCATCGGTGTCGGCACCGGATCGGTCACACTGGCGACGACATCCGTGATGCTGCCATTGTGAAGATAAATGGTATAGGTCAGAACCTCACCTGAAGCCAGAAAGGGCTTGGACGCAAACTTGTGCGCCTCAAGCAAGCCAGGGTCCGGCATGGGAGGGTGTGTTTCCTCGCTTGTAGCGTTGACTTTCGTCGCAAGCACGTCGTCGTGACCGCCGTAACCGGTTGGCGGGCTTGCAGTTGGGAGTCTGGCCGAGAAGGTAAACCCTGTCACAGTGATCAGCGCTGCTGCCAGCGCAATGACCAGCAATAGCGTGCGGCCTCGTGTGAAAGTGAGTGGATGCTGACGCAAGTTTTGAGTGTACATCAAGTTCCTCCTGTGCTGCTGCCTCCCAATGGTGGAAAAGGCGCGCAGAAACTCTTGGCATTTGACGATTGAGTTTCATCTCACTGAACATTTACTCCATCTGCATCATGACCTCCGTATTTCCAGATTGTTCCGCGATATCTCAATGAACCGGAGTTCGCATCGGCGGATGTGTTGGCTCCGGCGGCCAGGTTGGAATGGATGGCGGTGGCGGCAGGGTCGGCATAGATGGTAGTGGCGTCCACCGTGGCAGCACGAAAGTCGGCTTCGGCACCCTGGTCGGCAAAGGCGGCCAGGTAGGCGGACTCGGCCATGTCGAATGTGGTGTGGGCATAGGCGTTACATGCGGTGGCCTGGTTGGCCTCGGCCAAGTAGGCCTGGGCGTCACATGTGGCGGCCAAGTTGGTCTTGGCCAGGTGGGCCAGGGCGTCATGCGCGGCGGCAAGGTGGGTGTCAATGGCCGCGTCCAGGTGGGTGAGGGCGCAGCTTCCGGTACAGCCGGTCCAGGCGTCCAGATCGGCATCGGAGTAGAATCCGCTGGCAGGCCGGGCCTGGCCGGCGCGCTTGGCATGGGCGGCAGCGTCAAGGAGGGGATCGGCGTCGCGCGCGGCGTCAGGGTCGGCAATGGCGTGGGGGATGATTTTGGAGTCATGGACGGCCTGGGCCGAGGGAGACGTTGAATGTCCAGGCTCGTCTGGATTCCCGTCCAGACTTGCTCTGAGACTCGCTTGACCGGATAGAGTAAATCTCCTGGCGAACTTTCATTGGCTGCAGCCACAACGCCGACGGTGCCGGCGACCAGAACCACCAATGCCACGACGATGACTTGTATTGTCTTCATCACCAACAGAGGATTGGTGCCTCTGAAGAATCGTTGAGCCAACCACACGTAGGCAACTGGCACAATCGATCGGGATCGAACAGCCTGGCTCAGGCGAGCGCGAATAGCGCCTCGCTGGGTGAATGGCACTGCGCTGACCTGGCGAATGGAGACCGCCGTTTCCAACAAAGGTCGCAACTGCCGGGCACAAGCTGGATAGCGATGCAAGACATCGTCCAATGCCTCGCCACCTTCCAGGCACGTCAACGCATCGTCGAGGATCGTATCCAGCGGATCAGCCTTCATCGTGAGCGCCTTCATCGTGAGTCAAAGCCCGGCGCAAAGTTGCCAGCGCTCGATGTTGCAGGGCTTTGACTGCTCCCTCGCTGGTGTGTATCATCTGTGCGACTTGCATGCTGCTCATGCCGCCCACAAAACGCAACAATACGACTTCGCGCTGATCGTCCGTCAGTCCGGCCATGGCTTGTCGAAGGCGTTGGTAGGAAAGCCGCTGCTCGACCTGGTCGCCGGGGGCATCGGATGGATCGGGCAGCGCTTCGGTTAGCGCCTCGACAGGATGCCGCGAGCGTCGCTTGAACCAATTGACCGCCATGTTGTGTGCGATGCGAAACATCCAGGCGGCAAACGAAGCCTTGGTCTGGGCGCGGCAAGAGCCGATGGCTTCCAACATCCGCAGGAATACGTCCTCGACCAAGTCATCGGCTTCATTCAGGTCGCCTATGCGGTAGTACAGGTAGGCGTGCACGCGCGTGGCGAACTGGTCGTACAAAGCCGTGATTGCCAGTTCGTCGCGCTGCCGGGCCGCTTGCAGGCACGCCGCGAATTGGTCGTCATCCAAGTTGAACTCCTGGCCAGGTTCACTTTTAAGACAACGAGCAGCCGAAAAGGATACGGCTGAATCTATTCATCCGATTGGCCTTGCCCTCGATGGACAAAGCTCGCCAGATTTGTTGAGCGGGGGGGCTATCGTGTTTAGTTCGGCTGTCAGCGACACATTCCCGGCAGAGAGGGCGAGAGTGTGCGTGGATTTCGTTCCTGTTCCAAGATGTGCAATAGCGCGGCTGCATACGCTTCACTTGCATCGGGCGCATCGAAGGTCAAGGACCGACCTTGAAACCGTATCGTACATTGATGGGTGTCCAGCGTGCTGACCAGGCTCAATGCCGGCTGCAACTCGGCCCCAAGACATTGCTCCAATATTTCGCGCAGTTGGGCTTCGCTGGGCAGCCAGACCAGTTCTGTGGTCATCTCGTAATCCAGCGCCCACTCCGAGGTGCCGTTGAAGGTGACGATGGATTGGCCCTTGAGCAGTTCCACGTCAACGCTCATGTCGCTGATGACAAAGACTCGATTGTCAAAGCCCCGATCAGGAACACCAAAGAAATCATGCAAGGCTGGCGTCCAGGCCAACCCGGCTGCCTTCAATCGTCGAGCCGTGGATAGAGAGAGCACGATGTCCTGCCTTTCCGGGCAAGGTTTTGCCTCACTCGTAGACCCGCTCTCTACGAGGCCTGGCGAAAAGTCTGACCTGAAATTGTTTGATCAACAATCCCACTCGCCAGAACGCGACGGCGGCCATCCCGTGGGCCAACACGGCAAACAACGGCGGAGTCTGCCGGGTGTAATACGTCCAACATTCTCGCGTGGTGCCCCAGCGCTCCAAAAAATAACCTAGCCCTGATCCAGCAAAGAACGTCAGCACTGCCAGGCGATGGTCGGTCGGCGTCAAGATGAGGAGGGCGCACAAGGCCAGCGCCATCAACGTGAGCGACTTGCCCGCCGTGGGCCAAACAAAGACGAGCATCAACGCATAAAATGCTGCAAAGGTCGGCCAGTACAAACTTGTACAGTTTCGTAGTGACGACTTGAGTCGTTCTGGCATACAAGCGACTAAAGTCGCCACTACATGCCCCAAGAGTTGCGTCAGGCGATCAATGGCTAGGCTGGCGATGGGCCAGGCCGGGATGATCCATAATGGCGGGCGCTCGAGCGTAAAGTACGTCCAAAGCCGAGTCTGGGTTCCCCAACTTTCGATCACCAGCCCGCCGGCCGCGCCGACCAGGATGATGAGGGCATCGGCCTTCAAGTCGGCGCCGGCCATGATGAGCAGCGACATGACGGCAAAAATGCCCAACAGCAGCCAGTCCATCTGCGCCCACAGTGGACGAGCCGGGTCAATGTAGCCGAGGTTTTCCACCACCAGCGGCCACCACACGACGACGATGACGAACAGCGTCGCCACGAACGCGCTCATCAGGAAATAGCTTGAGCGTGTCCAGCCCAGGGCGGCGGGCAGGCGGCACCAGGGAGAGCCTTGCCGGCTGGTGGTGGCTTGGGTTTGCATGAGGTCATTGTACCCCAAGCCGGCAATTTGCCAAACGAGCAAATGGTAGGCAGAGACGCAATGAGGAACGTGAAACGCGAGAGCTACAGCAAACCGAGGCAGAAAGCGAGTTTGGCATCCATTTCTTCGATTTGCTGTGGTAACAGTTGTCCGATGTAATTGTCGGTCAGGTTCTTGTGGAGTGTGCGAAGTTGATTGAGGAATATCACCGACGGCTGTGTGAGACCAGCTTCGCCCGTTTCGAGGAACAAGTCAGACGGATAGTTGACACGGCGCAATTTGACTTGATCGCTGGGCTTGAGCGAGTGTACCGGAGCCACCAGAAGGTAGTTGTATCGGAGGTCGGCGTTGTAACGATCGTTTTGAACGATGAGCACCGGGCGCGATTTAAAAGTCATTGCCACTCGCCGTTCACCTGTAGGTGTGCGACGCAAAATGTCGAGTGGCTTTTCGAGCAGGTAGGGGACAGCCGCCCAATAGAGTTGGCCGCGTTGGAAGGAAGGTGCGGGCGTCACGGTGTCGCCTCAGGAGTAGAGTTCGTGGTCGAGTTCTTCCATCAATGGCGCGACGATCTGCCAGTACTCTTCATCACGCCGGTCTGGTCCGTACAAACCCAGCGCAGTAGCGCGTTCGCGCAGCTGCGCGCGGCGGATAGACCAGACAACAGTATGGTCATCTGCCTCCTGATCGGCTGGTCGAAGATCAATCTCTCGGTCCATGACAATGGCCTGAAGGTCTGTTCCTTCCACCAACCCCGCGCGCCGCGCCAAATCGGTCGGCAGGGTGATGATTGGCTCGTTGGACAGTCGCAAAGTCAAAGTGGACATCGGGCAAAGCTTTCTTTCCTGGCGTTTCCTAAGAACAAAGCATAGCATAACTCTGCGGGCAGGTCAACTCAATTTTCGAATTTTGCGACCGCGCGACGCGCGGATTTTACTCTCTTTTCAGAGACCAGAGTTCCCAGAGATCAGGGTTTCAAAAGCAGAGAGTCGGGAGCGACCACCAACCGAAACCCGAGGCGGAAGTAGTAACGGCCGTCAGGACGGACGGAGTAGCGAAACGCCGCGCGCGCGCCCCAATTGCCGTACCACGCGCCGCCGCGCAACACGCGGGGTTCCGAACCTGACTCTTGTTCTCGCCCATCGTCGGCTTTGTAGGGATATGGCTTGTAGATCGAATGACACCATTCCCACACATTGCCAACCATGTCGGCTGCTCCATACGGGCTGTCTCCTTGTGGAGAGTATGCGCCGACCGGCGTGGTGGTTCCCTTGCCGCCCTCGCTCGAGTTGCACTTGGCAGCGTCGAACTCGTTGCCCCACGGCCATTCGTTGCCCTGTTCGCCGCGCGCGGCCTTTTCCCATTCGGCTTCGGTCGGCAGGCGAACCGCAAGATCGCCCGCCTCACCACGCACGGCTTGGTTCAGCCACTTGCAGTATTCCATCGCATCATACCACAAAACGTTGACAACCGGATGATTGGCTCGGTCCTTCCAGTCACTTGCCATTTCGTATTTGTACTTTGCAGTCCCAACGAACGCTGCGAACTGTTCGTTTGTCACGGGGAAGCGGCCAATCCAGTAATCATATGTAATCTCGACGGTGTGCTGCGGCTTTTCGTAATCGGAAGCAAGCTTGTTATCATCTTTGCTGCCCATGAGGAACTCGCCTTTGGGCACAAACACAAACTCGGTGTCGCCAAACTTTTTGGCAGCGCCCGGCGCATAAGCCGGCGCGGCGGTTGGCATGGGCATTTGGCGTTCCGGCATGACGGCAGAAGGCATTTCCCACGAGACACGTGGGCGCAACCGCTGGCATGCGGCGGCCAGTTCGGGGATGCGTCCCTGTCGTTCGCAATATGCAACCAATTCCCTCGCCATGCCGTCTTTTGTATCTGGCAGGTTCTCGTGCTCGATGCCCAGGTCAAAGCAGAGTGTGCGGAGTTCTTCTTTGTTGAAATGCTCTGCGAGTTTCTGTCGCAGTTCGGCGCGGTCTGGCAGGTGCTCTGGCTGCTCGCGAGACACTAGCTCCACGGGGTGGGGCGTGTAGGCCGGTTGCGCCTGGACTGGCGACAGGCTGATCCCCAGCGCCTCAGTCCTGGTTCGCAACGCGCGCATCAATCGCTCATAGCCTTTGGCCTCGTACAAGTTGACCCACTGCCAGCGGCTCAGCCGGTCTGGGACCTCGCACTCTTCCAGCCGGGCGGGGATGAGAAAGATCGCGCCCTCGGGCTGCTCGTCGGCCACGTCCAGCGCGAACTTGATTTCCCTCTGGACGTAGCCGGCTTTGGTGATGGAGCCGCGCGAAAGGCAGACGATCACCACATCGGAGGCGCGGACGGCCTTGGGAATCTCCGATTGCCAGTCCTGACCGGGCAATAGCTTTTCCTCATCGAGCCAGGCGTCAATGCCTTCGGCGCACAGGCGTTGGTGCAGCTCGCGCACCGCGGGCTTGTCGCCGGAGGAGTGGCACAAGAACACTCTCAGAGATTGGGGCGTGTCAGTTGTTTTCATCCCGCATCCTTCCGCCTTCATCCTTCACAACAACGAATTCAGGACTGAGCGAATTCACGGCTGGACGAATTCGTTGTTTCCCGAATTCGTTGTAGTGTGGCTTCATCGCCGGCCCGAAACGAGCGCACCCAGCCGGCCATCTGAGTGACGATCCACCAACGGCGTTGGCTCGTGGAACGCGCTCTTGATCGGGATGGAGAACCCGAACGTGCTGCCTTCTCCCACCCGGCTGCGCGCCCAGACCTGCCCGTTATGCGCTTTGACGACGTACTTGACCAGCGGCAGCCCCAGCCCCAGCCCTTCTGCGCCGCGTCGCAGTGGATCGGCCATCTGGGTAAAGTCTTCCCACATCTGCGGCAACTGGTCTTGGGGAATGCCCACGCCGGTGTCCGAGATTTCAATGACGACGTGCTCCGGCGCGGGATGGCAGATGAGCTTCACCGATCCGCCCTCCCGGTTGAACTTGATCGCATTATGGAGCAGGTGATGGATCGCGTCGGACAGCCGCTCGCGGTCGCCGTCCACGCGGGGCAGCTCCTCCGCGATTTCGAGCGTCATGCTGATGTTGCGCTTGAGCGCCATCGGCTCCAGCGTCTTGATCGTCTCTTGAGCGAGCTGGCCCAGATCCACGGGCGCCATCCGCAGTTGCCCTTGCTTACTCAAGAACGCGGCAAACGTGATGAGGTTGTTGATCATCGTCTCGGCGCGCTTGAGTCCCCCGGCCAGTTGATCGAGCTGGTCGCGCTGATCCGGCAGCAGATGCTCCAGCCCATACTTTTGGATGAGCTGCATCGAAAAGTCGAGCGCGGCAAACGGGCTGCGCAGCTCGTGCGTGATCACGCCGATGAAGGCCGACTTGAGCCGGTCGAGGTCTTGGAGTTGCTCGTTGGCGTG
>Ga0315279_10000529_pt1 | contig 75216 bp, 66 predicted proteins | sample YL17G06_20_MG_FD_203694 | JGI IMG/M metagenome (GOLD analysis project Ga0315279, IMG submission 203694) | Sediment microbial communities from Yellowstone Lake, YNP, Wyoming, USA - YL17G06_20 | ecosystem: Environmental > Aquatic > Freshwater > Lake > Sediment | place: USA: Wyoming | collected...
GTCTTCATAGGCCGCACCCATGAGCCCCCAAAGGTATACAGCATGAGGGTTAATTTTAAGGGCGCGCTCGTAGCACTCTATTGCTTTCTGGTATTTTTGTAATCTGTAATAATCATATCCCATTTTAAACCAATCCGAAGCCGTTTTCCCTTCAATTGTGTCCGGCATATATGATTCCCTCATTATACAATCAAGTTAAATCATAATGGATGGATTTTAGCCGTATTGAAACATCCAAATCAGATACAACACCACCACTATTACGAGGAAAATAGTTATCGCAAGTTCCACGACATTTTCCGGTGTGGGCCTAGCCCGACGCCTCTCACCTGATTCAATCTCTGGAGGGCCCGAGATGATTTGGTAATTTTTGAAGGGTTCCGGTTCTTCTTTTTTAGCGCACTGGTTGCAGACTTGCGACGCAAAAGACCAATCCTCTTTACAGATCCACTGTTGGCAGACCGGACAAAATTGCCCGCATGAGTCACAGGCAATTTTTTTACAAATCCCGCATTCTACAAAAAAGTCTTGGACCGCTTTGGACTTTAACGAATCTTTTTCGGATATAGAAAATTGTTTTCCGCAGAAGAAACATACGATTATACCCTCTGGCGTCTTTTCAGGCAATTAGAGACCTTCCATTTTAATCTCTTTTTAATTTTTTATTTCCCTTTTTATTTTTTCAACGTAGATGGGTCCCTTCAACTTAAGAAGAGCTTTAGCTGCTGCGTCATTAAATATTTCATCTTTACGGCGTAAAAAGTCTATTAACACCTCTATAATCTTCCTTTCTTCTTCAATAATATGATTATCCATTACAAATGATAGAACCATTGCGCCCAGTTCGTTTTCTTTTGAAACCATTGCTGAGAAAGTGTTTCTGGCATCCTTTGACCTCCACCCTCCAACATTTCTTTCTTTAAAAGCAACTCCTACTTTTAAAACTGTTAAGCTGCTAGAACCCAGATCATCTTCCTTTATTATACCGGAAGCTGTTAGTAAAGCCAATGCTCTTGTTGCTTCCCTTATTACCTCAGATGAATTATCTTCAATAAGAGTTTTAATTAAGGGATCAATGGCCCTTGGATCTCCAATATGTCCTAACGCTTCGGCAATATTTGCGCGTACTAGAGGATTTTTGTCATTTAAAGCTTCAATTAAAGGATAAACAGCTTCCTTGGCTTTTAGTACTCCAAGTTTCCAAGCCGATAATTCTTGCATAACCGAATCTTGGTCTTTTAAGCACGCAATCAATGGATCTACGAATTGTCTAAATTTTCGACCATGGGTTACTATCATTGCCAAAGCCATGCGTCGAACTTCGATATCAATATCATTATTTAGACAATCAATAAGAGAAGCAGTTAAATCTGAAAAATTAAATAAATTATCCAATATTTCTTTATTTTCTGAAAGGGTTTTAATTGCATCAATACGTTTCTCTGCGTCTTGATTTTTTAAGTTCGCTATTATTTTATCAACTTTCTTCATAATCAAGCTCCCTATTGAATCCTCTCAAGAATGATGTTTCTAATATATGACTTTACTTCTTTTAATCATTTTTGGGATAAAAATTATGAATTTTCTCTAGGATATTATCCTTTAAGAAAGAAATATTAAAAAAATAGAATTTTACTGCACACCAAATTCATTTTGCAACTTGGTTTAAAAACCATAGAGAATGCCCCAATTGTAGGAGCTTAATCCCCTAATAATAGGGCTTTTTATTGATTTTTTTATTTGTCTTATTTATATTCTATTATATCAATCCTATCATAATATTCGTTTCAAAATTCTGCATATATTACCCATTTGATGATCACTGGTAAAATTTCATACTAATCTGCCTCATACTTACTAACGTTCACAAAAAAAGAAGTAACGCATACATAGGCTGCTGCCTCTTTCACGGGAGTCACCCAGAGTGGCACTTTCGGACCCGGCACGCTCAGGCGATTGGGGACGGTGCGCTAAGCACCTCGCCCTATATAAGAGATTATTTTTTATGCAATTTGTGAGAATAATTAGGTGAAGTCTGATGGGCAAAACACTGAATCTTTAAGAACACCTAAAAAGAGGGTAGATGCAACTGAAATCTCCTTGATTTTTTAATTATATATATCCAAAATCCAAGTAAAATTACAAAATTAATTAAGTAACGAAATTCAAATCCTGGGATACCCGGGGTGCCCGGAGGGTAATTATCGAAAGGCACCGTCCCATTTCGGTTAAATAGATATACTCTATTACCGGCAGCTACAACAATATGATCGCAATTTTTATCTAATGACACTTTAGAGACTGCTGTTTTAAAACTATAATTCCACAAGGGAAGGGAACTACTCCTATTGAAGAAATATAAGTGGCAGTCATAGCTTCCCATAACAATGAATTGTCCATCTGCAGAAATCGCCACTGATTCAACTGAATCCCCTGCTGTATAATTCCAAAGAGGGGTTGAGCTATTTTTATGAAAGACATAGAGATTTCTATCGTCACTCCCTGCAACCAAATATTGCCCATCATCCGAAATGCCTACTGAATTAATCTCACCGCCCGCCTCATAATACCACATTGGTTGATTGATTGTTTGATTGAATAAATAAGTCCTATTTCCCAAGAAAGTAACCCCCCCTACAATATATTCTGCGTCCGGGGTCAGATCAATCGCCCCTATCTGCCCATAAGAATAATAAACCCACAATTGTTTTGCATTAGATGTATTAAAGAGATAAAATCCAACAAAGTTATTGAGCCCATCATTCGAGCCCGCAGCCACACAGCTTCCATCTTCTGAAATTGCCCCCATATAGTAGGCGCTCGTACTTTTATTAATTAACGGGATAATATGAGTAAGATTGAATAATAAAAGCTGACCATAATAGTAACCTACAACTATTTGCTCGCCGTCATCCGCCATACTTAGACTCTTAATCCAAGAGCGCGCAGTATAATTCCAGATTAAGCTTAAGTTACTATCGAATAACCAAAACCTATTATGATTTTCCTTATCAAAATTGTTGGTAACCATTGAAATGTAGTTCCCATTTGAAGAAAGTGCTATTTCCCTCACTGGAAAAGGCACTATTTGATTCCAAAGAGGAATTGACGAGTTTCTTCTGAAAAGAAAGAGTCTTTCCGAAGTTCCTATGGTTACATATTGTCCATCACCCGAAATCACTGCATCATTTAGGTAGCTCCCTGTATCATAATACCAAATGGGTCCAGATTGGGTTAGAGATGCAGCTAATGGCTGAAAAAAAACTAAGTTCATTAATAAAATCACAGTAAGAATTGAAACAATATATTTCTTCATCAGATTTCCCTACCAATCCAAAACTTACCACATTAATCTATAAAATTATGACCTTATAATGTTTAACATGTCTTAAGGTCTAATTAAAATAAAATGAGTTTCTAAATGAAATCCATAGTGAATTTTAATTTCTACATTAATTCTCTCGAGGTAACCTGTTTGTTCCCCAATACTTGAGACCTATTTTTCTATTTAGTTAAAAATTTACAACATACATCCTTTCTGAAAAAGAAAGAAAGTTAAATAAAATAAAGAAAGAAAAGAAGTAAAGCATGCATAGGCTGCTGCCTCTTTCCCTGGAGTCACCCAGAGTGGCATTTTCGGACCAGGCACGCTCAGGCGATTGGGGACGGCGCGCTAAGCACCTCGCCCGAAGGCTTAGTGTGTACACGCCCGTTCCATTAAACTCGTCTTCTAATTATTTTTTGACCCCAATTAAAACCTGAAATTATTTTTGGAAAAATCTGAACCCGAAAAATTTAAATAGTACCTTTTTTACCCGACCTTCTTCAAACCTAAAAAACAGGCCTTAAGTGGTAAAATTGAACGGTCCTAGCGATTGCAGATCGTGGTTTGAAAATTTTTTATGCCGGTTTATAGTTTGGAGTTTAAATAACATTATCAGAAGGAATTTGTGGATAGTTAATGAATTCAATTTTACCTTTCAAGACCTTGGATATTCAATTAAAAGGAGAAGTGAATGAAAATGGAATTTTCATGGGGTAGAAGAAGAAATTGGGAATGTTCGGAGACGGAGGAGTCCCCGAAAGAAATACGAAAAAAGGAATATGAACGAAAGATGCGTGAGATAGCAGAACGAGAGCGAAAAAAAGAAATCGAGGAGCGCGAGCGGCAAGAACGTGAAAAAGAAGAATTGGACCGAAAAAAACGATTCCAAGAAGTGAAACAAGAAAATCTGGACGCCCAAGAACTTGAACGGAAGAAAAATACCCGTGAATTGCAAGGCGAGAAAAATATAGAATCTCCACGAATAAAGGAATTGGGAATTAAAGAGGTTACGGCAGACGAATTAAAGTACTTAATAACTGGTGTATCTGTTCTTGAGGTTAAGGGGTTCATAAAATATTGTTCCAGGCTTAAAGAACAAAATGTAGAATTAATGGAGGAGGACTTATCTGGTTGGCGAGTTTGCTATGAGGATATCAAGCAGCTTAAGAGATATTATCCTGAGTTGGAGAAAGCAGAAACCATTATTGAAGGGTTTTTTAAGAAATACCAAGAGACAATGCGCGAAACGCTGGGTAAAAAAGAGGAAACCTCTCGAAACATTCATAAAAATATGGAAATTTTAAAGGGCGAAGTTAAAGAAATTCAGGAGATGGAACAGGAACAAAAATTTTATGAAAATGAAATTTCAATTGAGGGTAAGAAGACATCCATAGAAGCAAAGAATCATCAAGAACAAGAAATACGATGGACGAAAGAAAAAGCAGAAAAAGAGATAGAAGAACTTTTAGTTAAATCTAATAAAGACTTTGAACTTATAAAGCAAAAAGAAGAGCATGATATAAAAGAATTAGATAAGAAAGCGGAAGAAACACTTCTAAATATATTCCAAAATGGAGGATCTGAATCAGAATTAACTAATCCCCCTGAATTTAATAAAATAGAGAATGAAAATTCAATTGATGAGATGGAATCACCCCTTTTTAAAAATGTTCATAATCTCGCTTATTTAGCTGGAATTTCAGAAGATGCCTATCTAAAAGAAGATAAAAGGAGAGGATATGTTTTTGATTTGGAATCAAAATCTCAACAATGGTTGGCGGAAATCATCAAACCCAAATTACAAGAAAATTTACCGAATAAAAAAATAAAAATCACACAAAGAAGTAACAGAAATTATGTGCGAATCCAATTATTTGATAAATTACTTGTCAAAGACTTATTAAATATTAAAGAACACCCAGAACAAATACTCCAGTGGGGTTCCGAAAACCAAAAACAATGGATCCGAGGATTTTTTGATGCAGAAGGTAGTATTACAAAAAATAGCGAAAATCAACCCATGCTTTCTATATACAACACTGAAAAAGAGAAACTTGAAATAATTCAACAAATATTGAATGGAATTAATATTAGGTCAGGATTGTATAAACATCCAGAAAGAAATACATGGCAGCTCTTTGTTACAGGGCGAAATAACCTTCAAAATTTTCTGAATACAATCGGAATAGAACATCCTGAAAAACTTGGTAAAATTAAGGAATATCTCAGAATTTAGACTAGTAAAGTTCTATCTATCATAATGAGCAATCCTCATCCAAATAAGCGATCGGATTTAAAAATTTAGGAATACGAGGTTATTTCTGGAGGCGATTTAAAATATGAAAATCAATACCTTCTACCAAAAACTCATTAATATAACATTTTCAATTCTTAGGAACTATTAAAAAAGAGGTTTAAATACGAAGTTCTTTTAACTTATGTTATCAAGATAATATTTAGAATGCAGGTGAAGAGCCGAGTTATGAAAAATTATAGAAAAGAATCTTATTACACCGACGTAAATTTCCTAGTTGATAAAACTCAATATATAAAAGAATTTTTATTAGATTATAGTAAATCCATCTTAAATAATTTATTTCTTAAACAAAACACTTTTAAATCTTTTAGAAATAAATTAATCCCTTCTATTTTGATTCAGGCTCATAGAAACACTACGGAAATAATATTTTAGGGTATTTAATATGATAGAGGTAAATAAATATACAGAAATAAAATATGTCGCGATTGACAGCAATATCGGTCGGAATAAGGACGATCTAAAAATTCTGGAAGATATTTTAGAAAATGGGGCTTTTGAGAATAAAAATTTATTATGTTTACAATTTGATGGGAAGGATAATGGTGTTAAAGATTTATTGAATTCTTTTTCAAATCTTGAAATTATAAAACTGAATAATAAAGCTAATTCGGAAGACATTAAAAATATTTTTCAGCATTTCTCTGGTTTAGAAGGACAAAATACTGATAATTTTCAAAATAAACTTAAACTTGGTAAAAAGACCCTTTATTTAGATGCAGTTTCGAATTCATTTATCCGGAAGTTTGAAAGTAACCAAGAGTGTCCAGGCTTTTGGAATTTAGCAATCGGGACTTTCTGCCGCCACAGTTGTACATATTGTTTTCTGAACTTAACCATGCGGATGCGGCCTCTGAGTATAGAACACATCAACTTAAGCCGATTAAAGACCAATCTAAAATCTTTCAATAAGAAAAATAGTCATGATCATGTCCTTTTAAATGCGGGTGAATCTTCAGACCCCCTCGATAACGAACCGCTCCTCCATCTTTGGAATAGGATAGTAGAGCTAATTCGGGATTCGGGCAATCAGATTTTATGTCTAACTAAAAGCGATAATGTTGACTCTATTCCTTCCCTTGGTGATGAAAATTTGGTGAATTCTGTCATATATAGTTGGAGCATCAACCCAGAATCCGTTGTGCAGCGATATGAACCTCATACCGCTTCCAGTGAAAACCGTCTACTGGCAGCCAAAAAATTGAAGGATTTCGGGTATCGAATAAGATTTCGCATTGATCCAATTTTACCACTTCAATTCATGGAGGCGCTCTCCAACGGAAATAATATTTCTTTGAAAGATGTAGATTTAGATGACTATTTTACTTTAATTGATAAATTTTCTAGAATTGAACCTGAAATGGTCACCTTTGGGACCTTCCGCGCTTTACCCCCACTATTCAATTTTCTTATAGATAAATTCTTTAAAAAAGAATATTTAATAAAAAATGGAAAACGGTTTAGAATGCCTAAAGAATTCCGGCATTATATTTATGAGCAATTGGGGACCTATACTCAAGATCTTCTTGGTTGCAACATCGCTATCTGCAAGGACCCTTCTATTAATTTACATTTTAGCACCTTAAAGGTTCCTTGTCAATGCATGAAAATTTCCTAATCCATAAGGACTAAGGCTTTTCTGATCATAGGAACTCGTTTAAAACTTAAATTATTTGAAAAATATCAAGGCATTATCTTTAAGTCCTCCTTTAGGACCTTTTCCCTGTATCTCAATTTTTCTCTCCTCTTCTAATTCAAGTATTGTTTCATGATAGTGACTCTTGCTAAAGTTTGTATCCATTAATGTCTTATAGCGGGTATCTTCATAAGTTAATGTTTGACCCTTAAATTTATTTAATAAGAATTTTTTTAGTAATTTAATATTATTAAATTGCTCGAGGGTCATTTGTCCTTGAGCTGGTCCAAAATAGCCGAATCTTCCTTCAGTACCTTCTTTAAACATTATTTCTTTCATAATTTCGCATCCTTTGGGATTATTAGTACAATGGATTAAATAATAGGTAGTTTGAAGTCTTTCATCAGCTTTCATTTCATAAGGTCTTGTATATTTTACCTTAGCTTCATTATGAAGTTTATCTCTATAAAACTTTAATAAACCCTGCTCCCTTGTCAGATTTGGATATAATTCTGATATTTCTTTTAAAACATCATTAGAGTTAAATAAATCCCCTATACAACTTCTATGCGAATTGCTTTCTAGAAATCTATTGGCATCACGAATCATAAAGGTAATAAAAAGCTCAGTTCTTTTAATCGAAAGAATATCTTTTATCACCTGAAAAGGCACTCCGCTAATTCCAAATGGATCGATAAAAAAGAAAGATGGTGCAAGTCTCTTGCCACTTTCATCTAAGACTTTCTTGGTTATATTTGCAAATTCGTCATTAAAAGGCGTTATATTTAGCCAATTACCTCTTAATAAAGGATTATTATTAATTTCATTTTCTAAGACAGAAAGCATATTCTTATAATTGGACTCATTTTTTTCAATGAATATACAGCTTGCTTTCTCAGGTTTTTGGCGTTTCTTTCTAATTTCAGTTAGTCTCCTTAAAATTATTACGGGAGATCCTGGACTTCCGTCTTGATATTCTCCCCGTCCTGCAAAGCAATCAAAAATATTTAAATTATGAGTCGCACTCAATATATTTATCCACGCATCTAGATATTTATCAAGAATCTCATGTTTTACTTTTGTATGCTCTTTGTACTCCCATTTGTTAATATCATCATCAGGTATTGGTCTTTTTCCCATGTATATTTACCTCGCTCCCAAATTAAAGGAGCCTCAAAGTAATAAATGATTGCCTTTTTTCAAATATGAAAGTATTAAATACCCAAATAATACATCCTCAATTTTTTTTAATCTCACTTAATTTTAAAATATCGCTGAAGATCTTACAGTCTTGTAATTTTCTAGTGACAGTTAAAGATATGAAGATCAAAACTTCTAAAGAAAAAACCATTTTTTTAAAAAAAAGAGAAGAACATGCATAGGCTGCTGCCTCTTTCCCGGGAGTCACCTAGAGTGGCACTTTCAGACCCGGCACGCTCAGGCGATTGGGGACGGCGCGCTAAGCACCTCGCCCGAAGGCTTAGTGTGTACACGCCCGTTCCATTAAACTCGTCTTCTAACGAGTGCCTTCGTCGGCCGCAATCGGTTCCTGTCGCCAGGCCCCGACGACACAATGGTCTCGCGGCAGAATGGATGTCTATTTTCGAGGCGCGGTTCCTGCTTAGATGCTTTCAGCTGTTATCGCTTCCGGCGTGGCTGCCCGGCATTGCCCCATCGGACAACCGGTAAACTAGTGGCCAGGGCCTCGCGTTCCTCTCGTACTGACGAGCCCATCCTCTCAGACATCCTGCAGACCCAGTAGATAAAATCCGACCTGTCTCACGACGGTCTAAACCCAGCTCACGTTCCCTTTTAATGGGCGTACAGCCCCACCCTTGGCCGCTTACAGTCTTGCTGCCCCACCAGCAAGATTACTGCACGGCCAGGATAGGAAGAGCCGACATCGAGGTTTCTTGCCTGCAAGGCGTTGCCTATGCAGGAAGCAAGCCGCGGGGTCGATGTGGGCTCTTGCCCGCGACGACTCTGTTTTAGAGACCACGCAGATCGCATCTGCGTGATTATCCCTGGGGTAATTTTTCTGTCACCACTCGGTCCCATCAAGAGACACAGAATGGCTCGCTAGACCAAGCTTTCGCTCCTGGATTCGTTGCTTGTCGGAATCCAGTCAGGCTGGCTTTTGCTCTTGCACTCTACATGAGGTTTCTGTCCTCATTGAGCCAACCTTTGGGCATCCTTGATAGGTTTTCAAGGACGTGCCGCCCCAGCCAAACTGCCCACCTGCACTTGTCCCAACTTTCGTTGGTTAGTGATAAAACCATGAAAAGTCAGTATTTCAAGGTCGTCTCCGCCATCCCCGAAGAGATGACTTCGTAGGCTTCTGACTATCCTACGTATCCACGACCTTATCACAGGCGCAAGCTGCAGTAAAACTCCACAGGGTCTTCTTTTCCCACTGGGTCTCTCCGGACTGTTCGCCGGAAAGTGGGTTCACCGGGTTCACGGCAGGGACAGTGGGGACCACGTTGCTCCATTCATGCACGTCGGTACTTGTCCGACAAGGCATTTGGCTACCTGTCTCCCAAGGCAGGATAACCCTAGGACTTGTTAAGAGAGTTATAGTTACTCCCGGCATTGAGCGGAGCTTAGTCCGGTTGTGCCCGGTTTTGACTGACCGCCATTGGCCAGGATTCACCAGCTGTACACAAGGTTTCCCTCTAGCAGCTAGCTGTGTTTTTATTAAACAGTCGGGCCCCCCTGGTCACTGCGACTGCGGGTCCCAAGTATCAGCTCAAGACCCCCAGCATCCCTTATTCCGAAGGTACGGGACCAATTTGCCGATTTCCCTTGCCCATGTTTGTACCCGATACGCCTGAGTCTTCTCAACTAGGGGCACCTGTTTCCCGGAAAAGGTAAGCGGTAAACAGATACTCACTCGATTGCCTTTCCTGTCGGTTCTTGGTACGGATACGCAGGATCCATCCCTATTTCCTTTTCATGGGCTCCAGGGATCAACTTTACCTTCCTCAAGCGGAAGGCCATTCGTGATTTCTTCTGGTTCTCACCATGGCGGTACTTCCCAGAATTATACACTTAGGCAGGGCGATGACCCTGCAAAGCCTACCCCGAAGCGTCAGAAACAGGGCTTAGCGTCACCGCAAGTACCTGCGTAGCACCGGAATATAAACCGGTTTCCCTTTCGAGAGAGACGAATTGCGTTCTCCCTTAGGACCGGCTGACCCTCGGCTGACGACGCATTGCCGAGGAACCCTTGCCCCTTCGGCGGCTAGGATTCTCACCTAGCTATGCTGTTACTACCACCGGGATCTTCAATGCTAATCGGTTCATTGGATCTTACGACCCAACTTCAATCCAATCAGCACGCCCTCCTACCGGATCACGATCAGCGTTGATCGTGCCCCGAGGTATCGGTAGCCGGCTTAGCCCCGTCCATTTTCGAGGCCCAAATCCTCGGCGGGTGAGCTGTTACGCTTTCTTTAAAGGGTGGCTGCTTCTGAGCCTACCTCCCCGCTGTTTTAGGATCCGGACGCCCTTTGGTGTCACACTTAGCCGGCACTTAGGGACCTTAACCTCGGTCAGGGTTGTTCCCCTCTCGGCCTAGGAGCTTACCCCCTAGCGCCCGTTTCCAGCCTTCTCAGGCGCTGGCAAATTCGGAGTTTGAAAAGAAAGGGAGGCCTTTCGACCCCTTACTTTCCAATCAGTGCTCTACCTCACCAGCCACCTCCAGCCAGACTAGACTGCGATCTACTTCGGAGGGAACCAGCTATAACCGGGCTAGATTAGTCTTTTGCCCCTAGACCCAGGTCATTAGGACGAATTGCACGTCAGTGTCCATTCAGGCTTCCACCAAGCTTTCGCTTGCCTTCACCTTGCCCAGGCCTAGATCGCCCGGTTTCGGGTTTCATAGTCATGACTTAACAGGCCCTTTCAGACCTGGTCCCTGGCTAGAAGCTTATCAAGGTTAGTAGTAGAGCCGATTGCCCTCAGGGGGCGCCGCATCTCCGAAGAGACACAAATCAACAGAACGTTGGCCAAGATAAGTGGTTCTAGGTGCGGACTCTCGGTTTCCCTGTGCCTACGAAGGTAAACTTCTTAAGCGTGCCATGATCATGAACTCCCCGGCCCGTGTTTCGAGACGGATGGTGTAACTCTGGTCCTCTTCTCTCGTACTACCAGATCGCTCTGGGTTCCTTCGAGAAGAATCTACCCTTACGAGCCACACCCGGCTATAGCTAACTGGTTTCAGGCTCTTTTCGCTCCTCTTCCGAGGTCCTTTTCAGCTTTCGATCACTCTACTATTGCGCTATCGGTCTTGGGGAGTATTTAGGGTTAGAAGTTGATGGCTCCCAGCTTCGCGCGGGGAAACCGCCCCACGCTATTCAGGAGTCCCAGCTCAACACCTTTTAAGTTACGCCTACGGGATTATCACCCTCTATGATTCGGCTTTCCAGGAGTATTCGGCTTCCTTAAAGAGGTGGCAGCCAGGTCCATAACACTACATCCCCCGACAGTCTTCCCGTCGGGGTTCGGTTTGCCCTGTTCCCTTTTCGCTCGCTGTTACTCAGGGAATCTCATTTGATTTCTCTTCCTGCACGTACTGAGATGTATCAGTTCCGTGCGTTCCCGCTCGGATACCCGAGCGACTAAGGTTATTAGCCTTAATCAGGAAGTCCCATTCGGTAATCTCCGGATCCACGGTTGCGTGCGCCTATCCGGTAGCATTTAGCGAACCAAATGCTAAACCCGGAGCTTATCGCAGTTTGCCACGACCTTCTTCGGCTCCCAAGCCTAGCCATCCATCAGTTAGCGTTGACGTATCGAGTCTTACTCATAAATCCACTCTATTTGTGCCCGGAAAGATAAGCCTATGCATGGCATTCATCACAAACATTACGGAATTGCACGAAGCCGACTCCATTGGTCGCCGGTTCTACTGAAAGCCTAAGACGCATGACACATCGAAGGAATCAAATCCTAGATGGAAGATATTGCATTTCTGAAATTATCTTGAAAAAAGCGCCACAAGGCTCAAGCAACTACGTTTTTGTTTGCTTTGCCCTTCACTCAAGAGACGAAAGCTCTTGAGTTGCATTATGTGACGGTTGCATCCGACTTGAGTTTCCGAGATTCCCGGTTACTCTAAGTCATCATATTACCATAACAGCACTACTTCATGGAAGTAAATGCAATATGTCTAATGCGCGGTTTGGATTTAAAGGTAATGGTAAGACCGTGGGCGTAAAAAAAATAGCACTTGATACTTTTCTTAACATATAGATGTCAATACCGGAAATTCTAGTAAAGGACTATAGAGCATGTTTTGAGGGACGTTAGACTAATATTAACCTATTTCAACCGAATGCCGAGCGATAATTGAGGTAAGCCATCAGCTTCCATTTAATAGTCCGAAGAGTCCCATAATGAACCGCAATAGATTTTTCTTCGGAAGGAAAAATTGTATCAAAGAGATATTGCTCTAAATTTCGCAAGCATTTTCTCGCCCCTTCTGCCCATTCCCCATACCATTCAAGCCATACCCTCCTAAAAATCATGCTCATAAGGTCCTCCGCCGATTTGAGCAGCGTTACGCCATAGCGACTCTCCAAATACACCTCCACTTCATAAACAGCCTCTCGGATTCGCTCAGCCAGCCCGCAAGGAACGGGGACGGGTTCCTGCAAGGGCGTATTCCACTTGGGCTTCAAGAACTGGCATAAATCTTGATATACTCCTTTCACAAATGTCATCCTTTCCAATTCGTCTGCTGCACGAAACTCTTCATTCAACCCTGCGATCGCCCGACTTTATTATAACCTATCTCTATCTTCATTCATTTTAAGATTGGTATCCTTAAAAACAAATCATTCCGTGCTAAATGGAAAAAATTATTTTGCAGAAAGAAAGGTCGGCTTGGACCAGCTTTTCCATCGAATAAAAGTGCTGATGCAAAATAAGATTCAGTAATGGATTTGAAAATAGATAACTACAATTTAAAGTGATCTTCATCATCTGTGAATATTATTTCCTTATTTTTCGTCTCTACGCCCACTATTTTTCTAGTAATAGGATTGACAGTGACAGTCATTTCGTGAATGCATTCTTTCGTTGCAGAGTCTCCTATAAATCTGGGCGCAGGTTCGGTATGGGAATCCGAGAGCACAAACCGCCAAAGGTTTTGGGGGATTTTAGGAGGGCGTTCCTTTCCCTGGGATGCGAACGCGCTAGGGTGCACACTAATCCAATTCTTGGTTGCTGTTTCATTCATCTCTAAAACTCTACCTAAGCAGTAAGGATACTGCTTGATAAAGGCTCTCACTTCATCTGAATTTTTAGCAATCAGCTCTGTATCATTCACCCTCATATCATGGTCCCTTTTTCTCTTCTCTTTCCAGATATCAACCCACATTTCATGACCCCTTAAATTTAGGGTTTGGAGCCATTGGAGCTGTAGTATTGGTTTTGGGAGCATCGTGAGCTGGTTGCCATTCAAATTGAGGGATCGGAGCGATTCTAGCCGCCCAAAGGATTCCGGGAGCGCCATGAGCTGATTATCATCCAAATCTAGGACTTCGAGGGATTGGAGGTCCCCAAAGGAGTCTGGGAGCGTTGCTAACTTATTCCCACCCAAATCGAGATCTCCTAGGGAAGTTAATTGCCCAAAGAACTCTGGGAGAATCGTTAACTGATTGTCCCTCAAATATAATATTCGGAGGGACTGGAGTTGCCCAAAGGACTCCGGAAGAGTCGTTAACTGATTACCTTCCAAATATAGGTTTTGAAGGGATTGGAGTTTTCCAAAGGACTCCGGGAGAGTCCTTAGCTGATTAACCTTCAACTTGAGATATCGAAGAGATATTAAATCCCCAAAGGACTCAGGGAGAAAAGTTAGCTGATTACCATTGATCGATAGTTCTCTGAGGGATTGGAGTTCCCCAAAAGATTCCGGGAGTGCCGCGAGCTGGTTATCATCCAAATCTAGGATTTCAAGGGATTTGAGGTCCCCAAAGGACTCCGGGAGAGTCGTTAGCTGACTACCATTGATCGATAGTTCTTTGAGAGATTGGAGCTGCCCAAAGGACTCCGGCAAAATCGTTAGCTGAATACCCTTCAAATATAGTTTTTCGAGGGATTGGAGTTGCCCAAAGGCCTCCGGGAGAGTTATTAACTGATTGCCCCCCAAACCTAAGATTCGGAGGGATTGGAGTTGCCCAAAGGACTCCGGGAACGCCGTTAGCTGATTATCATACAAATCCAAGGTTTGAAGTGATTTGAGGTCCCAAAAAGAGTCTGGGAGAGTCGTTAGTTGATTACCATTGATCGATAGTTCTTTGAGGGATTGGAGCTGCCCAAAGGACTCTGGAAGCGCCGTTAGCTGATTATCCCTCAAAATTAGTTTTTCTAGGAGTTTAAGGTCTCCAAAGGATTCTGGGAGAGCTGTTAGTAGATTATTACCTAAATATAGTCCTTCGAGGGATTTTAGCTCGCCAAAGGACTCCGGGAGCGCCGTTAGACGATTGGTAGTGAGCCCTAATACTTTGAGAGATTGGAGCTGCCCAAAGGCCTCCGGGAGAGTCGTTAACTGATTACCACCTAAATCTAGGCTTTGGAGGGATTTTAGCTGGAGTATGGGCTCTGGGAGTTCCGTTAGCTTATTAATACCCAAATTTAGTTTTTGGAGGGATTTTAGGGCTCCAAAGGCCTCCGGGAGAGTCGCTATCTGATTAATACCCAAATTTAGGATCTGGAGGGATTTTAGGGCTCCAAAGGCCTCCGGGAGAGTCGTTAACTGATTACCATTGATCAATAGTTCTTTGAGAGATTGGAGCTGCCCAAAGGACTCTGGGAGAGTCCTTAACTCGCCATCATGGATCCGTACCAATTGGAGCATTTTTAAGTTGCCAAAGGATTCTGGGAGAGTCTCCCATTCGCTACTTGGTAATTCAAGACCAACAATATACTCTCCTTCTATTTTTACTCCTACAGTATTCCACTCGATTTCATCTACACACGGAATGGAACTGCCACTCAATCTTTCCAATTCTTTTAAAATGTGGGCTTGTCTGGAGTTTATATGATCTATTTCTCTCATTTTTATTTTTCCCTAATTTTTAATTCAGCGTAGACCGCGCAATTATTTAACCCCTAATTTAAGAAAATTGAATCATATAAAAAGGGAATCTTTGGACAAAACTAATTATTCTTTCCCATAGATAAAAAGATATAGGAGGTAATTTGCGCATTTTCCCTTTTTCTATTATTCCCTTTTTTGCGCAAAATTCATGGTTCTTACTCGTATTAAATTCCTTTACGTTTCTATCTCTTAATATTCGCAGTCCCGTTTGCGCTGGAGCCTTACTCCCGGAAAAAGAGGCGGTCGAAAAAGTGGAAGAAGGACCGGATTCTTTTGCGCATGCGCAAGAAAATCATGTTGTAATACTCATTGAGTTGCTGTAACATGAGATTCAGCAATTGCTCGAAGTCAATAGTCTCAGGGAAATCGCCGAAATTCCGGTTATAAATATTGGGCTCGAACGCCCCGTATCTCCGAAGAAAATCATATTTTTGCCGGCGATTTGGATCTTTTAAAATTTCGTAGGCAATATTAATCTGTTTGAACGTTTCTTCCGCAACAGGATTGCCTGGATTTAAGTCAGGATGGTATTGTCTCGCTAAGGTACGATATGCCAGCCGGATCTCTTCAAAGGAAGAATTTGATGAAACATTCAAGATTTTATATAGGTCCTCATATTGCGCCATTACATAGTTTAACGGAGCGGGGCTTCAAAAAGTTTTTGGAAGAGGGTTGGCTTCCATGCAATTCCATCCTGAAAGCCCCGTATGCTAAATTCCAGTGGAAAGAGGGCAAAAAAATAAACATGAAACAATAAAAAAAGGGGAGGATCAATCACACAAATTTCAATATCGCTAAAAAAGAGGATTTTATATATTTAGTCAAGGAAATAATATTTGACAGAAGATAACCCAAGAAATTCTGTCGTTTGTTCTTGAGGATAACTCAAGAGCATAAAACTGAGAATCTTTGATTCAATGAAGGTTGCATGGGAAACGCTTGGGATGGATAGCCCCTCGAAGAGGGGAAATGTTCCCGGAAATAAAAATAAAAAGGGAACATGAAGAATAAAAGCAAAGAGGAGGCATAGAGGCATAGGATAATTCTCAAGGAAATTGATTTAACCTATGCTCTCTATATCCTCGGTAATTTTACTCCTTTTCTTGAATTTTTTCTTTAAACAAGTAACGGATAGCAACAAGTGAAGATCAGGATTGGACTGAAAATCAGAAGAAGAAGAAAGAGAATTCTGTAATAAAACGCATTTATCTGTGAGAATTTAACGATATCCTCAAAGTAGTTTGCGACCCGGCCTTTTACTTCTTGTTTTTTTGTAATTACTGCTTTTTCAGTATGGAGTAAGGGCAGAACGGTGGGTACTGGGAACGGCAGATAATTACCAAGGCGGAATATAATAATCGCTAATGCAAATAAAATGCAAGAAGTTAATATCAGGGCTTGAATAGAAAATAACCAATCTATTAAAAAGAATGATCGGATGGTCGCATAAATCGTTTGGAAAAAGAGAAATCCTATAATCGCTAATTCAAAGGGATGAATTGCTTTGAATTTTCTTAAGGACGTCAGATCCGAACCATTTTTGAAATAATAAATTCTCTCATACAGAGGTCCCTTCATATGAATTAAAACATTAGAATTTATTTTTATTTTAGTCAAAGTACCCCAGGAGTTTTGAAATGTGGCGAGAACCAGTTTTATGCCATAAATGAGAAGGAAAATATCAACAAAAGTGCTAAAGGGAAAAAGGAAATATATGAGGAAGAAAAGCCCAATGAATAACCCCCCTATTGTTAGCATCTCATAGTCATTCAGGCGGTATTGATCCGACTTCTCGGGCTTATAATTAGGTATCTGAAGAATCTGAGTGAGTTTCGATAAATTTACCTGTGTTATATTTGCCCACAGTCTCAGACCTTGGGTTTCGAGGGTAACCTCTTTTCGTGTAAGTACTATTAATAAAAGACTTAGAATAAGCACCGTTATACCTGAACCAACCATTACTGCGGCATAAAGAGAATTTAATTGGTGAAAACCACTTTCCAAGGTGAAGAGAACATAAACTAGCCACAAACCAAGCAGTGCATACTTATATCGGGTTTTAGTATCGCCCAGTTTAATAGCTTGGATTTCTCCAATAGGAATGGTCTTCAGCCTGCGAAAAATGAATTTTTCCTCGAGTTGAATCTCCCTTTTTACACGGCTTATTGTGAACTTGAATGAAGTGAAGAGGGTGTGGAATAGAATTCCCAAGCCGAAGAAGGCTGGGGGGATTCCAGTCCAAACGAAATAGGGCAAGGGAAATAGAACTCCCGCCTCATGGTTTGAATCAAGGAAAATTATATTCAGCGCGCCCACTAGAAGGAAAAGTAGTCCCAGGACAATCCTAGAAAGCGAAATCGAATAGATTGAATAACTCTGCGCTTCCATCTTAGTTCATCTCCCTAAAAATTCGTAATTTTATGCGGTTTATTTTGTGTGAAATCACCACAAAGATAACTGTAATTAAAGGGACAGCGATTAATACTACAGCAATGGATGGAACGGGGTTATTCGATAAATAAATGGCTGGATCGGCTGGAATGGAAGTAGGTGCCGAAGATTTCAAGTAGGAAATTTCAGTCGAATCGGAGTCTGTCGCATTTATCGCATAGATGGTAACATTATAGACACCATCTTGGTACTGCGAGGAGTTATACCACGTTGCAGCCCACTCCACTTCATAATTTTCCAAGGTAATATTAAATTTCGAAGTAGCTGTGCTAATCTCAGCTAAATAATTAGCGTTTTCGATCCCTAAATTCGAGATAATGGACTGATTTACGGAGATCACAGAAGGTAAGAAATCATAATATCGCCCCATCCAATAGATCAAGGTGTAACACATGGCAGGCGATTCCCAACTACCATCACCATACCTATCCAAATCAAATGGGGATCTTTGCCATTGGAAATCCGAGACTGGGCGTTCATCAAAGGGTAAAGCGTAGAGGGCGTGTTCATCCAGCTTAAATTCTTCAGAGAGCGAAAACCCAACTGGTTCAAAAAGAAAATCTAAATTCTTGATCCCATAGTTTTCAGCCCAATCTATTGATTTGGGATCAATAAGCGATACATTTTGCCCAGTCTTTGGATGGATTAGTGTCCGATAACTATTTATTACGGTCCAACTGCGCCTTGGCGCCTCAGGATATCGCTGTAATGAATCAAGCGTATCGTTCCAGGGGAAAAGCGTCACCGCACCATCTTGCACCATAGCATTCACATTATAAATATCATGCGCGATGAGGTAGATGAGATTGAAAAAAGCGTTTCTGTGGTATTTAACCAAGCGCCAGAGGCTCTGGTCATATGCGTTCTGATAGATACCCTTAAGGATCGGATCCTTCTCCAGACGGAGCAGCGTGAAGAAGGTGGCATGATTCAAATTAAGCGAATAATATTGCCAATTGACATTCATATCATTCCAATCATAGGTCTGATCTGCCCACCCCCGCTTTATCGCGTAGTCATAATATAAAGGCCCATATTTTGTGGGATTCACAAGTTCCCCCACCTTTAGAAACGCCAGAATTGCTACACTGCCAGGTCCAGTAAAAAACATGCCTGATTTAAAATCGGCCCCCATTTTAGATTGCCCTTCCACATCTACTACAATCCAATCCACCTTAATAAAATAATCCAAAACTAACTCAACATTGGTTTTAATTATCTGACAGATCTCCTGTGCTTTGGGGGACAAATCATCTTTCAGGAGATCATATACGATACCAAATCCAAACATAATCCCGATATTTTGGTCCCGTGAAGTTTGATCTTCATAAGTCCAGTTCTCGCCCTGATATGCCACATCAAAGCGATTTGATGTGCCAAAGAAATCAAACCATAGAGCGCTTGCGAGGTAGGTCTCATTCTTTGGGACAGCGAAGCGAACCAGATATCCTGGCTCGCCTGAAATGGTGATTAATCGTTGTAAGCCTAGTGCAGCTCGCTTTATATAATTAAGGGCCGAGTCATTCTTCGTGACCGCATACCGAAACGCCTCACTTGCTAAAAAATACCCGGTCCAGATGGGCGAATCACCTTTCCCATCGTATCCTCTCGGAGAATTGTTGGTGAAAAAGACTACATCCACAATGGTATCCAATGGTAGATGATACGTCCGTTGAAAATAGCCGTGCCAAATCGATTTATTATAAAGTTCGGTATAATTCGGTTGCTCAAATGTATTCAAATAAAAATTGTTGTAGAAATACGGTAGATCTTCATTAAATTTATTATATTCCCCGAGTGCATAGAAAAAATACCCTGCCATGCCTAAAAACCCGAAAACTGGGGAAAAAAGGAATATGAAGATCAAAAATAATTTCAAAAACCGTTTCATAATAAATTTCCCGTTTATTGAATTGAATGGTTATTAATTCTTATTGGGCAGAGCATACAATAAAAAAAAGTAGGACTTAATAAGAAACATTTTCGTCCTGTGGGTCCGTATCATCGACATAATCTAAGGCGTCCCAACTCTCTTCATCCTCTTCCTCTTCTTCTTTCCTTTTCTCCTCGCGTTCAGGACGCTTTTTCTCTTCCGTCAATTTTTTGGCTCTTGGCATCTTCATTCCTCCATTCTTTAATAGGTTGCAATCTTTTAATTATTCTGATGTTAATTATATTTTAAGGTTTTTTTATAAAATTTGCTCCATTAAAGCCTTGGATTACGAGGATTTGATACAGTGATATACTTCTATAAAAAAGGGTTGCTTTATGGCGGTATCACTTGTGGAATTTACATCATTTTTCCAATAGTTCTCATATCAGTTTTATCCAATCTCAACATGCTTCAATTTAATTCTAGTTTTACTTTCATAATCCTAACATTTGGAACTATTGCTGTTATTATATCATTCTTTAAAAATATTTTTCCTCCGAATTCCTATCATCACAACCTCATTGGGCTCGGCACCGCTATTTACTCGGGGATTTACCTTTTTTATATCTTTGGTGGGTTTAGTACTGGTGCAAATTTTGGAAACTATTATATCAAGACCGAAGAATTGGACGCCCTTCTCGGGCTACAAATTCTCGCCTGGTTGATGCTTCTGGCTGCCCTCATTAATGCTATCTACTACACCTTGAAATGCCTTGAAGTCCGACGTCATAAAGAATTCCTCCTTTCTCTAAAGAGTCATTTCAAAATTCGGCATTTATTTCGTGGAGCCAGTTTAATTCTCTACCTTATCTTACTTTTCTTCATTTTAAGTGTTATTCTCAATGCATTGTACCTCTCTTTTCAGATACAAGAACAATATAACTATTCCTGGAATAATAATGGAACTCCCCTCAATCTTCTTGATGATCGGATCCGACTCACGGCATACTTCAACGCCGTTAATCCAGGCTGGTATTCTATCCAGGATATTATTCTTAATGTCGAAATTTACACGGTGAATACTTCTGATTTATTCCAGCTAGCGCTTCCTGATAATACCAAAATCGGGGAAATTCAGAACGTGCATTACACTGAATTCCCGGGCGCTTCAACCTTATACAATGTTTCCCTTCCAATCGATATCATCCCAAGTTTTGTCCCAGGTCTACTTACGAATAACGCCAGTCTATCCCTTCGGATCTCACTCCTCTGCTCTTACGCAGGTATTACGCTCATCCTCAACACAACAGCATTCACCAGCTGGTCCCAAATAATCTGATTTGTAATTCCTATTTAAAAATACATTTTTTCATAGGCTGGATTACTATACTATTAAGAGAATAGAAAACAGAAAATCGAAGAGCAAAAGTTTAAACTGAAAAAAATGAGCCCTAATTTCGAGTCAAATAGCCGTTTCTTTTCCCTTTAACTCTTGAATCCGAGAATATTTTAAACTTCTAATTCCCAAATGCCGATACATTCATCCTTAAGTCGATAAAACTTTCTTATTCCTAGGCTACTAAAGAATTTTTTAAGACCATTTTCGTTATATTTCCACGCTGAACGTCTTTCATATGAATTTATCCCATCATTGTCAGCTAAGAAGAAATCCACCATCTTATAGAGGCTTTCTGGGAAATTCTTCATAAAAAACATAATAGCTTTTGCGGTCCAATCGTGCGCTTCTATATCTTTTGGTTTAATCGCAGAAGGTTCGCAAATTACAATTTTATTCGCAAAATTTTTCGCATACTCCACGACCTCAACATCTCTGGGGTGAATATGATGTAATATATCACATAAAACAATAACATCCTTCTTTTTCTTTGGATAACTATCAAAATCAAGAATGTTTTTCCATTTTACAGTTAATTTTCCTACCCTTATTTTTCCCTTCTTCCAATCTTTCTCTAATTGTTTTAAAAAAGATAAATTTAAATCCCAACCTTCATAATCCACAGAAGGATGAAGAAATCGGGCTAAATAGCCAGTTCCACATGCCAAATCCAGTATTTTTAACGGAGGTTCATTCGCCTCGGCATGGCCCACAAATTTCGCTAATGTTGCGAACCTTCTCTCCCAATCATAAAGTAGATTATTTACAAAATTATAAATAAACCCGAAACGATAGACTAACGATCTAAACCCGGGCGTTTCTTCTAGTATTCCTTCTGATTGCGTCATATTCAATCCACACATGTTCATTTAATTAAAATCTCAGTTACTATTTCTCAACTACGTAATTATAACAAATTTAAGAAAGTTTTCCAATTACCGATTTTAAGACTTAAACGTCCTAAGGAAGACAGTTTTTCTTCATACAATAGCCTTCACCAGCTGGTCCAGCCTAATCTGAACTGAAATCTCTCGAAAAATCAATTTAAAATTCATTTTAAACTCTTAAAAACTCAGCTGTTAATCGGTAACACTAAATTTTACCTAAAACTGAGAGCGGTTCATAAAAATAGGATTCTGTGACGCGATGGATTAACTTTCACTTTTTCTATACACCTTTTTCCTTTAAATTTCTATTAACTCCTTCCACTCATGACCTTGAAATCTGGGTGTGAATTATGCAGGTACTCAATGGACTATTGCAATTTTTTCGTAACGATCGGAACCCAATTAACGAGAAGAGACAAAAAATAGAAAATATTCCTCAGGGAGTTACCTTAAGTGACTTATGTGGGTATGTTAATACTCTATATGAAGTCTTCGATCTCTCATTTTTAAAATTTACCGAAACCACCGACGAATCCTTCGCCCTTACCGCGATCGACACTCTCCTCGTCATTCAGCACCTCGAACAGATGAAAGAGCATCTTCCACTGCCCATTTGTAAAAGAAATTGAAAAAATAACCAGATCCTTCACTAAGGACTTCACAATTCAGAGAAATTATAGGATAATTTCTGAGTGCAAATCACTCAATGAAAAAAGATGCACTAATTATACGCTTAATGATCGACTATCGCCCAGATTGACCCCCTATATTGCTTCCTTAGGAGGTGATCCAGCCGCAGGTTCCCCTACGGCTACCTTGTTATTACATATTAATGTATGGTAAAGTAAAAAACAGTGAAAAATACGGCCATATACCAACACCAGATCATGAATGGGAACAGAGTGGTTGGGAGCAAATCAGGGGGAGCCGGTATATGTGCATATTCGGGAGGAATCTGAAATGATTGAAAAAACCCGGAAGTCATTATTAGGGTCAAGAAATAAATGATGATTAGGGATAAAATACTATCTCCAGATTCATCCATGTACCAACGTGGTAATTTTCCTTTAAACGCTAACAATAAAAGAATGCCACCTGTAATCACCATTATTAAACACATTATTAAAACAACTGTATGAAGAGTGGTGAATAACCCATATATTATCCCCGCTATTCCCGATATAATTACACCAAGGCTCCCCAAAATCGGATTTAAATTCTTTGCATTCATTCAAATGCCTCCCTAAATTAGAATTCTTTAATCATACATTACCAATCTCACTTTATTACTGTCCTCCCCGGCTTTTTAAGTTTAGGAATTGATAACATCTTCTCTCTCAAATTTCATAGTATTACATACTAATTACAATACGCCCTCAGGAGAACTACTTTATCGATTCAAATGGAGCCATTTAAAAGAAGAAATACGAATTAGACGCTCAATAACTATGATAATCGCCCAGATTGACCCCCCATATTGCTTCCTTAGGAGGTGATCCAGCCGCAGGTTCCCCTAAGATCTTGATGCAATGATTCTTCAAGAAGTGGAAAGAAGACTGATATTCATATAATGTCTAAATTCAAAAAAAATCAATTGTGAATCTTAAATAGTTAAATATAGATATAAGTTTGTAAATGCTAAATGAGTGAGTCATAAAGTGACGAGCCGTCATATACCAATCGCTATTCTTCTCGCAAAAGAAGTAAATGAATTATACATAAGCTTAAGGGAAGGAACCGAACTTAAAAGAATAATTGACAAGGGTTTTGACACATTACAAAATAATATGTTTGCTGGAGATAGGATAAAAAAGGAACGGATCCCAAAGTACTATATTGAAAAATATGGCATTAATAATCTTTATCGCCTACGATTAGATAAAATACGAAGACTGTGTTATACCCTCATTGCTAATGAAGAAGGATCCAAAGTAGTCATCATAGAGATCTTTCTTGATCATAAATCCTATGATAGGCGTTTTGGTTATAAAACAAGTTAGCGGACTTTTACTGATGTTTCCAGCAGATTCTTCAGTTTTTGATTATCTACTGCACACCATACAATGTTTTTTCCATTAAAAACTATTTTATTGGAAGCTTCTAAATACTCCAGAATCCTTTTAAATGTTTGATACTGAATCTTCCTCGGTAATGACTTCCATAATTCCAATCTTGTCGAATAATCACTCGCCTCTTTGATCGCCTTCTCCACCATGAGGATTGTATCCAATTTTGGCTCATGTAATACCTTGCGTCCTTCTTGGGTCACCATTTTTTTCATCTCTCTATTTCTTCTTAGCTACCCTATTATATAAACTTATACAATTATTCGCTAGTTAAGGTTGCAAATCGACATCTTAAGATGGATTAAGGATTCTACAATTCGGAGAAAATATAAGATAATTTCTGAGTGAAAAGCACTCAATGAAAAAAGAAGCACTAACGCACCCTCAATGATCGGCTATCATCCAGATTGCCCCTCCAGTATTGGTTCCTTGGGGGGTAATACAAAATGCCAATATTTTAAAATTCACTTTCTTAAATTCCACCAGAAAAGAAACTCATGTTGTCTTAAACACTTTGTCTTAAAAAAATCCAAAATAATTTTTAACTAAAAAGCTTAAATACATCGTCTCTCTTAGACAATATTGAAAAATTGTGGGGTAATTTAATGAGAACGCGAAAATGGGGCTATTTAGCATTAAGTTTTATCGCCCTTACAGGAGTATCCCTGATTTTTTTATTCAATTTCATACCAAAGGCTTCTGGACCTTATAATTCCAATGATCCTTATTGGAATCTGGTGATGATTTTCTTCATCATCATGGGTGTCGGTTTGGTTGGGGCTATGGTGTGCAGTCGGTGGTGGTCTAATAAAAGATTAAGGGGTGACTATTGATATTTAAAAAGTTCACTTGCTCAAAAAACATATAAAGTAAAGATGGAGGTTTTCTGAAATGACGGGACTTACCAATAGCAAGTGGTGGTTAAAATTACTGATTTTAGGAATATTCATTGGAATCGTTGCCTTAACGGCTGAAGTCGATTGGGCTGCAGAAAATCCAGCACTAGGAGAAGGAGTTTTAATTGGATGGTTATTCGGCGGCCTAGTAACAGCAGGATTGCTGTTGCCCATCGCTTTTATGTATCTTACGGGTAACACCATTCCTGAGCGGAATCCAACGGATAAGAAATGGTTCATTATTTCACTTGTTTTGTATGCCATTGCCAATGGAATTCCGGTTATATTTTATGTAGTTCTGGAACAAGCACCGGGGTTCTTTCTCTTTCTCCAATTAGGATTATTCGGACTAATTCCCGCTTTTATTCTCCAGCCCCAACGTCTGAAAATTCGATATCTAATTATAGTTATCCTGTTTGCAGCAGTTTTAGCTCCCCTAGCGGTTCTCATACTTACTGTGAATCCAGCTACGGAGAAGTTTTTATATTATTTATTCTTCTGGGGATTATTTTGCGTCTTTCTCTATCTATTCACGGCAATAGGCTGGAAATTTGGCGGCGGCAGCCGCAGACAGAGCTGGAACATCTTCATGGCTGGTATGTTAATCCAATTTAGCACCCTCGAAGATTTCCTTTATTACTTATTGAATGGACAAGCCCTCCCGGGACAATGGCCTTGGATGAAAGACTTTGTTATCAATTTAGAGGCGCTCTTTGGTCATATCCCCACTGACAGCGATCTTCTCCTTTTCTGCCTGATACTCACTACCTTCGCCCTCCTCATTCTTTTCGATGTCCATGGATATCTTTGGGACCATTACCTCAAGAAAAAATAATTTTCTCTTTTTTTCCCAGTTAAGCAATTCCCAATTTAGAATATTTTCCGATCAATTCTTATTAAAAATATTCATTATTCAATAGATCCGATCATGAATTGGTCGGTTTCTGCAAATAATCTGGTAAATATGTCTTATAATAATGCCTCAATTGCACCTTTTTCAGAATTAATTCGCTCAGGATGAAAACCACCATCAAAAAACTACAACCAAACCCTGCATTTATATGAACAATCACACTCTCTTTCACATACGTCGCTGCACAATTATAATAATACCAACAGTAGAAATAATGCCAAGGGCTACTAGGATCAGGCCAAAAAGATCCGGGAACGATATCAATAATGACCCCGGTAGGATTCCGCAGAACATAATATTCTTGGGGATTCCACGCTAGATAAATCAGATACAGCAAAAATATAGATACAATAATCAGAATACAACCCAGTTTTAAGAGGATATTCGGCGGAATTTCTGGGATTTTATTTTTATTAACAAATTCTTCGAAAAATTGAGTTGTAAATTGAATTAAAACAAGAATTAACCCGATTATAAAAGGAATTGCACATATTAATCCTTCTGCTGATGATAATAACTTTGGAAAATATAGTATATACGGCTCAGAGGCTGTTGCTTCTATGAAGAACAACCCCAATGACAGAGTTAAAATTCCAAAAACACTTGCTAACAAAGTAAATATGTTGTGTTTTTCCCAATATTCGACCACAGCCTGAAATTTAACCCCGACCAAATTCTCTCACCGTTTTCTTCTACCATATGACATCTCACCGGTCTTTTTATGATTTTTGGTTCATTTATGTAAAGTTCTCATTTTTATGCTTTTGGTTACCTTTTTTACGACCTGAACATATGAATATAGCTGATTTCTCCCATAATAGAATACTTAATTTGAAATATCTTTCATTCTCTTTAAAAATCGCCGTATTAAAAAGATAAATTAAAAAAAATTGAGGTTAATTTCTGAGTACAGACTACTCAGTAAAAAAAAGAAGCACTAATTATACGCTTAATGATCAACTATCGCCCAGATTGACGCCCCCGAATGATTATCCCACCCTTTATTTGCTTGGAAATGTTTTTAGGATCAAAAAATATTTAAAATTGGAAATTATAATCTTTGATTAGCTTAGTTAATTTTTTTAATTTTGGAAGGGACAAGAGATTGAAGAAGCTAATTAAATTCGCTCTAATTTTTTCAATTATTTTATTGTTTACGATGGTTTTTTGCAGCGATTTTCAAAATAATGAATTTTTTATTGTCAATAATATGGAATTCAAGTTTACTTTAAAAACAGATTCACCAATTACGATTAATAACAATTTGGATTTCGAAATCTATAAGACTAAAGGTAATGGGTCTGCAATAAATCCTTTTATTATTGAGTATTATTTTATCAACGCTTCTGAACCAAATGGCAATGGAATCTTTATAAAAAATACAAATGCATATTTCATCCTCAGAAATTGTATAATCATAGGATCCAGTTCAAGAACTTGTGGGATTTATCTTGAAAATGTTACAAATGGCGAAATTATGAATAATACAGTTCGCGATCATTTTTTTGGAATTTATCTTTTTAAATCTACAAGAAATACTGTGTATAATAATACAGCCAACAATAATCATCTTAATTATGATGGGTATACAGGGATTTATTTATCTTCATCAAACTATAATACATTTATCAATAATACTATCAACGCTTCCAATCAATGCCATCTCTACCGTCAATTAATTTCAATTTCATCAGTGCCACCACTTATTCTTTATAATGGAATTTATTTATACTCTTCAAATTATAATATTTTTACCCACAATATCGTCAGCTATCATAATAATTATGGGATTTATCTACTTGCATCAAATAATAACACATTTAACTACAACACCGCTAATTACAATGGGCAGGGAATCCTTTTAAACTTTGCAAACAATAACACGCTGATTAATAATTCATTTATTAACTCAATTTTTTTGTATGAATCAAGCAATAACTTGCTCACCAACAATATCGCTGATGGAATTTCTCTATATACATCAGGTAATAATCAAATTCATAATAATCGATTGCAAGAAATAGGAATTTCACTAGATGGATGGTCCTTCATCCATTTCATTCAAGAAATAACTGCAGATAATATGGCCGATAGTCGCCCGATCTATTATTATAAACATGAAAAGGATAAATTCGTCGCAGAAAACGCTGCTCAAGTTATTTTGGTAAATTGTTCTTTTATGGAAGTATTAAATTGTAATTTATCAGCTGGATCATTAGGTATTTCAGTCTTCTATTCTAATTATAACAAGCTTATTAATAACACCATCGAGCATAATAAGAAAAATGGAATATATTTTTATCAATCGAGCCATAATACGCTTGTCAATAATACCATTAATCATAACGAGGATGCAGGGATTTGTTTATTGGCATCCTACAATAATACTGTTATCCAAAACATCGCTCAGGATAACCGTTATGGTATTTATTTAGGGGGCTCTCAAAATAATACGGTTACCAATAATAACGCTAATTATAATCATTATTATGGAATTTTTCTTGATTCGGCAAGTAACAATACGCTTATTAACAACACCTTTTATCATAATGATGTTGGAATTTGTTTAGATAGATCGAATTATAATAAAATTCTCACCAATATTGCCAATAATAATTCTGGCTCTGGAATTTCATTAATTCGATCAAGCCATAACACGCTAAGCAATAATACCGCCAATTATAATCATTATTATGGCATTTCTCTAGCTTCATATTCTAACTATAATCGGATAAGTTTGAATCTATTGCATGGTAATTTAGAGTGCGTGCGTGAAGATCAATATTGTACAGGTAATATTCTGGAAAATAACGATTGCCCAATAAATGGTCCCGGAATACCGGGATTTGTTTGGTCATTTATTCTTTTAGGATTGGTTCTGATTATTCCATTACTGATTATATCAAAGCAAAAGCGATTTCCTATCCAAATAGCTCCCAAAATATGAGAATTAAATACTTTGTTATTTGAAAATCCACTATATTATAGTGAATTTAGTTGGAAATTATTATTGATTTTACCATCAATACTGTTAATAAATATTTTAAGCAAAAAGGGAAACTAATTTTTCAATAACGGCTAATCTTTAAAGGAAATTGTTAAGGAGATGGCAAGATAATTCGATTAAGAAGAGATCATCTGTCACAAGAAGAATCGAAAAAAAAGATTTTAGAATTATGTCCAGAAGAAGCGGGGATTACTTCGATTTCATTTGACGAGAATCTGGGTGAAGTATATATTGAAGCCAAGAACCCAAAGTTAGTTGTAGGACGTGGGGGCTTAACCCTAAAACAAATCACAGACGATATCGGATGGCGCCCCACTTTTTCTCGTACTGTTGATTCAGAGAACTTACCCCGTTGGAAAAGAACTGACATCTTCTGAATTGATCTTCCGCTCTTGATGAGCTCCCTTTTTGGCTATATAGGTGGGATTAAATTATGAAGCAAAATACGATTCGGTGGTTAGCAAGGTCATCATTTTCACTTATATATTCAATTGTTCCTATAAATTCCTCGAAATATCGTTGCTTTTCAGCATCACTCTCTACATTGTCCATAATTTCCTTAAACGTGAGCCAAGATTCCCCACAACCCTCATCACCCTCAATATCCTCTATATGTTTCTTCGTTTCTGGCGTTATATCATAAGGAAGTCCCCGATCCTTTGCAATCGCAGTGAACTTGCTTGAAAAATTGCCATCTAACCACCCAAACAGATCATAGTCGCGACCTTTGAAGGGGAATTCCCCATCATACACCCACATGTCCCCCTCTCGTTTCTCTTGAAAAATATAAATGTCTGTGCCCATAATCAAAATTTCTTATTTCCACATCTTTAAATATTTTATCCGAATATTTCGATATGTTATTTTAAAATTTGTTTTGGAACTATAGGTATGCTAAATGGTAAGCTCACAATCCTTTGAGGCATCAAAAGAAGATGAAGCGATTGTACGGGCCAGCATTGTCCGTCTAAAGATTTCATTTGCTGATGTCAAAGGGCAACTATATTCTATTTTGGCTGAGACTGCAGACCCTTCAGAACGGGCACGTATTGCACGAGTAGCCTTAAAATGGGGTGCGTTAGAAATCGCTTATGGACTATTTCAAGAATTGAAATTGACCGACGCATACCGCCCTGTAGCGTTGAAGGCCCTCGAAGTAGAAAATTATTCACTTGCTTTCAGGATATTTCGCGACCTGCAGGATGAAAAAGGAATACGAGAGCTTATCACACCTGCAATTAACGTAGGTAAATTCTATCCCGCAATTGAGGCATTGAAATTTCTCGGAGACATCCAAGGTCTCGTGGACTTGGGTTATCAATGCCTCGAGAAAGATGATATTAATGCCGCAGCAACTGCTTTCGAAATAGCTCGCAATGCGGAGGGATCCCGAGTCGCTGGATTACGTGCAGTGGATCGTGGTGACTTTTCAATAGGGATTCGTGCATTATATCAAGCGAAGAGCACCGCTGACCTCATTAAGGCTGGGCAAATCGCAATCCAACGAAAAAACCTCGTGGCTGCACTCGATGCTTTCCTCGCGGCAGATCACTCCCGGGGCATTAGAGAAGTTGGCGAACTCTCATTAAAGATCAAGAATTTGACTCTTGCATTTAAAGCCTATTCCCGAATTAATGATCGGAAGATGTTGATACTTGTGGGGCAAAAATTGGTAGAAAAAGGGGATTATAGCTTGGGATTTAGTGCCTTCTATAAAGCAGGAAGCATGGCGGATGTGATTAATTTGGGATTGGTGACGCTCGAGAAAGATGATTTGGATATAGCGCTGCGAGCATTTAAACTCGCAAATGAGACCGAACATTTACTTGCCGTTGGCAAACGCGCCCTAGAGATCGGGAATTATCACATCGCACGCGCAGCATTTAAACTGGCGAATGATGCAGAAGGAGTCGCCACTGCTGATGAGATGCTTAAGCGTAGTAAAGCCACAAAATCAGCAAAAACTGCAAAACCGCAAAAATAACAGCAGTCCAAAAGAAAAAAATCCTCAATATATAGCTGGATTGGTTCAATAATTATGAAAGAGTTCTGAGTGCAAATCACTCAATAAAAAAGAAGCACTAGGCCACGCCTAATGATCGACTATCGCCCAGATTGACCCCTATATTGCTTCCGTAGGAGGTGATCCTGCCGCAGGTTCCCCTACGGCTACCTTGTTACGACTTCATTTTTACTTTTTTATAAAATGTGACAAGGGCTAACGCCCATCCACTACCTTGCACGATCTTTGATTAATAATCTATAACGGTGAATTTATACTACAACCACTTCTTCCATTCAGCGATGCAATCGTCTTTCTTGACGTTATATTTATTTTCGACCTTTTTCCATTCTATATGCGTTAGTATTCCATCGGCATATAAATTATTGACCGCTTGGGCGATTCCGCGAATATGCCCTTGATCATTAGTATAAATTTTGATTTGAAGCGCGTGGTTTGAAGGACTTTGAGTACCAAAGCCTGCGGTTTTTTCATGGATTATGACATAGAGTGGAATCTGCGTGCTTAGAAAATAGTAACTGTTATTACGCCCGCCCCCCGATTTATCTTGGAAGAGTGAAGGGTCTATCAAATTTATATAATCTCGAATGACATCAGCCACATCAGGAATAGCTCTAGTGAATGTCACTCGAAAGGCTTTTGGCATTGCATAAAGCGTGGTTAAGGGCAATTGGGTAATCCCCATCAATTCAGCTTGTATTATTCCTTTCGATCTCCCCACTACTTTAGGCGTAGGACCCACCTGTTCAGGGTGTTTTACTACTTTTGCAGTCCCTCCCACTTCAGTCGTAGATACCCTCGGTTCAGCTGTTTTTACTCCTTTCGCCCCATCTACTACTTCAGGCGGCTGGACCTCACAGACCTTTAGGATTTCACAATAGAGGGTTTCAAGGGTGTTTTGCAGATCTTCCGCTCGAAACGGGATGTATCGGTACCGTTTCAGTATGACCGGGACATGGTCGAGGGAAATAGAAACCGGGATAATTCTTTTCCCTAAATATTGAGCGGTTTCCCATTCTGTTTGAACGGGGTTGGACCGAAGCATATTAGTAGAGCAAAAAAGCACGAAAACATCGCATTCCTGAACACATTCATTCATATAATTTATGATGCTCCCATGAGCATCATCCTCCCAGTAGAAGACCTTCTCAATCCTGGGATGGGAAGATAATCCCCTAACAATCCATTGAAGATGAAAATTATCTATATCCTTAGTAGCATAGCTCAAAAATACTTTTATCCCCATAACTGATGATCGCCCTATCAAAGATTACTAACTCGGCTCCACTTTTGTTATGACTACTAATTCTCCTGTTGATAATTCAGCTTGCTACATATTAAGCTTATTTCGTAACTTTCGAAAAAAAAGAGAAATGATCCCTTTGAGATTTTGGAATCAAAGGTATTAAGGGTCCTGAAAAAAAAGAAGCAGAAAATACGCTTAATGACCTGACTATCGCCCAGATTGACCCCCTATTTTGCTTCTTTCATTATCAAGGGTCATTAAATGTTACAATTCGGAGAAAAATAGAGGAAAGTTTCTGAGTGAATCTCACTCAATAACAAAAGAAGCACTAAGCCACGCCTGATGATCGACTATCGCCCAGATTAACCCCCTATATTGCTTCCTTAGGAGGTGATCCAGCCGCAGGTTCCCCTACGGCTACCTTGTTACGACTTCTGCCTGCTTGCAAAAAAGCATACGCCAAAAAGAAGCTCTTGATTATTTATCTATTAAAATAAAGGACCTCAAAGGGATAGCACCGCAAATAGCAATTGGCGGCTAAAAGCTTTCTTTAATTCGTCATTTTATTACCGAAAGTCTTAAATATTAAATTTTAAAGGAAGGGTTTAGTTTAAATAGTTTTGTCGATTGAATGAACTTTAATATTTATATATCCTATATGTCTATAGGAATGAACAATAATTATAAATCCCGATTGATACCGTCAAGTAATATTAGGTTAAAATTAATTTATCAGATAGAAAAGAGAAAAGCGCTGAGGCTTTTATATTGACTGTTGCTCAACCCACCATTAATTTTAAGGAAGATTTTAAAAATTCGGTGGATTTAGAGACTCACATTGAAGAGAAGGAATCTGTCGAGGAAAGAGAATTCGAATCTTTTTGGGAACTTTTTTATCCAAGAGTACATTCTTTAGAACAACGTACCATCGAGGATTTTGAGCAGATTTATAAGGAAGTATATAGGGAAATTAAAAATCTTAGTGAAGAGCCGTCAAGGGAAAAAAAAGGCGAGCCCGATTTTCAAAAAATGAAAGAAATGCTAGGAGAGATTCATACTTCCCTTCTAAAAGAGTTAGATAATTTATATGGGCATTTGAAAACCGAAGGTTATCCATTTCGTGTTTGTTTAGGATTTATTGATGCTCTTAATTTGTTAGAATGTACTTTAGAAATCATTGAACAACAAATTAAGGTCAAATTTTATATTTTAAGAACCCAATTAGAGCGCTATAGAAAAGCAAAGCAGGTTTCAAAAATCGTTTTGGGAAATATGTTTTTAATATTTAGAATGTATGAAATTGAAAAAATTTTAGAACATAACGATAATCAATTATTAGATCAATATTTGGATTATTTATCGGGAGACATTGTGCAATTTACCAAACATTTAATACGATATGACTTTCGACCCAAAATAACTGACCAAGATGATCAATTATTGAAAAAGTATGGAGACATTATCGCATATTTGGTAAAAAATGCCTCAATTAATGGGGGCTAGACTTTTCAAATCCATCCATATCTTTTTTGATACTTGTATTATTTTCGCAATAATTAATGAATCTGAGCCATTGCATATTGACTGCTGTAAAATTATGGATCTTATAAAAAAGAAGGACAAGGTTTCAGGTTTCATAAACAATATAGTTGAGGAAGAATTTCATCAAGTTATAGGATATCGGTTCGATAGCTTTTTGGAACAATGTACAAAAATTTTTAAAAAAAATCCCAAAACAAAGTTTGTAATTACTCAAGACGCTTTTACCGGCGAAGATCATGCTTCCATGAATTTTCTAAACTTACTTTTTAGCCATCTTTTTAAAGAAAAACCAGATATCGATAATTATTACGAATTACTTAAAGAAATTACCAAAATTAGAACAATCATTAGAAAAAAATACATGGAAATCGTGGATAAAAAAGCAAAAATTATTTATCGAGGCATTGAAAAAGAAAATATTAAAAAGGAATTAGAAAAGCGGGTCCAGAATTTTAAAGATGGATTAAGGAATATCTCAATAATTGATAGAAGAATTTTGATATACTATGACTATTTGACTGATCCGCATCCTTATTCTGGATTTCTAACATTTGATAGTCATATACTCGAGAAACGTCTTATATGCATGCAGAAACTTTATAAAAAATATCTTAATATCATTAATCCCGTTGAATGTCTTTATATTCTCTCTGGTGCACCCGAATATGAAGAATTAATAAATGAGATCTGTAAAAAGTGTTTTAAGGTATTAGTAGATCCATCAAACGGTGATATTTGCGAGGCATGCAAAAAAAGAGAGATACCTACAGACTAAATTTAAAGTTTAAGTCCTTGATTTTTTTGTATCAACTCTTTGAGTTGAATGTTACGCAATGGATAGAGGAATCCGATGGTATTTAAAAAGGTTTGGCAATTAATAACACCATTAATCCAAAGACCATAAGTCCCATCTTGCCTGTTATAACCTTTCGCTCGGATATTGTGATGAATAAGTTCATTTAGAAGCCAATCTCTGATTGGTTGATTTTTGACCTTAAACCCAACTCGAGGGTATTGATAAACTTTGGATGATCTATATATAGTCATTACTTCAATCCAACCTTCACCATCGAACCAACCACGTGAATACCAGATTCGTTCAGAGGGTTCTAACTCTTTGGGAGGTAAAATAGAAGTTGATTTGCGACCTGAAGGTATTCTATAGTCATTAATGAAGGTCGTCCAAAGATCGCGATTATATATTCTGAGTTTCCAAACTTTAGCGGATTTATCCCAATAAGGCTTAGGCAATCGACATATTTGTTTTTCAATAAGTGGTGCTATATAATCTTTTAAAAATAATTCCTCCTTACTGGCTATAGTAAGATAAGGATCTTTTGATTCCAAATGGCCATCAGCTGCTAATAAACCCGCAAGATATGCTCTACCATCCTTAAAAGAAATTTCTTTAATCCGATTAAATTCTTTAATTTCAACCTGATTACAGGTGATTCTTTCCGTTTCTAATATATTATTCAAATCATTCTCTGCTAATTTATCAAATTCCTTTTCTTCTTTTTTTGTTTTATAAAAATCTTCGGAAGATTTTGATAATAATTCATCTATTTGCCTTTCCGCTATTATTTCACTATTTTCATGTTCTAAAGGTTTTTCGAACTGCTTTTTATCGGTTAGTTTTGTAATCTTATTACTTTCATTAATTTTCTCTCCATTTTCATTTTCAAATTCCTTTTTCTTCTCAAGTAGCTTTTCGATAATTATTTCTGCCTTCTCCAACTCAGGATAATATCTCTTAAGCTGCTTGATATCCTCATAACAAACTCGCCAACCAGATAAGTCCTCTTCGGTTAATTCTACATTTTGTTCTTTAAGCCTGGAACAGTGTTTTATGAATCCCTTAACCTCAAGACTGGATACACCAGTTATTAAGTGCTTTAATTCGTCTGTCGTAATCTCTTTAATCCCCAATTCCTTTATTCGTGCAGATTCTATATTTTTCTCGCCTTGCAATTCACTTGTATTTTGCTTTCGTTCAAGTTCTTGGGCATCCAGATTTTCTTGCTTCACTTCTTGGAATCGTTTTTTTCGTTCCAATTCTTCTTTTTCACGTTCTTGCCGCTCGCGCTCCTCTATTTCTTTCTTTCGCTCTCGTTCTGCTACCTCACGCATCTTTTGTTCATATTCCTTTTTTTGAATTTCTTTCGGGGACTCCTCCGTCTCCGAAACTTCCCAATTTCTTCTTCTACCCCATGAAAATTCCATCTTCATTCACTTCTCCTTTTAATAGGATATCCAAGGTACCTGAAAGGTAAAATTGAATTCATTATCTATCCACACATTCCTTCTGATAATGTTATTTAAACTCCGAACTTCAAACTGGCATAAAAAATTTTCAAACCATTATCCTCAATCGCTAGGAGCATTCAATTTTACCACACAAGGCCTGTTTTATAGGTTTGAAGATGGTCGGGTAAAAAAGGTAATATTTAAATTTTTCGGGTCCAAACTCTCTAAAATTAGACGCACATCAGATTCAATGAATGGCGTTTTAGGAATGGTAACGACTAATAATTTCACAATTCGGAGTAAATGATAAAATAAGATCTGAGTGCAACCACTCAATGAAAAAAGAAGCACTAATTATACGCTTAATGATCGACTATCGCCCAGATTGACCCCCCATATTGCTTCCTTAGGAGGTGATCCAGCCGCAGGTTCCCCTACGGCTACCTTGTTACGACTTCTGCCTCCTTGCAGAGCCTAGATTCGAGACAGCCCGCAGGACCGTGCCTCATCCAGACCCCACTCAGATGCAGTGACGGGCGGTGTGTGCAAGGAGCAGGGACGTATTCACCGTGCGATGATGACACACGGTTACTAGGGATTCCATATTCATGAGGGTGAGTTGCAACCCTCAATCCTAACTACGACGAGGTTTGGAGATTAGCGCCACCTTTCGGTGTTGCAACCCATTGTCCTCGCCTTTGCAGTCCGCGTGTGGCCCAGGGGATTCGGGGCTTTAGCGAACGCCAGCCGAAACTGGTCGCTCTATACTGACCTGCCGTGGCCCACACCTTCATCCATCTTAGCGATGGCGGTCCCCACAGAGTGCCCAGCATCCCCGAAGGGATCTGCTCGCAACTGTGGGCGTGGGTTTCGTTCGTTGCCTGACTTGACAGGACAGCTCACGCCACGAACTGGCGACGGCCATGCACCACCTCTCGACTAGTCTGGTAAGGTCATCAGCCTGACCTTCATACAGTCGTCGCCCCTGGTAAGCTTCCCGGCGTTGAGTCCAATTAAACCGCAGACTTCACCCCTTGTGGTGCTCCCCCGCCAATTCCTTTAAGTTTCAGCCTTGCGACCGTACTCCCCAGGCGGCGGGCTTAACGGCTTCCCTTCGGCACTGATCCAGCCCGTAGCTGGACCAACACCTAGCCCGCATCGTTTACGGCACAGGACTACCCGGGTATCTAATCCGGTTCGCTCCCCTGGCTTTCGTCCATCACCGTCGAGCGCGTCCCAGTCGAGCGCCTTCGCCACTGGTGGTCCCCCTCGGATTATCGGATTTCACCCCTACCCGAGGAGTACCCTCGACCTTTTCCGCCTCCAAGGTCTGTAGTATCTCCAGCGGACCGGCAGTTGAGCTGTCGGATTTAACCGGAGACTTGCAGATCCGGCTACGGACGCTTTAGGCCCAGTAAAGTCCTGGATCACTTGAGGAGCTGGTTTTACCGCGGCTGCTGGCACCAGCCTTGCCCTCCCCTTATTCCATCAGCGTCTTGAACTGATGAAAAGCCCGTAGGCACTCAGGATGGCCCCGTCACACTTGCGTGCATTGCGGAGGTTTCGCGCCTGCTGCACCCCGTAGGGCTTGGGACGTTGTCTCAGTTCCCATCTCCGGGCTCCCGCTCCCACGGCCCGCACAGATCACAGGCTTGGTGGGCCGTTACCCCGCCAACGACCATAATCTGCCGCAGCCTCATCCTGTGGCGCCCAATCACTCATAGCCTCGAAAAAGCCTTTGGGTCACGCAACATTCCAGTCCGCGTGGCCTATGGGGAATTAGCCACAGTTTCCCGTGGGTATACCCCTCCACAGGGTAGATTAGCTACGTGCTACTGAGCGGTCCGCCAATGGTCCAGGCATGAAGGACCATTTGACTTGCATGGCTTAGTCCCATCCTGATAGCAATCCAGTCTAGCAGGATCAACTAGTGATAAGATACGGTTTACAAGGATTGAATTGGCGATTTCTTTCACTTCAATGGATGGAAAGAGCGGTCCTTCATATCAGGAGGATTCCACAATCAGGATCGACGCTGGTAATCCATTGAAACGATAGAAGAAAGGAAAGAAAAGGGATCAATCTGTAAAGCGGTCGAATCATTAAGCGTATGCGCGGCACTCATTGCAAAAAGCATACAATACGGTTAAGAGCAGTTACTGAAAACAATTGCATCAAAGTTGGTCAGGTATTGAGCCTTTCACTATGCCCTTGGCTCCGAAGTATAGCAAACTTCGGAGTTGCATTACAAGAGTGTGCCTTTCAGCACTCAGATTACTAGTAAGGATGAGATATAAATATGTTGGTATAAAGTGATAAAAAGGGGGTAGGTAGAGATAGAGATTTTATACATATTAATGTGGAACCTAAATATATAGAAGGGTAGTTTCTGGTGGAGTGGGAAGTAGGGAAAGTGAAGAGGGCGGAAATAAGCGCAGTAAATGAAAGAAGGGGTTGAAGAAAAGATATGGAGGTATACAAGGGATTATAGGGAGGAGTGGGTTGGGGTTAAAAAACCGAGGAGGGGATTTACCTTTCATTTTTTCTCAACACATTTTCCTTAATAAGACTTTTTAGGAGTTCTATCAAGTATATTCTCGTTATAGACTATGACACTTTTAATTAAATTTAGGTAAGCCCTTATAGGAAGGTTAATCGTGGGATAAGCTAGGTTATAGAGGATTATATTTGGTTCAGGTGAGAGGCATGAATGAGGCATATGAAGAAATCATAGAACAGTGCAAGGAAGCAATAGAAGGCGTGAGCCGCAAAAAGATGTATATGGATATTCTCTATGAAGCATCTGCCCTTACACGGATATATAAAAGTCGGTCAGAGGAGAGTTTCGTCCTGCGTCCGGAGTTGGAGGGGTTCGTGGTGCGCACATTTAAGGGGGGACGCTGGTATGAGTACGGATTACAGCAGGTGGCGGAACTGAAGGCAGTCGTAGAGAAGCTTCAAAGATTACCTACCCAGACCAAGAAGCAGGTGGCACTCCAGGAGTTTGAGAGCTGGAGTTTGAATGAAGAAATCACAGGGGCGAAGCCACCATCAGAGATACCCATTGAAGAAAAGGCATCAAAAGTTAGAGAGATTTTTGATGAGATTCAAAAGGCGGATAAGCGCGTAATTAATCCAATTGTGAGTTATTATGATACCATTCTTGAACGCATTTTTATAAATAATGAAGGGTGTGTGTTGCGTCAGAAAATTCCGCGTACGAGGGTTTTTATCCAGCCCATTGTAAAGGAAGGCTCGCGTGTGGAGTTTGATTATTTTTCTGAAAGCGGAGAAGTAGGTTTTGAAATAATGGATGAAATAACCAGCGAGGAAATAGAACAATTAGTGAAGAATTCAACGGACTTATTAGCCTCAGAGAAGACGCCCTCAGGCACGTTGCCAATAATTTTGGATCCAGATATGGCGGGATTAATTGCACATGAAAGTTTTGGGCATGGCTTAGAGGCGGACCAGATTCTGCGAGAAAGGTCATATTTACGGCAATACTTAAATAAACCAGTTGCATCCGAACTATGCATGATTTGTGATTCGCCTGTGGAGGCAAATAATATCGGTTCATATTTTTTTGATGATGAAGGAATTCGAGCGAAGAAAACGGTATTAGTTGAAGGGGGTATTCTAAAGAATCTCTTGCACGATCGCTACACAGCCTCCGTTATGAACCTTACGCCAGGGGGGAATGGGCGGCGGGAATCTTACGCACACAAACTGCATGTCCGAATGACGAACACCTTTTTTGAAGAGGGCGACTGGGACTTGGATGAAATGATGGAGGGCATTCAATATGGTATAATGGCAGTTCGAGGGTATTTCGGGATGGAAGATCCACTGGCGGGAGGCATGCAAGTAACCTCTAAGAAAGGATATCTCATTGAAAATGGCGAGCGAACAAAATTATTGGATGCTATCACCTTGAGTGGATATGTCTTAGATGTCTTGAAATCGATAGATGCCGTTGGAAAGGGACCGGTAAAATATCATGGAGGGACATGTGGGAAAGGCCATGAGGATTATGTTCCCGTCACGACAGGAGGTCCCTATATAAGGGCACAAAAGGCGGTGGTGAGCCCAGGATGAAAGATTTGAATGAAATTATTGATATAATCGTCAATCGACTAAAATCTAATAAAATTCCCATATGGGATATCTATTGTAATCATACAGATATTTATGAAAACCAGTTCCGGAAATTTGATATTGAAATCACTCGCCAAGCGGTGGATTTTTATTACATCATACGCATTTTTTACGAGAAAGGCAACAACTTTGGCGTTGGCGTGGTGAAAGCGAATTCTCTGGAACCACAGCATCTCGATCTTTTTATAAAACAGGCTCAACAGCTGGCGAAGCTCAATAAAGCACCGAAATACGCGTTGCCAGAGGCGGGACAAGCGTATCCTGATATAAAATTGGCGGAAGATAAAATATGTTCCGATCCCGAAGGTATCCTTCGTGAAAAATCTGAGGAACTAACTTCGGTTGTGCAAGATGTACCCCAAATCAAGCCTACATTCGGAAAATTACGGATTTACATCTCCACAAAGGCTTTAAGCAATAGCGAAACGCTTGCGGTAAACGACTGTAAAACGGTGCTCTTTTTAGAATATCCCTTGAAGGCGGAAGGTGCAGATAAATTAGCAGAATTCTGGGGGCGAACTGAGGTCAAGAACCTAAATCAACTAGATTTACAGAATAGAATTGCCAAGTGGGCTGAAATTGCCGTAGATTCTTTGCATACAAAAGTCCCCCCGCCTTCCAAATCAATAACCGCTATCTTTCCGCCTAAAATTGTCAATGATGCGTTCTCAAATAGCATTGGTTATCATGCTACAGGAGTAGCTCTTTCTGATGGGATTTCAAAATTCAAGAAAGGGGATACTATAGCGGTCGAGAGTTTCTCCCTGCAAGATAATGGAATAATGCCTGATGGCACCGCCGTGGCAAATTGGGATGGGGAAGGAAATCCGCAAAGAATCACTTCCCTAATTGAACAGGGTGTATTCCTCAATTATTTATTTGATCAAAAATATGCAAAGCTGGAAAAAACCCAATCCACAGGAAACGGACTTCGCACCTCAGATGGGACTATTGTGAATTCGATTACGAACTTGGAGCTCCCCGCAGGTACTGAATCCATAGATGAATTAATAGCATCTGTAGAATACGGGGTTCTTATCGAGGAATTTTCTTGGTTAAATCCCTCCGAGGTAACTGGAGATTTCGGGGCCGAGATCAGAAATGGCTATCTGATTGAGCATGGTGAAAAGACCACTCCTATAAAAGGCGGAAATTTGAGTGGGAATACCTTTGAAATGATTAAGGCCATCGAAGGGAGTTCAAAAGAACGCATAACTGAGGAAAATTACAAATTCCCTTATCTAAAGTTTTCTGGATTAATTTTATCATCCTAAAACAAAGAGTAAATTAATGGGTAATTAATGCGGAGGGTGGGATTTGGACCCACGAAAGCTTACGCATATTATCAAATGATAATTTTTCTACGCTGCAGGGTTCTAAGCCCTGCTCCTTTGACCTGGCTCGGATACCTCCGCATGGTTTTATGCTGGAGCACAATTTTTTTTGCTCTAAGCCCTATTTGACCGTTTCGGGTATTTACGCAGATTGATAAAGAGGTGGAGGGCCGCGACCGGGATTTGAACCCGGGCCAAGGGATCCACAGTCCCCTAGGATTTGGCGTCTTATCGCAATCTTTGCGAGGGACGCTACCACTACCCCATCGCGGCCATCAAAAGAGTTATAATATGGATGGACCGGCCGGGAATTTCAGCCCTTGGGCTGAGCCAATGAGCATTTGAACCCGGGACCTCCACGATGCCAACGTATATCGCGCTATGAAAAGTATTCATAGCGTGGCGATCTACCAGCTGATCTACCGGCCCACGAATTAAAAGAGAATAATTGGTTAAATGAGGCGAATACCATTAAGTTTTTTATTTTGCCAGCTGAATCTTCTGAGTCTTTTACTTCTACCAAATCCACATGCAGAACAGACTTTCTGTCGGATATGGTATGAATGGCGACCACATCGTCGACATCGAATGTGAATCCGCTTTTTATTGTGTTTTCCAGAGGAAGGAGTTCCTTTTGTCATTATTTCACCAAATTTTTAATAATTGTTAAGTGGTTTTAAATTCAGGGATGTCTACTCTTCTGAATGGGGAGCATTTAGGGGCGGTGGGCTTATAATAATAACGTTATCGCCACGAACGATGATAGTTCCAACTTTTAAGACTTGTTCCTCTTCACCGGGTCGAATTTCCTCGGCATCTTCCAAAATAAGGTTCATATGTTGGTCATAGCCTCGGAGTTTTCCGCGCAATTCTCTTCCGCCTTTTAATTTTATAAGCACTCTCATATCCAGAGATTTAGCGAGCAATTCCAACGGTTTATTCATCATAGTCGCCATATTTCAAATCACCTTTTTGCTTAAATTTAAGAATTAATTTTTTATTTACCTATATTTATTATTCGTGAGGGTCGGGAATTCTTAAAATTTTCGGACTAAAAAATTTGAAATAAAATATAGGACAAGCTAAAGAGAAACTTATTTGCTTTCAAGCTTTTTAATAAAGTCCCAGAGTTTATCTCCAACATAATGCACATTCTTCACGGCTTTTCCTTTTTTTTCGCGAGAGAACTCGGGTGCATTCACTAAAGCTAGACCAATTGCTATGGGTTTATCATGTTTTTCGTCCACAATCACAAGGAAATCCTCTTTTTTAATGTTTGAATCAAAAGAAACTATCCCTGGAAACATGATATCTGCCCCTTTGATGATATGCGGTATTGCCCCCATATCTATAACAACTTTTGGTAAATTAATTAAATTTTTAAGGATAGCCCTGAGAAAAGGAAAGACTCGCCCCTCCTGTTTGATAAAGGTTAATTCCCCATTGATAAAATAAAGAAAAGTTCCATCCTCTAATATACCTTCTTCCATTTTGCTATTTTTTCCAAATAGAGCGTCTGAATCCAGATTGAATCCACTTGATTCCAGTTGAAATTTTTTGATATCGCTTGATTTTACAAAATGACGATTTTTAATTTTCAGAATGGGAAAACACCCAGATTTTTAATTATTGTAAATAATTCTACTTTAATCTAAGAGTTTCAAGATTTTGAGGCGCGCGGGTTTCAATATGTAATAATTTATGGATATGGCTTGCTAATCCGGTACATTTTGCATTTTCTCCGTGGCAAGTAATGATGCGCTCAGGTTTGGGTTCGACCTTTCGAATAAAATTAATTATCTGTTGGCGTGAGGAATGGCCAGAAAAGCCCTCATTTGTGACAATTTCCATCTTTACATGGACTGCTTCAGTTCTATCACGACTCACTTTCATAGGAATTTCATGAAATCCTTTTTGAACGCGCCGTCCCAGAGTTCCTTCTACTTGGTAAGATACAAAAATGAGCAAATTATTCGGGTTGGGCGCTAATTGGCGGAAATACTCGACTGAAGGTCCTCCATTAAGCATACCCGAGGTTGCCATAATAATACATGGTTCACCCTCGACGATATCAGATCGCGCTGAGGTGCTATCTACTTGAACAAAAAATTCAGAAAGAAAGGGATTCATTCCTTGATGAAAGATCATTTCTCGTAAGTCCCTTGAAAGGTATTCAGGATGTGTTGTATGGATGGCGGTTGCCTCTGAGATCAGCCCATCAATGTAGACAGGAACTTGATCAATAAGTCCTCGCCGCATATATTCTTCAATAATTATTATTAATTCTTGTGCACGCCCTACAGCAAGCACAGGAATTAGAATTTTTCCCCTATTTCTTATTGTATTGTTTATATTGGTCGCAAGTAGTTTTTCTGACTCTCGGCGTGAAGGCATTATGTCCTTCGGAGCGCCATAGGTACTTTCAATAATAAGAGTTTCTAAGCGTGGAAAGGAGGTCGTAGCAGGTTCTAACAGCCGCGTTTTTGCATATTTAAAATCACCAGTAAAAGCCAGATTATACAAACCATCACCAATGTGGAGATGCACAATTGCTGAACCTAAAATATGCCCTGCATTATGTAAGGTCAAACGAATATCAGGCGAAATATCTGTAACTTCCCCATAATCTAAAGGAATGGTATGCAAAACGGCTTTTTTGACCTCTTTTTGGTTATAGGGTATTAATTTTCCCTCACGCTCACTTACATCTAAATAATCCAATTGCAACAAAGTCATTAAATTTCGAGTTGGTTTAGTGCAATAAATAGGTCCATCATAGCCGTATTTATAGAGATAGGGAACAAGTCCATGGTGATCCAAGTGTGCATGCGAAATAATGACTGCATCCAATTCTTCTACATCAAATTCTTTAATATCCAAGTAAGGATATAAAGTATTGGGGGTCGTACTCCCAACATTAATTCCACAATCCAGCATTACATTACTTTTTGAGGTCGAAATGAGGATACAAGAGCGCCCTACTTCTCTAAAACCTCCCAAGGTTGTTAATCTAACATATTCATCCTGTAAAAATATCGGTCGATGAATTCGCATCCCAATTTTTCTCAACAGTTTCTTTCTGTTCTCACTATCACGCATTAGCGCATGTCTTAACTTTAAGACCATATTGGAAGTTAGAGGGGGCGTCCGAACTACCGAAGGACGCCAAAGCACACTTTCTGTTATCTGTTTTAAAGTTAAGCCACCACGTCCAATGACCAATCCGGGTTTTTTTGCCTCTATAATAACTTCTCCCACATTTGGGTCAAAGGAAATAGATGTAACACCCGCTTCCTCTGGACATAGTTCCATAATAATTTTCTTAGTTTCCTCTTCTGGAAGACGTACTGAGGGATCCGATCGAATGACTAACCGCTTTCGAATTTTCTTCGCTATTTCTTTAACAATTTCACGTGATTCCAAAAGTATCTTGGGATTTTTCGAGTACAATGCGATCTCTGGTCCTTCAAACTCAATAGTTGTAATTTTTACGTCTTCAGGAAGGCTTTGTATGATTAGATCTTTAAGGTCTGCTAAAACACTCTCAATTAACATAGTCTTACCTCAATTGCAAAAACCGCCCAGGAAAATCTGCTGGACAATAAACCGCTAAGGCATACTTAAAAATTCACAATTCCTTTCCGATTTTCTTAAGCTCGGCGGTGATTAATTGATCACTTATTTCATTGTATCCACTTTTTTCATCAATATAGACCACATCAATTCCGTTCCCAGATCCGATATCCCGTTCAATTGAACTTCGGACTGCATGGATGGCAATTGGAATTGCTTGTTCCATAGTGATTTGTTCAAAGTAGGCATCCTCAAGGACACCTAAAGCAACTGGCATTCCTGAGCCCGTTGCACAAACCGTATTTTCTTCAATTAAGGAACCTACTGCGTCAAGGGTAAATGTATGAGGACCCGAACTATCGACCCCACCAATAATTGTCTGGGTCTCATAGGGTACCATTCGACGATTAAAAAGATAACGTGCATAGAGATTAGCTGCTGCTTGCACTGGAATTGGTTTCAAATTATATAACTTGTATAAATTGCATTCGAAATTCATATAATCAATAAGCTTTTGGCAATCTGCGACAAGTCCTGCCGTAGTCGAAGCAATATGATCTGTCCATTTGTAGATTTTCTTTGTATGTTTGTGTGCTACATAGTAGCCGGCAACTGCCCGCCGATCGGAAGCCAATATTATTCCATCAACACACTTTATGCCTATTGTTGTCGTTCCTGTTTTCTGAAGCACAATAGGGTCTTGATATAAATTGTTTAGAAAAGCCATACTTAATACCACGTTAATTCGATAAAATTAGTAAATGTGATTAGATGTGATTTAACTTATAAAAAATTAATCCACCTAACAAACATTCTTTAGAACATCATATATAAAATCATCTATTTTCTCTTAAAATTTTAGAGAACATAGGAAAAAGCCTTGCTATCCCCCTGCCGATAAATATTTAAGTGATTTATTGTTAAATTGAATAAATGCGAGCATATTAAAATGGGAAAAATTCTTACTTTAATCGGGATAAAATTAGCTGAAAAAAACAGGAAGTTTCTATTCATTGGAGGCGCTGAGGAATGCATAAATTGTAATTCCTCCTTAAAATCTGTCTGTCTTGATAACATAGAAAAAGGTCGTGTATATATCATCAATGAAGTTAGAAAAAAAGTTCTTCATCCTTGTCCTGTTCATGAAGGCGGCGTTACCGTTGTTGAAGTTCAAAAAGCTTCAATCCAATCGGCCATTGATAGCAAATTAGCCCGGGAAGGTGCCACTATTTCTTTTCCTCCAGTTTGTAATGAAGTTTCTTGTATCAATTATCACTTGTGTAAACCTTTAGGAATTCAATCTGGAGAAAAATGTAAAGTCATTAAGATTTTTGGAAATTTACCCCAAAACTGTAAAATAGGAAAAAGACTAGTTCTTGCTGAATTAAAGCCATGAATATAATAAAAAAATAGAACTTGAAAAAGATGCTATTCAATTAGCCCCAATGATTGCTCTGCAACATTTATTATGTAAGAAATTAGCACTAACGTATCCAGCGGCTGCGGATAGATAGATACTTTAAAATCTGTGAGTGCAAGACTCCGTGGCGAAAAATCGCCGTGTGGAAACCCTCCAATTAAAATGGCAATATGGTTTTGGTCCGAAAAAGATTGTTGAAGACCATTTCTACTCCCCAATTGGCCATTCTCAGTAAATAGGACGGTTAGAGTAGGCTTTATTGAATGAAGCAACCCCTCTAATGTCTGAGGCGTGATAGAAATTAAAATCTCTTGGGAATCAGAAGAAATTGTCTTAATTTCGAATAATTGCTCCATTAACCCTATGAATCGGTTATAGCTGCGAGGGATTCTTACCAGAGGATTAAATGTTATAATTTCATCATTTCTTGTATGCACATAAACTTGCAAATAACCTTCCTTATTTAAGCGAGACCCCAAAGCCAATAGAAGGGCCGTTTGAACTATGTCAGGACGCCCCCTCTTAGTTTTGTCAGTCAGATGTTGCATTAAATGATTATGAATAGACACGTCCAAAATTCCTTTTTGGGGAAATTTAGAACGATATTTTCGAATCTTTTTCAAAAATTCCCTATTTGAGCTATTAATAGCCAAAGAATCAATACTCTCTAAAGCCGATTCAACAAGTATTATAGAAAAACGTGAATTATTTACCAATGAAGAACAACTCTAAATAAATCACAGTAGCTCATAGATTTTCTTCATAATTTGTCCGTATGTTATGAGACCAACTAATTTATCTTCCACAATCACTGGAAGTCGTTCAACCTGTTTAGCAACCATTATTTCTATTATTTTGTCTAGTGTAGTATCAGGCGTTACTGTGATTGGGTTTCGGGTCATTAAATCCCCAACTTGCAATCCCCCTACCGAAATTGAAAAACGTGATAAAATAATATCATCTTGCGTTATAATTCCCACCAGTTTCTCATCATCAATAACTGGTAATGCGCCAATACTGTTTCTTACCATCATTAAATCCGCCGCCGCCACCTTCTCAGCGGGACTTATCGTCATTAGCTCTGTAATCATGATATCTCTTGCCGTTATATTTCTAAATTCCATAATCATCCAACTTAATAATAAATATTTGAAGATTTCAATTGCCAACAATCATTTTGCAATGATCATTTTTTTATGTTATACGAATATTTTATGAACTTTAATCGAAATTTCTATAATTATTAAACGCTATCTCTTTATTATATTTTAAGTCAATTGGGCAGGTAGTCTAGCTTGGTATGATTCTGGCCTCGGGTCCAAATGAGGCGAAAAAGCCTTATTTAGGCGAAAAAGCCAGAGGCCGGGGGTTCAAAAGCCCATTGGCTCCACCAATAGGCTGAAATTCCCCTCCTGCCCACCATTTCTCATTTCGGGATAAGTAGATGAATATAATCCGGCCGATAACAAATGAACCGGCGTTAGTTATTGAGCAAACTCCAACGAAAAAAATGCTAGTTATTGCTGATTTACATTTGGGAATTGAATTAACCTTTCTTGAGAAAGGCGTGCAAATTCCATCCTCCATCCAAACAAATCGGCTCTCCGATCGGCTCCTAAGAATTTTGAACCGAGTTAAGCCCAGTGGTTTAATAATTTTAGGTGATGTGAAGCACAATATTCCCGCAATTTCCAACTTGGAATGGGATATTGTCCCCTCCTTTTTCGAAAAAATTGGTAATTTGCCCATTCACATAATTACTGGCAATCATGAATCTATGGATCAAATCGAAGGTTTAACAACTAGGAATATTACTATACATGCTGCTGAAGGATGTATTCTCAATATCACCAAAGACAACAAACCCACAAAAATTGCTTTATTTCATGGTCATACCTGGCCTGGAAAAGAATTATTTTCTGCCGATATTTTAATTATGGCACATAATCACCCTGTGATTGAATTCAAAGATGAATTCAACGTGCGCACTTATGAACCCGCTTGGATTCGGGCGCACTGGGATAAAATGAAGTTAGCAACTGCCTATTTAAAATATCTCAAGGTAAAAAACGCTAAAAATCAATTAAAAATTTTACAAGAGAAATTCCAAATTGTAATAGCCGATAATCCTGAAATTATAATCATTCCGGCATTCAATGATCTCTTAGGGGGTATCTCCTTTAATAAAAAGGATGCAACCTTCATAGGTCCCCTCTTAAACTCTGGCTGTGTTAATTTAGATGACAGTGAGGCGATTTTAATGGATGGAACTATCATGGGAAAAATAAAAGAAATTCGATTGAATGAATGATGATAATGATGAATGAAAATTTAAGAAGTATTTTCGACGAAATTACACTGGATAAGAAACTATCTTTAGTTCAATTGAAAATTCTTTCAGAAGAATTCGAAGAACGATTTTGGAAAGCTTTACAGAAAGTTATGGAGCAGGGCGTTAAAAAATATAATTTCATTCCCAGTAATCGGATAGTATGGATCGTTATTGGCAATAAGAGAGATTATTTAATCATCTCCGATCTCTATTGCTCCTGCGATGATTTCTACCTCAACGTCGTTGTTCGAAAAACGGCAAAAATGTGTTACCATTTACTCTCGAAGGTTTTAGCGACTGCTTTTGGATTTTATGAGGAAATAACAGTAGAAGATGAGCGATACGATCAATTGATGAAAGATTGGAAACGAATTAAATGATGAAAGATTGGAACCAAAAAATAAATTTATAAGATAATTTTTCCGTTTAACTAATAACAAGTTTATTTCTGAAAGATTTCCAGTAGGAACTTAAAAAATGAAAAAAGGGCTAATTTCTCTAATGATGATGGCATTTCCCATTAGTGCTGCAGAGTACGATAAACTCTACACAGTTCTTGTTTTTGTGGGAATTCTGACTCTACTTTTTATAGTTATATATTTGATGGTAGGCGAAGAAAGAGAAGAAACGGAAAGTTAATGTGTAATTTTTAAAATTACCAGCCTCTATATCTGCACTAAAAATTATTAGAATGGAAATGAAAAAGATCAATACCGATGATTTGTCTGCTTTTACTTTGCTCCTTCCAAATCTTCAAAAGCAAATCTATGAATCATTCACAACACCCACCCTAATTCAGCAAAAAGCAATAAAAAAAATTCTAGATGGTAAAAATGTCTTATTAATCGCGCCGACGGGAACTGGAAAGACTGAAGCCGCTATCTTTCCTGTCTTCAATTCTTTATTGAAATTAAAAGAGAAAAAGAGTGAAAGTAAGGGTATCTTTATTCTCTATGTTACACCGCTCCGTGCCTTAAATCGAGATATTTTTCAGAGAATTGTAGAACTCGGAAAAACCTTAGATATTACTGTTGAAATTAGACATGGCGATACGATACCTTCTAAACGACGGAAGCAAGCGATACATCCCCCTGATATGCTTATTATTACCCCTGAAACGCTTCAGGCAATTCTGCCAGGAAAACGAATTCGTGAACATCTTCGAGCAGTAAGGTGGGTAATTGTTGATGAAATTCACGAAGTGGTAGATTCAAAACGGGGATGTCAATTATCAATTGGATTTGAGCGCCTTAAAGAGCTCACTGGAATAGATTTTCAAAGGATTGGCTTATCTGCAACCATTGGAAGTCCGCAAATAGTTGCACAGTTTTTAAAGGGCTCAGGAGCCCCCGTAGAAATAATTCAGGCAACAATTGAAAAGGAATTGGAAATAAATGTTGAAAGTCCAATCCCTCAATCTGACGATCAAACCTTAGCAAGGAAACTCCAATTAACTCCCGATACCGTCGCCCGAATCCAGCGCATCATCGAGCTTGTGAAGACTCACGAGTCTGTGTTAATTTTTGTAAATACGCGGCAACAAGCGGAACTTCTTACAGCACGCATGAAATTGTTTCATCCCCCATTCTCCTTTGCGGTGCATCATGGGTCGCTATCCAAAGAAGTGAGGATTGAAAGCGAACAAAAGTTCAAAGAGGTGAAGATTCAAAGCGAACAGGATTTTAAAGAAAATTTGAACTTAAAATGTATTATTTGTACTTCGAGTTTAGAACTCGGAATTGATATCGGATCAATCGATTATATTATTCAATTCATGAGTCCTCGGCAAGTTACCCGATTGACCCAGCGAATAGGTCGCTCAGGCCACCAAATAGGCAGAGTTTCTCAAGGGACTATTATCTGTCTTAATGAAATCGACGATGTATGTGAATCCATTGTGATTGCTAGGAACACCGTTTCAGGCAATTTAGAACAAATACAAATCCATGAAATTTCATTGGACACGCTTGCGCATCAGATTATTGGGATTCTTCTCGATAATCGTAATTCGGGCATATCCAGCACAATTGATAGAATCTATAGCATTGTAGTTCGCGCCTATCCCTTTCATAATTTGAGTAAAGAGCTGCTGACCGAGACGATAAACCAACTTGAAAGCCAAAGATTGCTCTCTTTGAAAGAGGGCGGAATTATCCAAAATAGGCGCGGCAACCTATTGCATTATTATTCCCTCTTAACAATGATACCAGAAATTGAACAGTACAGGGTCATTGATATCGCTCAGAACCGGTCCATAGGGACTTTAGACGAGGAATTTGTTTCGGAACATTGTAAGCCGAACTCAATTTTTATTATTAAAGGCACGCCGTGGAAGGTCCTAGCAGTTGAAGAAGAAAAGATTGAGGTTGTTGAAATTCAAGATTGGAAAAGCGCGGTCCCAAGCTGGGTTGGAGAGCTCATTCCAGTCCCCTTTGCCATCGCTCAGGAGGTAGGACAACTCCGTGAGCAAATCATTGATGCTCTTAAAAGGAATGAAGACCCAACACCTATCTTGGATATGTATTCTCTTGATAATTTTGCGAAAGATGTTATTATTGATACCTTAAAGGCTCATTTTAAAAAAAATATTCCGGTACCAACCCATAATAAAATTTTCATCGAAGAATTAGAAAAAAATATTATCATTCATGCTTGTTTTGGTACTCGAGTCAATGAAACTTTAAGCAGGATCATTGCTGCCCTTCTCTCTTCACGCCTTGGAGCGACAATCGGGGTTCGAGTTGATCCCTATCGTATAATTCTGTCTGTCCCACGCGAAATTAGTCCTCATGAAATTCTTGAGATGTTGTTTAAAATCGATCAAAATTATGTGAAACCAATTCTCGAGATTACGCTAAAGCGATCTTCCATGTTCAAGTACCGCTTCTTTCACGTTGCCAAGTATTTTGGAATAATAAAGAAAGGGGTACGATATAAAGACATTAGCATCTCGCAAATCCCGAGGCTGATTCGACTTAATCAGAATTCACCTGTTTATAAGGAGACAATGCGGACGGTGCAAATTGAAAAGTTGGACATTGATACTGCCTTGGATATCTTGAACCGAATAAAAAAGAATGAAATTGAAGTAAAAATCCTATCGAAGGATAGCTTTAAGCCCTCGCCCCTTGCACTCCAAGCAATTCAATGGGTCTCCCCTAGAGACCTTATAACACCTGAACGAAGCCAATACCAAATTCAACAGGTTGTCCGAGAGCGTATTTTGAATCGACAAATAAAATTGGTCTGTCTATATTGTGGTAAATACTCCAGCTTTAAAACAATTAAATTGTTACCAGAAAAACCTGAATGTCCCAAATGTCAATCCCGATTTTTGGCGGTTCTACCTATAGAAGGGGTTAATATTCTGCGCATTTTGCATTTAAAGGAAAGAGGCAAAGAATTAGAAGAAGAAGATAGAAAAATATACGAACGCGCTCAAAAAAGTGCTAATTTAGTTTTATCTTACGGGAAAAAAGCAATTATAGCTATGGCTGCCTACGGAGTCGGTCCAACCACAGCAACCCGTATTTTAGCCAAACCCTATAAAAATGATACCGAATTCTTTCAAGAAATAATCGAAGCAGAAAAACAATACGTCAAAACACGACCATTTTGGAGTAACAAATAATTGCTTTAAAGAAATCCCTGCTCATACATTGTTTTTGCCATTTGATAAGATTTTTTATTGTTTTCATTGGCGTTTTTCATGATCGGGGGCATATGTCCTGGAAGAAGCATTTCCACATCCATCTCTGAAACTTTTCTTAGTGATTCTACCATTTCTTTTCCACTACCTGTCGGAAAGTCTGTCCTTCCAAAGGAGCCCTCGGGAAAAACGACATCTCCACTTATCAATATCTTCTTTTCCGGTTCGTATAAAACAATGCTCCCTTTAGTATGCCCCGGCATATTGAAAACTTTAAATTTTAATCCCAAATCCAATGTGCTCTCATTCTCTAAATAGAGATCAACCTTCGTCGGAGGAAATTCCACCCCAAAAAAACTCGCCACAGTGACAATATTATCGCCCATGGCTATATAAGGTGCTTCTATTTCAAAAACTAAAACTTCCGGAGAGAATTTCTTCGCTAACCGGTGCAAGCCTCCTGAATGATCAATATGACAATGGGTTAAAATAATCCTTTTTAATTTTTCCACATTAAACTGCTCTTTAATTTCTTTAATAGTTTGTGAAACATTCAATCCTGTGCCGGTGTCTATTAAATCTAGATTTACATTGTCTTCTACAATTAAATACATATTTGCATCAAATTCTCTCTCTGGAATAATGTAAATCTCGTCTGTTAGTTTCTTCAACATTAAAATCCCATATCTTTAGTTTAATAATGGCATTAAAATCCTAAAAAAGTAAAGGAAAACAAAAAATAAAACTTAAAAAGGAAAGGGGGTCCTGACTTTATATTCCTAAAGAGATATAGAAAAAGAAGAGATTATCCTTCTGCAGAATATACCTTTACAAGCCCCTCCCGATCTTTGGTCGCTCGGATTCTAAGTCTTCGAGGGGGCTTTTCAATACCTCTAGACCAGATAAGCTCATTCAGTTCAGGGTCAATAAAAATACTTTCTGGTTTCATATGGCGAATTACGAAAGCCCTCAACATAGTTACAGCGCGTTTGGCCCTTCTCTTTGGATGGGCAATTTTAACACGACCCAGAGGAACAATATAAATTCGTTCTTCAAGTACTTCTTCAATTTCTTCTTCCATTTTGGGAATTTCTTTTAATTTTTTGCCAGGTTCTTCCTTCTTTTCTTCAATTTCAATAATTTCTTCTTCTATTGAGGTGTCTCTTTCTTCTTCAGATTCTTCCATTTCTTCTTCGAGTTCCTCTTCAGATTCTTCTTTTTTTAATGATTTCTTCTTCTCAGATTTCTCTTTTTTTGCTGGCTTAGTTTCTTCTTCAATTTCTTCCTCTCTAATTTCTTCTTCTTTTGGAGCTTTCTTTTTTCCTCTGGGCATATCTAGAACCTTCTTTTTTTAAAGCACATTAGGGCTTAAGTTTCTGATTTCGCCATCTCCTTTTTTTGGGATGAGTTCGTACTTGCCCCCGCGTTTTTACAATTATCCAAGCGGGAATAGAGCGATTTTGTCTATTTGCTCGTCCTAATCTTAATTTTTTTCCAAGTGGTTTAACTCTTGCCATAAATTCGCATCCCTATATGTGCTTGATCTTAAATTCTTGTTTTTTTCCTGATAAACGAGTTAGAATCTTCTTAAAGTTTTCATCGCTTAGCGGTAGTGGTCCTAACCTTGCAAGCTGACCCGACTGGGCGAGTTGGATTAACTGCATTTCCAACTGGGCCGCAAAGTCTGGGCGCACCATTGCGATGTTTGTAAGGCGTGAGCGAGCTTCAGGACTCAGGATTTTCCTTAATATTGCCTGTTTCTGGGATTCTACCTCTTCTCGCGCTTCTTGCTGGCGTTGTGCATCACCAATCTGCCCTTGCAATTGCGCCATTTTTCGACGTCGAATTTCCTCTAATTCTTCATCATCCATTTCAATCCGAATCCTGAATAATTATATTTATTAATATTTACTTAATTCAGGTATCTCTTTCTGTAACTTCATTTTGATTTCATATGCGAGCCGGTCCAGCAGCGATTGCCCTTCTGGTGTGACTTTCCGCCCTTTTCCTTTCACAATTTCAACCAGCCCTTGCTCTTCTAATTGCTGAAGCGAATGGCGCAGGATGGATCCGCCGCCTTTAGCAGCATGTTCGGGTTTTGTACCTTTCCCTTTACGTCCACCATACACCCCGCGCAAGCGTTCAACACCAATCACTTTTTTCAAAGCGATTTTACGAAGAAGACTGGCAGTACGCACGTACCACCAATCTGGATTGGTTGGAGCTCTCTCTTTAAAGGCGCCGGTTTTGACAAACATTGCCCATGGCATTGGTTTAATTTTATCCTGTTTTTCCTTTAATTCCGTTGCGAGCCTATCGATTAAGAGCTGTGCTGGAACATCATATATCGTTGTCATAGAACCCACTTGTCAAATATTAACATTCAATAGTTCATTCGATTACTTTTATTTTCTATTTTTCGTTTATAACTTTACTTTAAAAGATGTCGTAAGTAAGTTTTGTAGTGAAAATCTGTCGTATTATTTAAAAATTTTTAGAGGATTTAAATATTATGAATTAAATATCCTTCTTTTGAAGGATTAGATTATATCCTCTTATCTCTATTAATTTTGCATTTAATTTGTCAGCAATTAACTCCGCAAACTCTTTTCTGTCCATTGTTTCTAATTCTTCGACAGTCTTCAAAAATTTTAATTTAACGATCTTATTCTTATTTAATTTAATTTTAATCGCATTCAATGAATTTTCTGATAATCCATTTTTACCTATAATTATTTGAGCTGGATTTGCTTTTATTTCATCCAATTTTTCCTTATTTATTAAATTTCCCAATCATATCACTTTTCCTTCAAATAATATCGCGAAAATCTATTACAGTTAAAGCACGTAACAGTTACATGCGGTTTCTTTTTTGATCGAACCCGGACTTGGCAATTTATCCCTGGGACTAAATAACTCTTACAATGTTTACAGATCTGAAATTTATAAATTTGAGGAATCTGTACTTTGCATTTTTTACTAATTGCCCTAGCTATGTCAATATATCTTTGACTTTTTTCAGGATCGTATTTAAAATTTTGCTTAGCTTCTTCAAATAATATATTTATTTGCTCCGAAGCTATTTTCTTAATGAATTTTTTTCTCTTAATTAGTCTGTTTGCCAAGATACCTCAAGAGTCCTTTAGCAATTGAAAATATAAATTTCTCTATTTAGAGCTACAAGAATTTAAACTAAGTTATCAATATTTTTAAATATAGGGATTAAAATTAATTCGATGTTTTAGATAAAATTAGGAAAGATTGCAAATGAATATTAATGAACTACCACAAAAGGTACTATCTGCGCTCTCCAGTTCTATGCGGCTCGATATTTTAAAATTATTAAGCAGGCAAAGTCCCTTACCTTTCACTCAAATTATGCAAACGATGAATTTAGAACCCACCACAGAGGCAGGTCGATTTGGATATCATCTTCGAGAACTGAAAAACTCGAATTTAATCGAAGGAAACGAATCCGGGTATAATTTGACCGAATTAGGAAAAAAGGTAATTGAATTTGTTTGGAGTCTAATCGATTTCTCCAAAACTGAGATGGGTAAAGAAATTCCAGTAAGAACCTCAGAGTACGCCATCGAACAATTTGACCGAAATAAGATTAAAGAGTCATTGATTCGTGAAGCCAAGGTTCCAAACGATCTTGCGGATGAAATTGCGAAGGAAGCCGAGGAGCAATTGATGCAAGCAAATGTAAGCTACCTCACTGCACCTTTAATTCGAGAAGTTGTGAATAGCATTTTAGTTCTTAAAGGTCACGAGCAGTACCGTCATAGTTTAACCCGATTGGGACTCCCACCCTTTGAAGTTCAACGTATAATTAAAGAACCTAAAATTCGTCCCCTAAACTCAACCCCCGAAGCAATTCAGAAATTACTGGGCGATTCTATCATTGAACAATATCTTCTATTGAATATTTTACCTCGAGATGTTGCAGATGCGCAACTTCGAGGAGATATATCAATTCCAAATGCAAATAATTTCATTCTGCGTCCGAACTCAATCCAACATGATCTACGCCCTTTTCTCTCAGATGGATTCTCTGCATACAGCGATTCCCTAGCCATTTCCTTGAATTCCCCTAAAAATTTTTACCAAGCATTAATGCTAACAGCCAAACTTATTGAATACTCGCAAATTCATTGCTCTGGAATGCAATCCATCGATTTTTTCAATATATTTCTCGCCCCTTATGTAAAGGGGCTCTCTCCGGACCAAATTAAAGAGCCTTTGATGGTTTTCCTTAAAGAGATGGGGAGTACTTATATAGGCCTGGGAGGAAGCCTACCTTTCAGTACAATTAACTTAGAATTTGAGATTCCAAAATTTTTATCGGATATTTCTGTTCCCGGGTTCAGTAATACAATTTATGGTGATTTTTTAAACGAAGCTCGATTACTACTCGATATCCTATTAGACCTTCTCCTGGAAGGAGACCAGAGTGGAAAACCCTTTTTCTACCCCTGTCAGATCTTTAAAATTCGTCAAAATACCCTTACAGATTCCGAAGTAGAATCTCTTATTTTGAAAACTCATGAAGTTATAATGAAATGGGGAACTCCACTTCTTGCGAATTTGAGTCCTGAGTGGCAAACTTCAAATGCGAATTATACAGGACAATTGGATCGTTTAGATTCCTCTTGGAGAGAGGATTTCGAATTGGATACTCTCCGAACTGGTAATTTAGATCATATTTTTATCAATCTCCCGCGAATTGCCTATGAATCAAGACAAAATGACACCACTTTTGCAGAAATTCTTGATGAAAGAGTGAATCTGGCTATTTCTGCATTAACCATAAAAAGAAATCAAATATTTACTCGCCTGTTTGAAGATCATTTGCTCCCTCTATTAACTCACCAAATAAAATCTGAAAACTATTTCCGGCTTGAACATGCCACAAATGCAATTGGTTATATTGGTCTTCCAGAAGCGACTGAACTTCACACTAATTCAAAAATCAATACCAAAAACGGATTAAAATTTGCTCAGAAGCTCCTCCAAAATATGCAAGGGCTCCTCCATAAAAATACTGAAACAACTGGATTTAGATGGGTTCTCCGTCAAGCTTATTCAGAAACTTGGATTGACCGCCTCCTTCAATTAGATAATAAAAGGTTTTCTCAGGAAAAGGAAACTAAATCCTCAAAGCAATTTAATTTTTATAATACAAGCAATGTTAATAGCGATCTGCTTTTACCATGGTCAGAACGAATACATTCAGAAGCCAACTTCCATAAAACCCTTTCTGGAGGACATCTCTTGGTATTACCACTCTCCGAATCATTGAATGACGTAAACTCATTAATAGAAGTTACCAAAAAAATTTGCGCTGAACCAATTGGACTGTATACCTTTGCCCCAGATTTGATATTTTGTTCCCAATGCAAACAAACGATAAAAGGTACTTATAAAAGATGTCCCATTTGTAAATCTGGTCAAAATATTAATTATTTCAACAAGTTATCGGCATCTTACCGGCCTTTTAATAATTTATCAAAATCTGAGCGTACTGAAATAAGAAATCGGCAAAAGTTTTCTTTATAATTCTCCAATTTTATTATTCTTCCAAAAAACGATTAAAGCACTTCTAATAATTTCTATTTATTTTTAATAATTCCTTAATTTTAGTTCCAGTCGAAATCAATTAAGATTGATTAAGAATCTATCTAAAAAAATCAATTATTATATCAAAAAAAATTTATAAAGGCTATCAAGGAAATCATAATATACTAAATGGGCGATGGTATTTTGCCTTGAAATAGGGAATTACAGGCGACAAAAATGAAAATCAGATCAGTTCCCCAATATTGGTATCATAAAAGATTAACAAACGGATTTTATGAGAAAAATACAAAAATTAATCCGGTTGAATTAATTAAAACAAAAGAAAAAGAGCAATGAAATTTTTTTTTTATTTGATTCATAATTTTATCTCTTTTTTTGGGTTCACTGGCATAAATATTCTTGCTTCTTCTTCTAATTTAACAAGAATATTTGAAAAATTAATCTTGAGTTATTTTTTTATCCAAGAAAAGTTACTTATAATACAAGGTGGATTGTTTTGAATTTCCTTGGAAGACACATTATATCAATAAAAGATTTTTCAAGAGAGGAACTTGATTTTATCCTGAAAGTAGCGAATCAAATGGAAAAATTCTATCAAGATGGGTCTACACTATTAAAAGGGAAAATTTTGGCTACTCTTTTCTTTGAACCTTCCACCCGAACTCGATTAAGCTTCGTTTCTGCTATGTACAAATTAGGTGGCGAAGTTATTTCACTCTCTAACCCAGAGATGTCATCTATTGTAAAGGGCGAAAATCTGACTGATACCATCGCAACGGTACAAAACTATGCAGATGCTATCGTTCTACGCCATAAATTGGAAGGCTCCTCCAAATTTATGTCTGAAATCAGTCGCGTGCCAATTATTAATGGCGGTAGCGGGACAAAAGAACATCCAACGCAAGCTATGCTAGATCTTTTAACAATTCAAAATGAAATGAATGGCAAAATTGATGGTCTTAAAATCGCTATCGTCGGAGATTTGAAATATGGGCGGACTGGCAGATCATTAGCCTATGCCCTATCCAACTATGACGTTGATCTTTTCTTTATTTCTCCTCCTCTCCTCCGTATGCAAAATGAAGTGGTTTCTGACCTGCAAAAACTTAATGTTCCTGTCAAGGAATCTGAGGACATAATGCCCATTATAAAGGATTTAGATGTGATCTATGTAACTCGGATCCAAAAAGAACGATTTCCAGATCCCACAGAATATGAGAAAGTAAAGGGAACCTATCGGCTTAGTTTAGACATGTTAAACGACGTCAAAGACCAATTAATTATTATGCATCCTCTCCCTCGCGTAGAAGAGATAGATTATGAAATCGATAAAACAAAGTACGCCAAATACTTTAAACAAACTTACTACGGTGTTCTCCTTCGCATGGCACTCCTCGCTCTTATATTAAGTGGAGATAATTTCGATTTTTAATAAGAAAATTAATTCTTTTAAAGATAAATTGGAGATTAAAAAATGGAAGAAGATTCGGATTCTCACCAGGATTCTGAAAAAGAGTTGCGTGTTCGGAAGATTAAAGATGGAATGGTTATCGATCATATAACCCCTGGGAATGCCTTAAATGTTTTAAAAATTGTGGGGATTACTGGGAAAGAAGGAATGATTATCTCAATCGCCATGAATGTACCCTCGAAAAAATCAGGAACAAAGGATGTTGTTAAGATTGAAAATAGAGAATTAGACCTAGAACAGATAAACCGGATTGCCCTCATTTCCCCAAATGCCACTATCAATATCATCCGAGATTATGAGGTTATCCAGAAAAAGAAAGTTACTCTAGAAAATGAAATTCAAGGCGTAATTAAATGTCTGAATCCTAACTGCATTACAAACGGAAATGAACCCGTTAAATCTTTCTTTAAGATCGTGCAAACAAATCCCATCGCTATTCGCTGCGAGTATTGTGATCGGATAATCGATTATGACGAGATCTGCCAACAGTTTTAATAATAATCTAAGAATGGGTTAGAAGAAATTATTACCCTTTTTTTATTATATTTCCCAAAGAGCTACAATTTTATTGTATTTCAATCATAATTCATAAAGAGTTAGAATTCTAAAAAATCAATTTTCTAGAGTGGTCAAATTGAGTTCGAAGAATGAAGATGAATTAACTTCTGTTCGTATTCATGCACGAGGTGGCCAAGGTGGGGTCACCGCAGCGCAATTGGTCGTTTATGCCTATAATGGCCCAGCGAAGTGTTTCCCGAAATTCGGTGCAGAAAGAATGGGATCACCAACCGAGGCATTTGCAAAGGTCTCTCAAGATCCTGATGCGATCCGTTCCAATGAACAGGTCTATACTCCCCGCTATGTATGCGTATTAGATGATACAATAGCTAGAGATATTTGTGTTACTGATGGACTGGCATCAGGCGGATGGGTCATTGTAAACACGGTCAAGAGCGTTGATACCATACGCAAATTTACTAATCGTGAGGATTTGAACTATGCATTAGTTGATGCGACCGGGCTGGCTATCGAGAAGCTTGGACGCCCAATCACCAATACTGCCATTTTAGGGGCCCTTGCCAAAGTTTCGGGTCTATTCACCTTAGAAGATCTGGAAAGAGCCATCAAGATACAGTTCCGGGGCGACCTTATCAAAAAGAACATTGATCTAATAAAAAATGTTTATGATAAAGTTCAAATCTTTGAAGTCGACATTCCCTATGATTCCAAAAGTGCTGAAAAGCCTAAGTGGAACCATCTCGAACTGAACTATGGCGGGGCGAAAGATTACGAAATCGGCGTGGTTTGGTATACTCCTGGTGCCTCATTAAAGGTCAATACAGGATCGTGGGGCGCTTATGAAATCTTTTTTGACCCTGACCACTGCATCCAATGCCAATTGTGCTATTTCGCTTGTCCTGATATGGCTATTACCCGTGAACAACAAGATAATGGTGAATGGAATGTTGTAGGAACCGATGCAATGCATTGTAAAGGTTGTCGGTTATGTATTGAAGTATGTCCGGGAAAAGATGGAATTAAAGCTCGTTCTGCCAAATTAAAAGGAGAGGAGGAGTTCTAAATGAGCATCGAACCAATGGAACCATTTTTTAAAGAGATTAAGGATCCCATAGAATTAGCTATGACGGGGAACTATGCAGTGGCAGGTGCTGTAACTCAAACTGATCCAGATGTGATTTGCGCATTTCCAATAACTCCCCAAACTCAATCCGTAGAGGGCCTTTCCGACATAGTGCATTATGGCAGATTACATGCAGCATTTGTAAATGTAGAGTCTGAGCATGCTGCAATGACTTTCTGCACGGGCGCATGTGCCGCTGGTGCCAGGACTTTTTGTGCAACTGCTTCTCAGGGATATTTATTGATGATCGAAACGCTTCCTATGGCATCCGGATGGCGATTGCCAATCACAATGCTCATTTCTGCACGAGCTTTCAATGCTCCCAATCTTAATATCTGGAATGCTTGGGAATTCACTCTTGCGGATGTGGGCTGGAATGTACTTTTGGCAGAAAATGTTCAGGAAACTTATGATAACGCCATTATCTCGTTGATGATTGCCGAAAAATCTCTCTTTCCTACGATGTTCGTTCATGACGGATTCATTATTTCTCACGCAGTGCATAAATTTATGGCAATTCCTGATGAACAGGTCCGAAGGCTAACGCCCCAATTGAAACGGCATACTATCACTCCTGAAAAGCCTGGAATGTGGGGATCCGTGGTTACTCCCGAACAATTAATGGAACAACGGTTATCTCTTGATCTCGCTAAGAAGACAGTCCCTCCTAAAATAGATGAGGCTTTTAAAGAATTTGAAAGTGAAACAGGTAGAAAATATGAACAAATTGAAACTATCAAGTGTGATGGAGTTAAATCGGCTATAGTCACGATGGGCTCCATGTGCGGAAATATCGCATCATGGCAGAAAAAAAATCCTGATATTGGTCTCATTAAATTAAGAGTTTATCGTCCCTTCCCGATGCTTGAGCTCCGAAAAATCGTGCAAAATTTCGGCATTGAAAAAATCGCTGTTCTTGAAAAATCAGACGCGCCAGGAGCTCCCACTGCGCAAGTCGGTGCCAGCGTTCTTGCAGCGCTGTATCCTCTTGGGATTCCTATCAAAGATTTCATTGTTGGTGAAGGCGGGCGCGATGTAACCCGTGATGAATTCGATCTGGTAAAACAGAAATTGGGACAATTATCCGGTATCCCAGACCAGTTCTATGAGTTCATAGGTGTTAGAGAGCAGTTCAATAAAATATGGGACCCAAATGTCATGGAGGTGTCAAAATGAGCGAACGGGCTAAATCAAAATTGATTAAAATCGAAGATTTACTCAAAAAGGATGACCATAACTATTTTCTCTATATAAACTATGATAATGAAGCTTACATGAATACAGGTATACAAGAGTCAGGGGCTACACCTTCTTTTGCTTCAACAACGACTAGTCCAGGTGGAAAACAAATCAAAGGAAAGATCGGCATCAAACAAGATATTGTGAATTCATTTGCATTTTTAGGAGTCAAGAGTGGGTTCTTCGCAACTGCAAATCCTGCTTACCCCCTTGACTTAATTGGGAAGGTTGTTGATGCACTGAAGACTCCTGGATGCGCCTTTATTCATATCCTCTCTTCATGCATGCGTGGCTGGCGCCACCCAGAAAATCAGACAGTAAACATCGAGAAACTAGCCACAGAATCGGGTTATTTTCCCCTATTCACAGTTCGTATAAGAGAAGGTCGGCCTTATTATGCATTGAATAGGAAAATTAAAACTGACGAAGAAAAATTATTCGAATATCTCTCTATGATGGGTAGATTCAGCCATCTTCTAAAGCCTGAAAAATTGGATACAAATCTTAAAACCATTTACAAAGGTATAGAGACTCGCAATCAAAATATCCTTGATCTTGCAGAAAAGTTCGCTGGGGAGGCAGAAATGGAAATTTACACGGGTAAGTTGAAAGACTTCCCAAATCAGGAACATATCGCAGGTGGTCATGGGCTTTGCTTAGGGTGCGGTGAAGGGCAAATCATCACGGCAGTGGCTGTCGGAGCTCAGATGGTCGGTGGAAAAAACGTGATTTATACCAATAACACGAGCTGTATGGAAGTTTCTACCTCAAAGGATAATTTTGGATCATGGAAAGTTCCTTGGGTCCATCACTTATTTGAAACGGCCTCCACAATAGCTGATTCAATCGCAACGGCATATCGAGTCTTAAAAGCAAAAGGTAAATTTGAAGGAGAACTCCCTTACGTGATTGCGTTGGGTGGAGATGGCTCTACCTTTGATATCGGTTTCCAATTTCTAAAGAGTGCCTTAGTACGCGCAGGATCCTGGAGCATTCAGAATGCCCTTCTCGCTGAAAAATGAATTCTAGAAATATCTTTCTCTTTTTTTTAAACTCAATAATTCAGTTAACCTCCGAACCGAGGTCATCGCGTGATTAAAGGGCTAATTCTTGACATGGATGGAACCTTATTAGATTCCCGCCAGATGCATCTGGAAGCATGGAAGACTCTCTTAAATCGATATCAGATTGAGAGAAATGAATCCGAAATTTTAACACATTTTGGTAAGACAACTGAAGAGATTGCAAAAAATTTATTTCCATCCAAATATGATTTTCGAAAGATGGGCGCTGAAAAAGACGAAATTTTCATCACATTAATTCCTGAAATTGATGTTTTTCATGGCGTGCCTGAATTATTGAATAAGCTTAAACAACAAAAATTTCGTATTTGCATAGCTTCTTCTAATCCAAAAAAGACAATCCAAACGATTATTTCTAATTTTAAACTGAAAGTGGATGCGTTCGTCAGTATTGAAGATATATCAAACGGAAAACCAGCACCAGATATGATTATTGCAGCTGCTTCTAAGCTTAATCTCTCTATTGCAGACTGCATTGCAGTTGGGGATACACCTTACGATATCCAAGCAGCCAAAGCTGCAAAATGCAAGGTAATCGCTGTTTTGACAGGAGGTTATTCACCCCAAATCTTAAAAAAGTATTATCCCGATTTTATTTTACCCTCAATCATTGAAATCCCAAAAATATTAAAAACTCTATCGTAATATACTATAATTTTCTAAAATTTCCTATAATTTTCTTTTATAAGAAATATTTTTCAAAAATATTACTTTCTAACTCCCAATCTTTAACACAATTCATTCAAATACTCAATGCATAATTTTTATATATTCATATGGATTAGCTTCAACAACACTAAGAATAAATGAACTATTATGGGCCGGTAGATCAGCTGGTAGATCGCCAGCCTTGCAAGCTGGAGCTTACGTTCGCTACGATCGTAAACAGGTGCCCCGGGTCCAAAAGCCCCTATTAATAGGGGGCGGGAAATCCCGGCCGGTCCATTCTTCTTTTTTAATTACCTCTCCTCTCTTCTTCTAATACTCCAATGACATCTGCATATTACAAATTCTTTTATCCTCAAATAAGAAATCGTTCTATAAGGTGCTCTTGAGTAATTGAGGTAAGATAATTGGAGCATTCTGAAAAGCGTGTAAGTACCATAATCGAACTATATGATTTGAAAGAATTCATGGAATATGCTAAGGAAGCCCCATTATTCATTTACGAACCACAATTTTTCTCTTCACCATTCAATAATGAAACAAAAATGAAAAGTGTTACTTGTTATGCTATCGGAGTAAAGTTCCAAGATATTTCTATAATTTTAAAGTATCAGAAAAATTGGGAGAAGGCGGATTGTTTACCAAATACGGAACGACAGAATCCGAAAGATGTTATGGATACATCAATGCAAGCCTTCATTAATCAACTGAAAAATCAATTTCATGCGTTAAGAGGAAAAATAAGTGGAGACAATATACTGCCTTGGGGAGATTATTTGGAATTTAAATAGGAAATCAATTGGCTTTTAAAAATTAAATGAAAAAATAGAATCATTTAACGAAAAAATAATAATCTTGGAAAAGAAAATTAGTGGGCCAGCGAGGATTCGGACCTCGGACTCTGATTCAGGCAAATTTTTGACTGAAACTTCAAGCATGTCAGGCTTGCATCATAACCTAGCTAGATCACTGGCCCAAACTATTTTAATGAGTACATCAATTGTCTTTCACTTTAAACCATTCAAACCTTAAAATTTTTTCTTCTTTGCTTTAAAATAAAAAAGTTAAAAAAGGTCAAAATTAACACGATAAAACAAAAAACTATCTAAGAATGAGACTAATATCGATGGGATCACTTCTATGAGCGCTAAAATTCCGTGGCAGGAACCTCAGAATCGAGCTATTTTGTTTACATTCTTCGGTTTTGCAGCCTTAATTGAGTTCCTTATTGTTCTTTATGCAACCTATTATTTTCCTATTAATAATATTTACGTAAATATTTTTGTTTCCTTAGGAGTTATCCTATTTTTAACAGGAATTGAAATCTTATTCGCCCAGATAATCCACTCTTTAAGAATTTACCTTTGGCAAAAAAAGGCTACAAAGAAAAAAGTTGGGTTAAAAAAGGTATCCATGAACTGGTCGATTTTTCTGGGCGCTGGAATTTCGCTTGGATTATTTGTTAGCTTATACTTTATTTTTTCGTATTATCTACTGGACCCCTTTGTTTTAATCATTTTACCCATTTATGGTAAATTTGCTCTAATAGAAATCTTATCCGGGATAGTCGCTGTGATTATAATTGCGGTTATTGACTCCGCCCTCCCAAAAACATAATTCTCTAATTAACAAATCCAAGACTTCATTTGAAACGTAGAAGATAAGAAAAGTAGTAATTTAATTAAAAAAAAGGAGTGGTGCCAACGGTGAGACTAATTCTCTCGCCGCCAATTGTCGGTGAGATTTGAACTCACGACAGCTGGATCTTCAGTCCAGCGCTCTCCCGGTTGCTCGAACTTTGGAAGCGCTTTCCAGGTCCTCTAAGCTACGTTGGCACGAGACAATGTATCTTAACTTCATGATGTGTTATTCAATAGTATATTTAATTCTTTTTCTTTAAATTTTACTTTATCCAAAAAATTTTAAAGAGTTCTCTTATACAAAAATCTTACTAGTAAGTTTATGCGCCTGTTGTCCAATCTGGCTAAGACATCAGCCTGCCAATCTCAAAAAGAGCAGAGCGCTGAATATCCGAGTTCAATTCTCACCGACTGAGGCGGCGAGAGAACAAATCTCGGCAGGCGCATTCAACAAAATCAAATTTAGATAAATAAGGCGGCTATGGTCTAGAGGTTAAATGATAACATTTAATCGGAAACACTGGTTAGGACAAGGGCCTTCCAAGCCTTAAACCCGGATCCAAATTCCGGTAGCCGCATCAAATAATAATCCTATTGCTGGAGCGATCTAATTTTGAGTAAGAAAAAAGCGGTAAGTAAAAAGAAAGCCACAGAAAATGAACCAGTGACCGAGCAAGAGATTGCTGCAAAAACTGATGAATTTGTCATTAAAAAGAATGATTTTGCGTTAGTGGAATTAACGGGACGAATCAAAAGTTCTGGAAAGCTCATGGATGTTACAGACGAGGAAATCGCCAGAAAAGAAGGGGTTTACGATGAAAAGGATATCTATCAACCACGTCTCGTTATCGTCGGTAAAGGGTGGGTCATTAAAGGAGTAGATAAAATATTAGAAGAATTAGTCGTCGGGGTTTCTAAAACTATAGAAATTCCACCAGAAGAAGCCTTTGGGTTAAAAGATGCAAAAAATATTAAGACCTATTCTATCCGAGAAATCCAAAAACATGTTAAAAAACCACAACCAGGAGCATCGGTAGTTCTTGAAGGGAAAAGAGGCTTCATTAGAGCAATTACTCAAGGACGAGTTCGTGTCGATTTTAACCATCCGTTAGCCGGTGAAACAATTATTTATGAAGTCAAAGTCAAGAAGAAAGTTACAGATGAAAACGAGAGAATTTTTGAATTAATTAAGAGAAGAATTCCGAAAATTGAAGTGGATAAACTCAAAATTTCAAAAGAAGATAGTTACATAGCCATTTATTTACCAAAAGAAGTCTATTTCGATCAAAATTTGCCTATCGCTAAAATCGGAATTGCAAGTGAAGTGCAAGAGTATATTTCAGGCGTTGATGGTGTAAAGTTTATTGAGATTTTTGGAAAAGAATTATTCAAACCAACCCCAAATCCCTCACATTCTGACGATCATTCACATGAAGAATAATTAAATCTATTTTCCTTTCCTTAAATACCATCCTTTATCCATAATATTTTTTAGTATTATCTGATTCCCTTCTAAGTTTTCAATTTCTTCCTTATCGACAAGATATTTCCCTAAAGCTAAAACTTCTTGGTCTTCATTTATTAAAATCGACATATCATTCTTTTGAATCTGAGACGGAAAAGATCTCAAATCCTTTTTCGTTAAATTTCTTCCATATAAAACCTTTTTCTCACCGGAACTAGATAAAATGGTTTTCTCTTCAATATATTCTGAAATAAATGTTATACCTTCTAAACTTATCTTGAATTTACCTTTCGCGATATCTCCAAAATTAAATCCCATAAAATATGGATTCCTAAAATCTTTGAAATCCTGAAAAGTTTTGAACATCCTGTCCGAAACGAAGAGGATTTCTTTCCAATTCCCTTCTGCCACGATAATTTTGAATGGGGTAATTATCCTTTCAAAATCTCGAAATTTTAGAGAGGATATTAATTGTTCTTTGATTACGTCGTATTCTTCAGTATTTATTTCTCTGAACTGTAACAATTATTCCACCTTTCTCAATTTACAAACAAAAAATCCCTCTGTATTGTGCAAATATGGATAAAATCTTCTGGCTTTCTCCAAAGCAGGCGCTAATGTTCTTCCAAAAGCACTAGTATATCCTGGTTCCCCGATATTTAAACCTAAATCGATAATTTCTACCCCGAATTGCTGTAAAGCTGCATCTAATATGTATTCATTTTCTTCAGGTTCGATGCTGCACGTTGAATAAACCAGTTCGCCTCCAGTTTCTAACGTATTTAATGCTGCAGTCATTAATTCCATTTGTTTTGTGGAACAAATTTCAACATCTTCATAATTCCGGCTCATTTTTCTGGTTGGATCACTCGGAATAAGACCGGAACCAGAACAAGGTGCATCTAACAAGATTTTTGAAATGCCCCTAATTTTTAATTGAGTTAAATTAACTGCATCCATTCGGATTGCTATAACATTTTTTATTCCACATCGCGCGAGATTTGATCTAAGTGACTTCATTCGGTCTCTACTAAGATCAAGCGCAAACAGCACTCCTTCATTATTCATGCTCTGAGCAAGTTGAATGGTTTTCCCCCCTGGGGCCGCGCACATATCAACCACAATATCGCTTGGACTCGCGTTAAGCAATATGCTTGGAATCATAGATGCCACCCCCTGAATATAATAATAGCCCAATAAATATTCAGTAGTGGCTCCAATGGAAAAGGGTTCCTTATAGACATAAAATGCGTCTGGAATAAATGGATTTACCTCTAATTGAAATCCTTTATTGGTCAATTTTTCATATAAAGTCTCTTGGGAAATCTTCAATGTATTCACTTTTATCGATGGAATCAGTTTTTGCTCATTTCCTTCTAAAAAATTCAGAATACGCTCTTCTCCAAATAACTCTAAGTAGCGCTCTATCATATATCTCCGATATCCAAACCTAGAACATAACTCATCGATATCCATACTTCAACCTAACATGTATTTTTTCAATTTATATATTGCTTAAAGATTTTTTATGAAATCATTAGGGTTCTCTTATAAAATGGCTTATGGATACTTAACATTGAAAAAAATTTTTAAATTCTTATTATGTAATTAATCTGTTATGAAATTCAAATTCTTATCCATTTTTGGACTCATTTTCAATATTTTGCTGTTTTTCATCTTTCAGGTTAAAGCAGATGATGGAGGTGGAACTGAAGTAGGGGATTTAGCAGCGGCAATGGGAGCTATAGGATTTATTTTATTCGGATTTTCTGTGATGGCTGGTTTCGTTATTTTTCTATATCGGATAAAAAGTGTTAGAGAGGCTTTCCAGAGAAGCCATTTTGAAATGAAATATATGTACAAAGGCCATCATTATACCTCTTTAGCACTGATCATCGTTCTGGTTATTCATTTAATTTCCGTTCTAAATGGTGGATATGGGGAAATCGGGAATACAACCTGCATTATTGCATATATAACATTATTTGTACTGGGCTTAATCGCACTTACTGGATTCTTATTTCGAAAAATTCATGGCGTTCCCCGAGATATTTTACGAGGAATCCATCTCACCTTAATGGTCACCATCGCCATTTTGCTCGGAATCCATGTTTCAATGTTTGATTAAACATTTTCTTTCGGAATGGAGCCAAATTCGCCATTTCCGCAAAAAATTGAATGAAATCACAGATAATAAAGGGTTAATTAGGATTGTATCTGCTTGTTCGAAGTTGAAGTTAAGGCACAAGTCGAGGATGCTGCTGCGATTGAAAGCCGGTTACTGCAGATTGGAGTTATTTTCCAAAAAGAAATTCATCAAAGTGATACATATTTTCAACATCCCATGAGAGATTTTGCTCGAACCGATGAAGCGTTACGGATTCGGATAACCGATGATAAAAATTATTTGACCTATAAGGGCGCCAAGATAGATTCAACTTCCAAAACAAGAGAAGAAATTGAGCTAGAAGTACAAGAACCATTTAAACTTGTGGAGTTATTGACGAAAATTGGACTCATTCCCATAAAAAAAGTTGTTAAGTCACGAAAATCGTATTCATTCGGTGATATTACAATTTCTCTTGATAATGTTGAGGAATTGGGCTCTTATATTGAATTGGAACTTGCCGTTTCTGATAAAACTCAGATTCCACCGGCTAGAACTCGCCTTTTTTCTTTATTCAAACAATTGGAAATTTCCTCTAAAAATTTCGAACGCCGTTCTTATCTCGAATTGCTTATGGGCCTATAAATAATCTATATCTTCTTCGTCTGGCAGATTATAAAGGGTTTGATGCGTCCAACGAAAGATACTTGCATTGGAATTCATTTCTCGAATTAAATATTCAATTATTTTTTTACCCACATTTTCTCCATAAATTTTTTTAGCAGATTTCATTGATTTATGAATCGATTCATTATTCAGCACATGTTTTAATATGTTAAAGATAAGATCTTCTGAAAGTGGGGGGATTAAAAGGTTTGAATGCGCATCAAAGATTGATTCTGGTCGATCAGTGGAAAACCTCATGGTACAACAGATAGTCTGAGGTAATTCATTTAATTCCTCTTGGATACTCCCTGAATCTGTTAGTTCCATGAAACACTTCCCACTTCTCCAGAATTCAATGACATTCCCATAGTTTTCCCATAATGGGGTAAATAAAAAGTGTCTATATTTCTTAGATAATTCTAGTATTTTTTCCCGTAATCCATAATGCTGAAGGGCTTCTTGTGTAGCAGTCAATTCAATCCAAACGATTGGAATACCTTCGTCCAATAATTTTGGTATGGTTTTTACAAAACTTAGAAAACGTCGAGGCCCTAAATTCTCTCTTCTGTGAATATCAACTCGGACCCAGTCGTTAAATTCGTCTAAAATCGGATATAATTCAAAAATTGAGGTTTCTGGTTCTTTATGTAAATCGATTGCATCTACCACTGAATTACCTACTTTAATGATGCGGTCTTTAGGATACCCTTCTCGAATTAAATGATCCACATTTATTTGATGCGGTGCAAAAAAATAAGCGGAACCAGCACCACAAACAAAAGTATCCCATTGCTCGGGATACGGCTCATTTCTGATAACGAACCATTTATCTTGCCACTGCTTTTGAATGAAGTTTTCACAGAATTCCTGAGTATAAGGAGATTTTAGATTTTTAATACAATTAGGTGCCATAGAACGAAGTCCAGCTTCATTCTGAGCAACCCCTTGCCTTATAGATAAGAACCAAGCAGTTGCCGTAATGGCTGCACTTAAGGTATCGCCATGTGGAATTGGTAAAACAACTATATTTGGTGCTAATTTTTTATACCATCTTGCAAGATGTCCCATTTTATAAAATAATTCAGTTCCTTTCTCAAGCAAATTGCCTCTTATTTGAAGATCGATGATAGGGTCCATGCAAAATTCTTTAAGCCCGTGATTTAAAGGTGCTTTATAATGCTGCCCTGTTGTTACTAATATTAGCGGAATATCTAGTTTTCCAGCCCAATATAATAACGAAAATTGTTTATAAAAATCAGGTTTCGTTCCTATTACAAGCTGTATAACCCACTTTTTTTCCCTTTCTGCCTTTTCTAAAATTTGATATACCGCGTCCCTATCAATCGTTACAGGTAACCAATTAACTGAAGGAATTATGTCATCGTCGCTATTTCCTCTAGCCAAAAAGTTACCTCTTCAAAATTTAAACGGTATACCTTAATTAGATTCCCTAATTTATAAAGTATTTTATCCTAAAATCGATGAAATCTGTGAAGCAGATAATTTTTCTGGGAAAGTCAGACGATTTATTTTATGTTTCTTATTAAATTTATACCTAGGCTATTTTAAAAATCATTTTTTTGAGTAAATTCTTTGTCATTAGCTAATAAAATAATATTTAGGCTAATATCTTTCTTAATTCTGGCTCTCAATATTTAATTATCAATTTAATCAAAAATTTAAACTCAGAATGAGTAATCTTTTTAGCAAATTAATATCAACTTAAATTTACCTTTCATCGAATTTCTTGGGTTTGGACTTTGCACGAAGTAATCACGCAAGACATCATTTCTATAATAGATAATATTGATAATAAGTTTGAAAATTTAAATATTTTAGTGACTGGTGGTGCTGGTTTCCTTGGGTCTTGGCTTTGTGATGTATTAGTTAAATTAAACGCTAATGTTTTATGTATTGATAATTTATCCAGCGGATTAACTGAAAATATAAATCATTTAATGGAAAATGATAATTTCACGTTTGTTAATCATGATATAACCACCCCTTACTTTCCTAAACATAACCTCGATATGATTTTTCACCTTGCAAGTCGTGCATCACCCTTTGAATTTGCACAATATCCCATTCAAATTTTAAAGGCAAATACTCTTGGAACATTGATCGCACTGGGCTTGACTAAAAAATATAATGCTACTCTTTTATATGCAAGTACAAGTGAGATTTATGGAAACCCCAACGATGCCAATATACCTACTTCAGAAAATTACTTTGGAAATGTCAATCCTATAGGACCACGGTCCTGTTATGATGAATCAAAGAGAGCTGGTGAAGCTTTTACCATGGCTTATCTTCTTCAACATGATCTAAATATTCGAATTGTTCGAATATTCAATACTTATGGACCCCGAATGCGTCCAGGCGCTATATATGGCCGTGTTATACCGAATTTCATTACCCAAGCTCTTAATGGACAAGATATCACTATTTTTGGTGATGGAACCCAAACACGGTCCTTTATATATGTAACAGACGAAATCGAAGGTATTCTCAAAACCGCAAGCTTACCAGAATGCAAAGGGCAGGTAATTAACTTAGGTAGCAATCAAGAAATTACGATACTTGAGCTAGCAACCAAAATAAGAGAATTAATTAATTCAGAATCCCAAATTACATTCAATCCCTTACCAATAGACGATCCACAAAGACGATGCCCAGATATTAGTAAAGCAAGATCACTTCTGGGATGGATTCCCAAAGTCACATTAGATATCGGATTAAAAAATACTGTTAAATGGTATAACTCACAAATCCTCTATTAAATCCCTTTAAATTTAACTTTTCATTATTAAAAAACATACTATAAGCACTATACGATTTTTCAAACATTTTATCGGTATCTTTTTATGTGGAATAAGGAGAGCTAATTTTAATTCATTTAAAATACAATCAACTAACAAATTCTCAAAGAAAATTCGGGAGAGTACATATTGGAAGAAAAGATATCAATAGTTATACCGACATACAACGAAATTAATAACATTCAAAAATTGCTTACGTCAATCCAACCCGTTATGGATAAAGTCGCACCAAATTATGAAATTCTGGTTATAGATGATAATAGCCCCGATGGAACGGGGAAATTAGTTGAAAAAATTTCTAAAATAAATAAAAAAATCAGGGTTATCATTAGAAATGAAAAGACAGGATTGGGTGACGCCTACAAATGTGGTTTTCACAATGCTCAGGGTGACATAATTTTCGGAATGGATGCGGATCTCTCCCATGATCCTAAAGATATTCCAAAATTTTTGAAGGGCTTAAAAAATAGTGATATTGTTGTTGGATCTCGCAATATCAAAGGAGGGGGACATTTGAATCGCGATAAAAGGAGAATCATTATCAGTAAGATCGCAAATATTTTAGCCTCATTTTTTTTTGGGCTTCATTTGACAGACTGCACCTCAGGATTTCGTGTATATAAAAGGAAAGTTCTTGAAACCATTGTTCCTTTCGTCAATTGTCAAAAGTATACTTTTCTGGTCGAAATGCTTGAAAAAGCATCCTTATTTAAATTCACTATTAGCGAAGTCCCAATTAAATTCCAAGATCGCCTGAATGGCGAAAGCAAATTTAATCTCAGTGAAGTTCTCGAATTTTTGAAAGTTTTAATCAAAAAAATTTTATTAATTGATAGAATTAGGAAGAAAAAAGATTTTTTATAACTTAGTCGGACTTTTTTTACATAGAATTCTACCCATGCCCAAAGAAAAGGGTAATAAGGGATATTTGGATAATTTCCGAAAAATATTTTCATTTGGATCTATGAAATACGCATAGGATTTCTGTATTGGAGTTTTATTAGTTTTAATTAATTTTTTAAATAATTGGGAAAGAGAATATAAATTTAATTGTATGGTTAATTTTGTAGATTCATAAAAAAGTGATTCAAATCCAATTTCATTTAATTTATCAAGAACCAAATTTTTTGTAGGATATGTGTAATGGCCCAAAATATAATTGTAACATTTATGTCGTAAAATATATTTGGTTAAAAAACATGTTTCAGGTATGGTTAAGTAAAGTAACCCATTAGGCTTCAATAATGAGTGTGCCTTTTTAATATAATCAAGAGGATTCTTAAGATGCTCGATAGTAGCAAAGAAAACAACAATATCATAAATTTCATTATTTGTAAAATTATAATCTAAAAAATCACTTTCAATTAAATTTAGCTTTAGCTTTTCTCTTCCGAACGCAATAGTTTCTTTGTTTATTTCAAACCCAGTTGGTATTGCACCTCTCTTTTGTGCTAGAGCCAGTAAAAAGCCATGCGCGCATCCAACTTCAAGAATCTTTTTTTGAGAAAGGGATGTGTATTGTTCTAATAAGTTTAAAAACGAGATAATATCATTAAATCGGTCCTTAGTTACTTCCCTTTTGTTAAAAGGATTCTTAATACCAAAATTATAAAAACTTATTGTTTCCGACTGTGTTAAGACCCGATCTGAATAAAAAAGTCCGCAAATTTTACATTCTCGAAGGTTATAAGCAAAAATTTGTTGAAATTTTTCTTTATCCATTTTAAATAAGGGTGCAAAAATATTATTAACTTTGATTCTATAAAGAGCTTTGAATTTAATGCTACCACAAAACGGACAATAGTTTAATTTTATAGGCATTTGTAGACTCTCTCAAGAGATTTAGAAACATGAAATTATTCTTTCATTTGATTTTTTTTAATTTCAAACCTATTCTTTAGAATCCATTTTTTTATTAATATGTCTGTAAAATACTTATAAAACAAGTTTTATGAATATAATTCAATTGGAGAAAAAATTTTGAGAATCTTTGGGTTCAAAATAAATAAGTGAGAATTAGAGAAAATGAGAATACTACATATCGCCTCTTGGCCTGCAGAATTTGTTTTAAATGATGTATTCTATTTCAATAAATTATCCGGCAACAAAAATTTCTATTATAAGGTTAGATTTCTTCATTATTATGGAAATAATTTTTTTTATGCAATTGCTCTTTTTTTTATTAATATTTTATTAAGTATCTATCAATCTCGAATAATTCTTAGAATGGATTTTGACATTATCCATTGTCATTTTATCCCACCAGTTCTTACTGCATTTTTCACAAAAAAACCTACTTTTCTTATAACTAATGAATCTGCTAATTCCTATCCTCGAATTTGGATTCGGTTTTTTAAATTCTTTTCAAAAAATGCAATTATAGTTAATGTTTCAAAATTCAATCGCGATTATTGGGCTAAAATTTTAGGCCGCCA